>Ga0100396_1003540_pt1 | contig 10126 bp, 15 predicted proteins | sample CryGeymeta201520_FD_81551 | JGI IMG/M metagenome (GOLD analysis project Ga0100396, IMG submission 81551) | Groundwater microbial communities from Crystal Geyser aquifers in Utah, USA - Crystal Geyser metaG 2015-20 | ecosystem: Environmental > Aquatic > Deep subsurface > Groundwater | place: USA... | reverse complement strand
TCTTCGTGGGGGTATACACATCCCCAAACCGGCGTTCGTTAGTTCTGACTCTTGCAGCGTGTCTCAGCGAGGTGTCGTATGACTGAACTTATCGAGTTGGACGAACTTATCGTCCCGATCACCGTGGATTACCTGGAGGAGGACGGGGTGTACAAGGTGAGCTGTCCGGCCTTGCAAGGTTGTCACGCCTGGGGCGAGACCCTGGATGAGGCCATGCGGTCTGTTCCCGGTAATATCCGGACCATGTTGGAAGCTCGACGCATGAAAGGCTCATCCATCCCGCTCATGTTTGCGCACGCCGAATCCCAGATCCCGTACGTACTACGCATGGTGCCAGCATGAAGTATCGCGAACTCACCAAGCGATTACGTGATCTGGGGTGTGAGTTTGTGAGGAACGGGGCGGGTTCCCACCGCATCTGGTGGAATCCACCCATCGAGAGATACACGACGATTCCGGATTGGGGCAGCAAGGAGCTGAAACTCGGCACGCTGCGTAGAATCCTGGCCGATTTGGGCTTGAGCATTGAGGATGTTCAGAGGCGGTCGTGAGCAATTCGTCTTCTCCCCGCCTCGCCCTCGAATCCACCGTCATCTCCCACGGCCTGCCGTTCCCGGCGAACCTGGAACTCGCGCTGCGCGTCGAGGAGATCGCCCGCGCGGAGGGCGCGACCCCGGCCACGGTCGGCATCATCCGGGGCGAGATCGTGGTCGGGCTGAGCCGCCAGCAGATCGAGCATTTGGCTACCGCGACAGGTGTGAAAAAGGTTTCCCGCCGCGATCTTCCCATAGTCATTGCCCGGAAACTGGACGGCGCGACCACAGTGGCGACGACCGCGTGGGCCGCGCACCGGGCCGGGATCCAGGTCTTCGCCACGGGCGGCATCGGCGGTGTGCACCGGACTAATACCCAATACCTAATACCCAATTTCCTCTCCACCGACATCTCCGCCGATCTGCCGGAGCTGGCCGGGACGCCGATCATCGTCGTGTGCGCGGGAGCCAAGGCGATCCTCGATCTGCCGGCGACGCTGGAGTGGCTGGAGACGCACGGGGTGCCGGTGATCGGCTACGGCACGGACCGGTTCCCCGCGTTCTATCACCGGGACAGCGGTCTGCCGGTGGATGCCCGGGCCGACACGCCGGAGGAGGTGGTCGCGGTGTGGCGGGCGCAGCGCGAGCTTGGCCTGCCTGGCGGGATGTTGGTGACGGTCCCGGTGCCGGTGGAATTCGAGCTGCCGGCCGCTCAGATGGAGGCTGCTATCGCGCAGGCGCTGGCCGAGGCTGGGGAGCAGGGGGTGCGGGGCAAGGCGCTGACGCCGTTCCTGCTGGCGCGCATCAGCGAGCTGACCGGCGAGGCCAGCCTGCGCGCCAACCTGGCGCTGCTGGAGAACAATGCCCGGATTGGCGCGCGGATCGCGGTGGCGCTAACTGGAACGGCAACTCGGAGCTGATTGCAGCCTCGAGCGCGTTGGTTCAGTTGCGGTTTGTCTTTTCAGTGTAGCAGTCGTATAATTTGGAGCGAAGAAAGACGGATGGTAACAGACCACCTGGCCTATTTGGAGAAAGCGATCGAGAGCCTGGCCGGCGCCGAGAGCGAGTTCGCCAACCGCCGCTACAACAACTGCGCCAACCGTTGTTATTACGCCATGTTCCAGGCGGCGGTTGCGGCGCTGATCGTTGCCGGTATCCGACCGGTTAACGTCAAAAGGCAATGGGATCACGACTTCGTACAGGCGCGGTTCTCCGGTGTGCTCATTGCCCGGCGCAAGCTCTACCCCTCTAGCCTGGCCTCATCGCTCTCGAAGGCAGCCTTGAAGCGGTTGCTTGCCGACTACGAGATAGTGGCCGTCAGCCGGGTGGCAGCAGAGCGCACCTTGCAGATGGCCAGACTGTTTGTGTCCACCGTACAGAAGGGAATGCTATGAACCGAAAACTACAGGCTCTTACGGAGGAAGTCTCCCGAGAAATCCGGGCGCGTCTCCCGAACTTGACTCTGGAAGTACTTCCGCGCGGCCGTAAGTCAGCTTATATCTACATGATCGCGCCTGACATAAAAATGTGGGATGATGCTGACGTCTGGGATATGGTGGATGAAATCGTTGAGAAGCAGGTGGATATCCTGGTCAAGACCGGCTACTCCATCATGTTATTGCCGCATCAACCCCTGGGCTGGCCTACAATCGCCGCGTCAGCCGTGCTAAGGGAAGAGGCGCCGGAATGGAATGAGCAGCGAGAAGGCGAAGCGCAGTAGAGAGGCTGCTATCGCACAGGCGCTGGCCGAGGCTGGGGAGCAGGGGGTTCGGGGCCAGGCGCTGACGCCGTTCCTGCTGGCGCGCATCAGCGAGCTGACCGGCGAGGCCAGCCTGCGCGCCAACCCGGCGCTGCTGGAGAACAATGCCCGGATTGGCGCGCGGATCGCGGTGGCGTTGGCACGAGTGTAGGCGGAGGGTAGTGCCCAGGTTCTCGGTTGTTCGCATAGATTCCTGCTTGCCTTTTCTTCAGACCAGCCGTATAATCCCACGTGAGGAATGACGTATGGGCACGGAACACCTGGCCTATCTGGACAAAGCGATCGAGAGCCTGGCCGGCGCCGAGAGCGAGTTCGCCAATCGTCGCTACAACAACTGCGCCAACCGGTGCTACTATGCCATGTTCCAGGCGGCCGTTGCAGCGCTCATAGCTGCTGGTGTCCGCCCAACTAACGTCAGGGGACAGTGGGAGCACGACTTTGTACAGGCGCAGTTCTCCGGGGTGCTCATTGCCCGGCGCAAGTTGTACTCGTCTGACTTGGCCGCCTTGTTCTCGGAGGTTGCTCAGAGGCGATTGACGGCTGATTACGATGTGGCTGCCATCAGCCAAACGGTTGCAGCGCGTGCCTTGCACAAGACCCGGCTGTTTGTCTCCGCCGTGCAGAGGGAGGTGCCATGAACCGAAAGTTGCAGGAACTCACTGATGAGATGGCTCGCGAAGTGCGGGCTCGCTTTCCCGATTTCGTGCTAGAGGTGCAGCCTCGCGGCAGGAAGTCGGCCTACATTTATATGATCGCGCCCGATAGCAGAATCTGGGCGGACGCTGACATCTGGGATATCGTGGACGAGATCGCAAGGAAACAGCTAGATACTCTGATCAAAGGTGGATACTCCATCCTCCTGTTGCCCCATCAACCGCTGAGCCCCCCGACAGTGGCCGCCGCGTCGGCCATGCTGCGAGAGAAGTCGCCAGAATGGAATGAGCAGCGAGAAGGCGAAGCACAGTAGAGAGGATGCTATCGCGCAGGCGCTGGCCGAGGTCGGGGAGCGGGGCCAGGCGCTGACGCCGTTCCTGCTGGCGCGCATCAGCGAGTTGACCGGCGCGGCCAGCCTGCGCGCCAACCCGGCGCTGCTGGAGAACAATGCCCGGATTCTCGCCGAAATTCACAAAACTCGTGCCCGGTGGTGTAAGAAAGAAGGGCGGGTGTGTCCTCCTATTATTGGCGAAGGCGTTCCTCGGGGGGAGGCGCCGAACGCCTGTCTCACCGGGTGAAGCCGTTGTCAATGCCAGACAGCGGCTTCACCGCTTCCAGCAGGAGGGTGTAAAGATATGCTTGCTCGGCTGTCTCCACACGCCAACCTGTGGCTCGAACGGGATGAACAGGTCGTGTTGAGCCGGTGGCGCGTCCGGTTGCTGGAAGCGATCGAGGAGACCGGCTCGATCAGCGGGGCGGCCAAGCGGGTGGGCGTACAATATCGCCTGGCGTGGGATCGGCTGGAAGAGATGGAGAACGGCCTGGGCGTGGCTCTGGTGACGCGCCAGGTGGGCGGCTCGGGCGGGGGCGGCGCCCGGCTTACGGAGGCCGGCCGCGATTACGTCGCCCGCTTCAACCGCTTCGCCGCGGCCGTCGATGCGATCGTCAGCGCGCAGTTCGAGCAAGCCTTTGGCGCGGGTCAGCACTCGCCATAGTATTCCTCGTATGCCACGCATGACCGGAACCTGACTTGCGCGGCTCTCCGCAACTGTGTATAATAGTCATGCTGTGGGTGTTTGCGAAGCGCGCGGTTGTGCGTGGAAAGAACTCCTTTGCACGCGGCGGGTGTCCTCTTGGCGCCCTGAGTTGGCTCGGACTGGCTCTGTCGGGCCGATCAGAGCAGGGTTTCTCTGTCTTGGATCTTCGGGTTGTGTCTACGGGTAGGAGCAATCTCTGGTAGTCGTCCGGTCGGGCTTCCTCCCGAAGCTCAGCCCGACGGGTGCAAGACCTGCCCCACAGCGGTTGACGAAGGATCTGCAGGTGAGTGTAGGACCAGCGCAGCGGGTGTCGAAGACATGCACATGCCTGGACCGGCGCACTAACCCGGTCACCACGGCGGTGAAGTGGGCCGGGGGCGCTATGTTTGCACTACATAGCGGCCCCCGGCTTTTTTGTTCCTTTGCCGACAAGGCTTATTCGGTCGGACGGCGCAACGTTAGCTGACTGCACAAGGAGGTAGCACATGAAACTGGGTGGTTTCGTAAACCGGGTGGCCTGGATCGACCTGACCGCGAAAGCGGTTGAATACAAGCCGATCGCAGAAGAGGACGCGCGCAAGTACATCGGCGGCCGCGGCCTGGGTGTGAAGTACGTTTTCGACAACGGCCCGCAGGTGGATGCCTTGTCCCCCGACAACATCCTCTGCTTCATGAACGGCCCGCTGACCGGGACCGACGCCAACATGAGCGGCCGGATGGCGGTCGTGACCAAATCACCGCTCACCGGCACGGTGACCGATTCGCATCACGGCGGGTGGTCCGCAGCGCGACTCAAGTGGGCCGGCCTGGATGGGTTGGTGTTCCGGGGCAAGGCAGAGAAGCCGGTCTACGCCTACGTAGAGGATGGCCAGGTCACGTTGCACGATGCCAGCGACCTGTGGGGCACAGGGGTTCACGAGACGATCAAGATCCTGCAGGACCGCTACGGCGACGAGAAGAACCTCAGCGTCATCGCCATCGGCCCGGCCGGTGAGAACGGCGTCCGGTTCGCCTGCTGGATCAACGAGGATAATCGCGCCTCGGGCCGCGGCGGCACGGGCTGCGTGGGCGGCAGCAAGGGCCTCAAGGCGATCGTGATCCGGGGCGAGCACTCGAATCGCCCTCGGCCGGTCGACAAGGACGGCTTCGACGCCGCGCGCAAGCGCGCGTTGGCCACCATCATGGATGAGGCCAATGTCACATCACCGCGCAAGGGTGGCCTGTCGGTTTACGGCACCAACGTGCTGATGAACATCACCAGCAACATGGGCGCGCTGCCGACCAGGAACGGTCAGGTGACCAGTTTCGGCGAGCAGGGCGAACTGATGAGTGGTGAATACGTCAAGGAGCACATCCTGGTGAACGATCCGACCTGCCACGCCTGCCCGGTGGCGTGCAAGAAAGAGGTCGAAGTTAAAGAAGGTGACTTCAAGGTTCACATGGAGAGCGTGGAGTACGAGCCGGCCTGGTCGTTGGGCGCGATGGCCGGGAACGATGATGTCGGAGCAGTGGCCTATATGATCGACCTGGCCAACGACCTGGGTTACGACGCCATCGAGATCGGCGACGTGCTGGCGATGTACATGGAGTACAGCCAGCGCGGCTACGCCGATGGCGACGGGCTGGCCTGGGGTGACCGGCATGGCATGGTTGCCTTGATGCGCAAGATCGGCGCCCGCGCTGGCATCGGTGACACCCTGGCTGAAGGCGCCTATGGGGCGGCCGTCAAACTAGGCCATCCCGAACTGGCCATGAGTGTCAAAGGCCAGGGCATCCCGGCCTACGACCCGCGCGGCCTGCAAGGTATGGGCCTGGGCTACGCTACCAGTAACCGCGGCGCCTGCCACCTGCGCGGCTACAGCCCGGCCAGCGAACTGGGCCTGATCTCGTTCAAGACTGACCCCCTCGCCTGGAAAGGCAAGGGCGATTTGCTGAAACTGCTCCAGGACCTGCACGCCTTTTCGGATAGCCTTGACCTGTGCAAGTTCTCGGCGTTTGCCGAAGGGGCCGGCGAGTACGCCGCGCAGTACGCGACGTTCACCGGCATCCCCTTCACCGCCGATGACGTGTTGCAGGCCGGCGAGCGCATCTACAACCTGGAGCGCTACTACAACAACCTGAACGGCTTCGACAGTAAGGACGACTCGCTGCCGGCCCGTTTCTTGACGGAACCTTCGACCATGCCGGGCTCCTTAGGGCATGTGTGTGAACTCGACAAGATGCTGGCCGAGTACTATGCGGCCCGCGGCTGGGAAAATGGCGTGGCGCCCGAGGCCAAACTGAAGGAACTGGGGATCCTGTAGGCGCCGGAACTGTGTCTTCCCAACCCGGACAAGGCCGCTGCGCTTACAAGCCGGAACCAACCAGGCACATGCCATCAGAAGATTCTTGTCTGTCGTGCAAGGATTTAACTGGTTAGGCCCCAATAAACCTGAAGGCTACGGCGGATGCATCCCCCGAAAAGTCAGAACCCCGGTTTCTCTAGAGAAACCGGGGTTCTTTGCTGATTGCCAATCAGCGTCCGGGCGGGAAGACGCTCACCTCATCACCGGGGCTGATGGGGGCTGTCAGCCCACCTGCGTATTCGATGTTGCGGCCGTTGAGGCGGATGTTCCAGTCGCGGCGGGCGCGATAGACGCGGCGGGTGGTGAGCCAGGGTGTGCCCCGGTCATCAAGCCGGTAGTCGTCGTCCCAGCCTACGTCGAAGACCTCGGCGCGGACCTCGGGAAAGTAGTCGAAGAACTTGCGCAGGACATGTTCCGCGCGCTCACTTTCGGCCAGGCGTACGGTCACCTTCCGCCTGCCGGTCAGGTCTCGCAGCCGGCCGAAGAGCGCAACCTCCACGCTGAAATCTCCCTCGTCCAGCGCGCGAGCGGCCCGGTAGCCGGCCGTCATCAGGTGCAAGTGCATCGTCAGCAGTTTGTTCCAGCCGGTCAGCGCGTGGGCCACCAGGGCCGCGTCGGTCATCTCGCTGGCCAGGTAGCTCGCAAAGCTAGCCTGCGCCAGGCTGATCGCGCCCGTTACGTAGATCTCGGGCACGTGGATGTGGCGTGGGCCGTGGCCGGCGTGGTACTTGCCCGCCCTGAACAGGTAGTGCGCCAGATCGTCGCTCAGGTCCAGCCCCAAGACGCGCGCCAGCCAGATGGTGAAGAAACGACGGCGCTCGGCCAGGTGCGCCGGATCGGCGCCTTGCTCCCAGCCCAGGATCTCGGCGGTCTGTTTGAAATGCAGCAAGTAATCGTAAGCGCTGACCACGAATTCGGTCGCGTGGCGCATCAGGATCTCGACCGTCCCAGCCATGGCGTCCAAATCGGCCCGGTTCAGGTCCAGGAAGTCGCGCAGGTGTCGCCATTGTTCTTCGGGTGTCGCGTTGAGCCTCGATAGCTCCAGCGCTGCGCCGCGGTTGCCGTTTTCTTCCATTTTCATCTCCGCCATGATATCACCGGAACGCTGCGCGGCATAGGACTTTTGTCTCGCATTGCGGAGGACTCCGGGCCCGCAGTGGAATCTGGCTCCCGGCGCATCACCCCCCGGCACGCAACGCTTTCTTCTCGAACGCGGCTCGGGCGGCCGCGATCGCGGCCGCTGGGCCGCTAAACTCGACCCCCGTCACGCCCAGGCGGATCGCGCCGATGTTCACCGGTTCACCGGCCGCCACGCGGGCCTGCCAGCCATCACCGACCACCAGGCCCGGTTCCATTTCCTGACCCCCGAGTTCGGTCAGATATGCCGTTACCAGCCAGGCGCCAATGCCGCGCAGGCTCAAGCGGACGGATGTCCGGTCGGCATCCATCGGCGGATCCTGTTTCTTACCAGACGCCGGGTTGCCTGGGCCAGCCATCAGCCGCCCCCAACCGGCGGAAACAGGCTCATTGTGTCGTCATCCGCCACGAGCGTATCCAGCCCGTTCAGGTACTCCAGGGCGCGGCCGTTGAGCAGCACCGTCACGAAGCCGGTGAGCTGGCCATCGGCGTCCCAAAGCTTCTCTCGCAAACCGGGGTGACCGGCGGACAGCCGGGCCAACACCTGGCCGGCGGTCGTGCCTGCTCCCACCGCCATCTCGATCGTGCTCCGCCCCATGATGTCGCGCAGCGTCGCGTACGCTCGGATTTGCATAACGGGTACCGGTCCTTTCCACAAGTGGCCCACCCAAGTGGCCCACACCACCGTCCGCCCCCAACCCGGACAAACCGGATCCAAACAGCCCAAAGCATTCAGAAGATTCTTGCCTAACGAACCAGAACGCCACTGGTCCGGCACTGTGGTCAGACACTATTATACCCCTAACCCGGATAAACCGGAACCAAGAGGGTGACAACTTTGCCCACAAAGTTCTTGCACAAAAAGCAAGGATTTTGTGGGTTAGGCCCTAACCCGGATAAACCGGAACCAAAAAGACGACAGCCGCCACTCCCAAAATCCTTACACAAAAAACAGGAATTTCGGGGGTTAGGCACCATATCCCGCCATCCTTCAACCTTGGGACCAGCGGTCTCGGATTTCCTTTTCCCGGGTCTCGTGTTGTCGCGTGGGTATTTCACGCCGGGGCAAAGTCGTGATAAAATGCGCTTGAGTCAATCAGGCGTTGATAGAGTTGGCGTGGGCGCACGTCCCGTTTGGACTCAGCGTTGAGGCCTCTGCTGAGGCCTCTTGTTTGGCATGCGCTCACGATCAGATCACCAGAGGGGGTACATTTATGTCTACTACGATTACTGAGGTCCTGGGCCGCGAAATCCTGGATTCGCGCGGCAACCCCACCGTGGAGGTGGAAGTTTGGCTGGAAGAGGGCGCGATGGGCCGGGCGGCCGTGCCGTCCGGCGCGTCGACGGGTGTCCACGAGGCCCTCGAACTGCGCGATGGGGACAAGTCTCGCTATGGCGGCAAGGGTGTGCTCGAAGCCGTGGAGCATGTGAACAACGAGATCGCCGACGCGCTGTTCGGGATGGATGCGCTGGATCAGGCCGGCGTGGACGCGGCCATGCTGGCATTGGACGGCACGCCGAACAAGAGCAAGCTGGGCGCCAACGCGATCCTGGGTGTCAGCCTGGCGGTGGCCCGCGCCGCGGCCGAGGAGGTCGGACTGCCGCTCTATCGCTACCTGGGTGGTGTGTCAGCCAACCTGTTGCCCGTGCCGATGATGAACATCATGAACGGCGGCGCGCACGCCAACTGGCAGGGCACCGACCTGCAGGAGTTCATGATCGCACCCGTGGGCGCGCCGAACTTCCACGAGGCGTTGCGTTGGGGCGCTGAGACCTACCATACGCTCAAGGGCGTGCTCAAAAGCAAGGGCTACCCCACTGGCGTGGGCGATGAAGGCGGCTTTGCTCCCGCGCTGAAGGCCAACGTCGATGCCATAGAACTGATCCTGGAGGCCATCGAAAAGGCGGGTTACAAACCCGGTGAGCAGATCGCCCTCGCCCTGGACCCGGCTTCCAGCGAGTTCTACAAGGACGGGCTGTACAACCTGCGCACGGAAGGTCGCAAGATCACGTCCGCGGAGATGGTCGAGATGTACGCCGATTGGGCCAGGAAGTACCCCATCGTCGTCTTAGAAGACGGCCTGGCCGAAGATGACTGGGAGGGCTGGAAACTGTTGAACCGGACCATCGGCGACAAAGTGGAACTGGTGGGCGACGACCTGTTCGTCACCAATGTCGAGCGCGTCGCGCGCGGCATTGCCGAGAATGCCGCCAACGCTGTGTTGATCAAACTGAACCAGATCGGCACGTTGACCGAGACCATCGCGGCCATCCAGATGGCCCGCAAGGCTGGCTGGGGCGTGATGGTGTCACATCGGAGCGGCGAGACGGTGGATAGCTTCATCGCCGACTTCACCGTGGCCATGACCACCGGTCACCTCAAGACCGGCGCGCCGTGCCGTGGCGAGCGCGTGGAGAAGTACAACCAACTCATGCGCATCGAGGAAGAGCTGGGTGAGGCCGCGATCTTCGCGGGACGCAAGGCCTTTGCTCGGTAGGTTAGTAGAGTGGTAGATTGGTAGATTGGTAGATTGGTAAATTGGTAGATTGGTAGATTGGTAGATTGGGCACGTACAATGCACCAATGCGCCAATGCGCCAGTTTACCAATTTACCAATTTACCAACTTACACAACTTACCAATTTACCAACTACCATCCAC
>Ga0100396_1003538_pt1 | contig 10132 bp, 11 predicted proteins | sample CryGeymeta201520_FD_81551 | JGI IMG/M metagenome (GOLD analysis project Ga0100396, IMG submission 81551) | Groundwater microbial communities from Crystal Geyser aquifers in Utah, USA - Crystal Geyser metaG 2015-20 | ecosystem: Environmental > Aquatic > Deep subsurface > Groundwater | place: USA... | reverse complement strand
TTCCGTGAACTCGTTTGAGGTGACCATCTCGAACACAAAGTGGTCGACGCTCTTCTGGGTGAGCCGGTAGTGCCGCAACCCTCTGTGCCCTGCCGCGACGAACCCGATCGGGATGTAGTCGAAGAGCGCACTGTGAAGCACGCGACCGTCAGGCGTGACGAAGTTGTCGCGAACCCGCCCCCCCACAAGCTCCATCAAGGGCAGCGTCCGCCCGCAGCGACACCGCTGGGGAAGCAGCCGCGCCTGGTCCCCCAATCGGTACCGGATGAACGGCAGCGCGGTGTTGTGCAGGACGGTCACCACCACCTCGCCAACCTCGCCGGTTGGCACGGGTTTCCCATCCTGGAGAATCTCGACGACCACATTCTCCACCGAGAGATGCAAGCCACCCTCCGGGCACTGCATCGCGAACGCTCCGCATTCACTGCTCCCGTATTCCTCTGCTACGGGCGCGCCGAAGACCTCTTGCGCGACCTGTTTCTTGGCCGCGTCCATCATCTCCGCCGTGTTGAAGATCACTCGCAGACTCGGCACGCGCAGGTCGATGCCGTGCTCGCGCGCGTAGTCCGCCAGGCGGTAGATCGCGACCCCATAGCCGTAGATCATTTTGGGGCCGAACCGGCGCATCAGCTCTAGGTGCCGCGGCATCGACTCGGGCTTGAGGTCATACACGGAGACTCGGCGGTAGTTCTTGAGCATGTGCGTCAAGGCAATGAGTCGGGAGCGCGTCGAGGCATCCAGTGGCCGACCCCATACCGTCAGGACGGGGGCGCCGATATTGACGCCCCACCAGCGGCGTCCGCGCCACTGGCTGGCGTGATTGGTGGCCAAGGCTTCAAGGTTGTAGCAGAACTTCACCGGAACCCCGGTGGACCCGCTCGTCTTCGCCCACTGAACTTTGCCGTGCAGGCTACCGGTCCGGAGCTGGTCAAGACTGCCCGCAAGCGTTTCCTTGGTCAGCACAGGAAGCCCCTCGAAGTCGCGCCATGAGCGGACTGCCTGAGGTCCTCCAAGGGAGGACAGCAGGTCGCGGTAGTGGAGACTCCACTCGGAAGCAATGCCAAGCAGACGCTGCACGCCCAGCCACTGCCCGCGCTGTAGGACCTCCGGGTCCTCCCACTGCGAGCCTTCCAGCAGCCGGAGGTGGCGCGGCACTGGCTCCCGTTTCCACCACCACGTCGCCGGATAGTACAGGTTCCTGCTGAGGACCTCGATCATGCCACTCAGGCTCGGCCCCGCGCCCAACCAGTCCTCCTTACCTCAACTGCCTCCAGGCACACCGCCTCGATCTCACGAACCGTCCGCTCCCAGGTGTACTGCGCTAGCACCGCCGCTCGACCATTCCGCCCCAGCCTGTCAGCGAGGGACCGATCCGACAGCAACGCCAGCACGGCATCGGCCAACTGCCGCGCGTTGCCCGGCTCGACTACCATGCCTGCGTCGCTGCTCGAAACCAGTTTCGTTAGCTCCCCCGGCCCGCCCGCAACGACCGGCTTGGCACAGCTCATGTAGTCGAGCACTTTCATGCCGGGCCCGATGGATTTCGGATCGTAGAGAACGGTGGCGACATCGAAGGCGTTGATGTACTCGGCGACGGTCTCTGGCATCACGCGCCCGGTGAAGGTGACACTATCGCCGAGTCCCCAGTCAGCCGCGAGCCGCTGGAGGTGCGACAGACGAGGACCGCCGCCGACCAGCACAAACCGCGCGTCCGGGCGAATCGCTAATATGTGCGGTGCCACCGCGAGGAGTTGGTCGACCCAGTGGTCAGGGAACATGCTTCCGACGTACCCCACCATGGGAACGTCCGGAGGCAGCCCCAGAGTGGCCCGGGCCTGGCTCTTGGGCATGGGCCGGAACAACCGCGTGTTCGTGCCGTTCATCACCACCGCCACCTTCTGCTCTGGAAGCCCGTACCGGCGGCAGAGGAGGTCCCGGATTCCTTGTGCAACCGCGATAACGCGGTCGCAACTCCGCAAGTTCGCCGTCTCGCAACACCTCGTGAGCGCAAGCTTCGGGGTCGCGGCTCCCGCAAGGCGCAGTTCCCCCAAGAGGTCGTTGTTGACCTCCACCACGGAGGTCGCCCCAAAGCACCGCCTGGCGAGACACGGCAGCAGCGAAAGCGATTGGGACCTGAAGTACCAGACCTCCGGGTGCCAGTTCCGGCGCAGGGCTCGCAGCGCGGCGGCCGCCGCCGCGTCCGCCCGTACCCGCCCAGCCGCGCCCATTGCCCACTGCGAGAGGACAACGTCGGGAACGATCAGGGACTGAGGCGTCGCCGGCGCGACTAGGCGGACCTCGTGCCCCCGCGCTCGCAGACCCGCCACAACCTCCGCGACATGGATGGTCGCGCCGCCACGCCGCGACAGGTCGATGTTGCAGTGGTAGACGATTCTCATCGCCCATGCCCCGGGGGCACGCGCTCAGCCGAGCAAGTCGGCACTCCGTCCAGCTCCTCGGTCTGCGACACGCCGAACATGTAGTAGACGAAGGAAGTCCGCGGCACGGGGGAGGACCAGGTCATCTGGGAGCCATCGTGACGGCATGGGCGGCCATCAGGCTCGGCAACTCGCTCCATGGTCTTCATTCGCATAGCGTCTCCGAGAGCAAGCTACTTGGCGGCGCTGGCGACCACCAGTTCGTGGAATCTCGCCGCTCCTTCGTTGAACACGAAGTCCATTGCCGACAGCCCCGGCACGAAGTCGGGATAGCACTGCCGGTAGGGAACCGGAGTGAACTCGTGATACTGCACGTCGATCCCGGCACCCTCGAACACCCACTCGTCCAGGTACCCGCGGCCGCTCGGGCCGGACAGATACCGGGTCGCGCCAACCGCCACACAGACCTGGCACAGCAGGAGGCTCCCAGTGCCGCCAGCGTCCAGATCGGACGCTCGGCAGATCGTCGTGTTGAGACACAGAAGGCCCGCAAGCCACCGAATCAGCGATTCGTTCAGGGGCGCGAGGCGCTCCCAACCTTGGTTCAGGATCCCCGCAAGTCCCTCCCCGTGCGCCGCAAACCCCGGGGCTTTTCTGTAGTTCATCTCCAGCGTCGTCAGATGCTTTCGCTGCCACGGGACCCGCGTGTCGATCTCCACGGCTGAGGTCGGCTGACCCAGCCGCCCCTTGGTCAGCACAGGCACGGTGAGCCAGGTTGCGCCTTCTTGCACCCGGATCCTGGTCCGGTTCTGGTAGCCGCCCTTGGTGAACGGCACCGTGTCCAGAAGCACCAGCAGATCCGCTTGCGCCATCTTGTGGAAGAACCCAAGCCAGGGCAGGTAGTTGGGTTGGTGAATGGTGACGGTCACGGTTCTCGCACAACGAATCCCTCGCCCTCGCCAACTCCGGAGCCGGCCGCGCTCACGAGGATGCTACCTCGCGACTCAGCGGAGCACCCACCGGACCACCTCGAACACCTCCGCATACTGACATCCGATCTGGGTGCCCCTGACGCGGGCGAGGCTGAGGACGAAGTCGGGGCTCATGTAGGCTCTGTCATTCTGCGAGTTGTAGCAGGCAATGGCCTCGATCTTCTTGCGGAGGTGCCGTTCGTCAATAACGGCGAACGCATTGGTCACGAAGGTCAGGTTGTTCCAGGGCAGTTCATAGCCTAACATGGTCGCCCGCTTGAAGGCGCGGAAGCCTTCGTGAGCAATGACTTGGTGGTCCTGGTGGGTGTCATTGGGCGAGGGCAGTAGGACCATCGACGGCTTCAGGTCGCTCCCCAGTCGAATCATGTCGTCGAGGATGCTCTGCCGGTATTCCTGAAACCGCCGGACAGGGTACTTCAGCACCCGCAGGTTGCCCCGAGGCAGGCCGAGTACGCAGGCGGCGCGCTCCACCTCGTGGCGCAGTGTGTCAGGGTCCCATCCCTCCGGCAGTGAGTCCTCCGCCGCCGAGAACGCGACTTGATGCACCTCGCAGCCCCGCTCCAGCAACTGGCAGATGAACCCGCCGCAGCCGAACTCCGCATCATCGGTGTGGGGCGCCAGCACAAGCACACGTTCGGTTTCGTTCAAGGCACAGTCTCTCCTATGAGAATGGCGTTTTGTGGGAGGGCGAGGCTCCCGCCGAGCCGGGGTTGCGCGCACCGGCTCGGCGGGAGCCTCGCCCTCCCATTCTCATCTGACGTGGTGCCCAACCGACGGGCGGGCATGAATGATTCCTCAGAAAAGGGCGTTCAACGCAAAGACGCCAGAGACGCAAAGAGCGCGCCCCGCGGGCGCGAGCAGAGAAGGGCTTGGCGGCCCAAGTCTGGACGATGGTTCCTCTGCCTCTTGATCCGGCGTGGTGTGGCGCCGACCGTGGGCGATTTCCCCACAGAATCTCCCTCTCGCTCACACTGCCTGTCTCTTCCCCGGCAGCCGCCGGCCGCAGAGCGCCAAATATTTGTCGTACAGCCTGGCAGCCATCGCCGAAGCCGAGAACGCCTCGGCGCGCCGGCGAAGAGGCTTGCGGTCCCACGTTCGGGCGAGCGCTCCCTCAAGCCCAAGGGCCACGTCCTGGGGTGCGTCAGCCCAGACGATGGCACCCCATTTGCCGAACCAGACGGCCCCTCGCTGCGCGTCCGCAGGGTCCCACCCCAACACCTCCCGGACGCCTTCCACCGCAGTCGTCACGACTGGCGTCCCACAAGCCAGTGCCTCTAAGATCACAGTGGGCAGGCCCTCATGGGCGCTGGACAGAACGAGTACGTCCGCAGCGTTCAGCCACAGTGACACTCGGTCGTGTGGCACAACACCCGTGAACAGCACCCGATCCTCAAGGCCCAGGTCCCGACACTCGGACTCCAGTCGGGCACGAAGCGGTCCGTCGCCCACGAACGCGAGTCGCAAGTCGGGCACTTTGGGGGCAAGAGCCGCGAAGGCGTGGAGGGCGAGCAAGGGGCGCTTGCGCGGGATCAGGCCGCCGACGCACACAACCCAGCGTCCGGGGAGCCCGAGTTCCGCTTTCGCCGCAGTCCTGTCCACCTGCTGGAACCGGTCCAGAGCGACTCCCATGGGGAACACGCGCAGGCGCTCCCGCGTCGCCCCCAGGCCGCGGCACAGCTCTGCCAGCTCTTCGCTCACTGCGATGACGAGGTCCGCGTTGCGTAACGTCCACCGGATCACGGCATTCAGCCGCGGGCTCTTGCGGGGCAGTGTGTGCACGTCGCTGCCATGAACCGTCACAACGCTCGGTATGGCATAGCGGCGCCCCAACCACACTGCGGCGAACCCGTCGGGAACTGCGTAGTGGGCGTGGAGAACATCGAACCGGCGGCTCGCAAGCGCGTTGCGCAAGCACCACCAGTCGCTCCCCGTCACGGAGAGGGTCCGCAGCACCCACGAATCCACGCCCGGCACGACTACCCGCAGGGGATGCAGCACCCGAATCCCGCCTACGACCTCCATCCTTGGTAGCCCGGCCCAAGCAGCCCACCTCGGCCGTAGACCACCCAGAGCAGGGGGGACCCACGGGTGCGGCAGCACGACTGTGGGCGCACACCACTTCGTCAACTCCCGGAGTTGCGTCACCAGCCAGGGGCCGGCCCCCGACGCCTTGTAGTTTGGAAAGAGATGCGACGCGAGGACAGCCACCCGAAGACGCTGGTCCTGGGATCGCCCGAATACCGCCATTCCGCTCAAGCTGGCTCGCGCTTTCGTTCCGCCAGCAAGGCTCTGCATCCCGGAGACACGCTTACCGCCCACGCACTGCTCGGCGAGGGTCTGGGGTGCCCGACTCGGGCCACCCCGCCGCTCCGCCGACCGACAGGTCTCCACGGCGAACGGACGCCGTTCGTCCGCGCCCTTGAGACCTCCGGTCGGGCGTGGCATCCCGGAGACATGCGTGCCGCCCACGAGACTCAAGAGAACCCTCTCCTGGCAATCGCCACCCGAATCGCCTCTTCCATCGCCCGACCGCTCCCCTCAGGGGAGAACCGCTCCCGCACCATGGCCCGCGCGGCCTGCCCAAATCGGCGGCGCAGCTTCCTGTCCTGCAGAAGCGCGCTCACCTCTCGGGCGAACCCGTGCTCCTCGCGGGCCGCACGGCAATGAACACCGTGCTTGGCCGGAATGCCCCTCAACGCAGCCGGCGTACAAACCACGGCCTTTCCGTGGGACATCGCTTCCAGCACTTTCACCCTGACTCCGGTGCCAATCCGTATCGGCGCGACCACCACGGATGCTTTCTCCAGAAACGGCGTCATATCCGGCACCTCGCCAACCACTTGGACATGAGTGCCCGCCAGACGCAGGATCTCACGGCTCGGGGCGCGGCCCACGATCTCCAAGCGGACCTTGGACACGCACTCAACGATCTTAGGCATCACCCGGCGGACAAACCACACCATCCCGTCCACGTTCGAGAAGTAGCTCCAGGTCCCCGTCGCGATGATCGTATGCGGCGCCTCGCTCTGGTCCCTCAGGTGGCTCCGTTTGGGCAGCGGGATCGCACACGGCACGACGCGAATGTCGGCGCTCGGGCGCAGCCGAAGCAGCGATCGTCGTTCCGCCTTGCTGACCACGGTCGTGACCGTCGCGTGGCCGAGTACCTGCTGCTCGTAGAGCACGGTCTTCACCGCTTCCAGCAACGCCCACGCCTTCGAGGCCGCCGTCCTCGCGCCTCGGATGCTCTGGAAGCACTCCGGGTAGAAGGCGTCCATGTGCTCGTGAACCACGGGCAGCCCCAACGAGGTCAGCGAACGGCAGCAAACTGAGCCCTCGGCACCCATGAGCACAGCGGCTGCGTACTGCCCGCTCTGCGCCAGCCTGCTCACCTCTACAAGTGCCTGCCGACTCCAACGCTTCCCGATCCAGAAGGGGACTGCACCCACCAAGTCCCCGGCCTTCCGCGGGCGCCCCTTCGCGGCCGGGAGGAATGCAACCTCCCGGAAGACGTTCCTCAACGCCGTCTGTACTTCGGCCGACGGCGGCTCGTCCACCGGGATGCAACCGACGAGGTCCCACTGCCTGGCCAACCCGCTCAGGAGATGCCAATGTCGGAGGCGGTCACCGCTGACGGGCGGATAGGGGCACCTCGAACAGACTATCAGAAGCTCTTTGCCGACCCGCGCCATGGTGCGATCCAATCCGTAATCGTCAAGTCCGTTGTCGGTCCGCCGTCGTCGGTGCTCCGTGGTCTGCCTCGCCATTGGCGCTGGGTGCTGGACCCTGCTGCGCTGCCGTGACCACGCCGTTCGCCGCGCCGGCCTGCTGCGCTTGCCAGGCGCGCATCGCCTCGGTTGCACGGCGAGCGCCCGCAGCCGCCCGGCGTGCGGCTGCGATGGCCTCCTCTGCAGACTGCTGGTCAAACAAGTCCCACGGTAGTCTATGCTGGGACTCGTCTCCGTAGTCGGTCATGAAATGCTCGGCCGGCCCGAGCGCCAGCAAGTCGGCCAGCATGGCCGTGAGGACCTGACGGATGTCAGCCGGGACGTCGGTCGTGCGGAGCAGGGCAGCTACTTCCCGCGCCGGATCGTGCGTCTTGGGCGTCGCCCCAAACAGGGTCAGCACTGCTTTCCCGGCGTTCTCTACGGAGAGTTGCGAGTTGTCCACACAGGAACGCCAGCGCTGAAGCTCCCTGTCCTCCTCGGCTTCAGCGAGGAAGCCCTCGCTGAGCGCGAGCCGGTAACTCACTTCGTCACGCGCGTTCACGGTATCCTTCCCAGCTCAACTCCCAGTTGCCCCGGGGCACGCCCGGCAGAAGCCAGCGCCAGCCGCCGCCCAGCGCCGGCCGCCACAACCCCGCCTGACGCAACGCCGTGAGCGCCTTCTCGCGGAGGGGTTCGAAGTAGTCGGCACCCCACAGGCAGAGACCGTCGGCACAGACGTCAAGCAGCAGTGGCGTCAAGTTGACAGAGACTTCGTCCGGGGTCTTCGCGATGAAGCTGACCGACCCCGGCAGGCGGTCCAACACCGGCCACAAGGTCAGGCGGACGGCGCGCTGGCGCGCGAGCGGTTGGTCGGGCAGATCCTCCGCCACTACGAGCAGGTCGTGATCGCTGCTCGACGTGGCTTCGCCCCTGGCCTGAGAGCCGAACAGGACCACCGCCTTCAGTCGCTCCCCGAACGCCTCGCGGAGCGACTGGACGATCGGCTCATAGAGTACCTTCATGTCACGAGCAGCGGCTGCCCCAAGCATCGGCCAGCCCCCTTTCCGCTGTCACGCGGTCTTCGTTGCTGCGGAGCGCCTGCTTCCAGCAGGTATTTTGAGTCTGGTTCCGGTGAAGAGCATCGGAGAGGGCTACGGGACCGCGGACAATAGACCACAGACCTTAGACCAAGGACAATCGACTTTGTTGGACCATGGACATTGGACCAGAGGGCGCCGAGAGCCGGGCAGAGAGGGCGGGCGCCTCCCATTATTACGAAACTTCCCGCGAAGAGGGTCTCCAACGGTCGCCGAGGGAACGAGGGAAGTCTGTGAAGGGCTATCTGGCGGGGCGCTCCCAGGAAGTTCCGTAATAATGGGAGGCGCCCGATAGGGCTTACATGAGCTTGAGCTTCGCAGCGCGCGGGTCGGCGGTCACCTCGTCGTGCTCGAAGTCCAGTTTGAGGCGCCACTTCTGCAGCGTGGTGGCGCCGATGATTGCTTGCTCCGAGAGCCCTGGCACCACCATGAACTCATCCGTAAGGCGCAACTCGCCCAAGTAGAAATCGAGGCTGACCCGCTGGGTGATCCTGATGAACCCACCTTCACTCGCCGGCTCAACATCAAGGGGGCGCGGAAGCGGCTCCGCCGGCGCCAGCAACTCCGCCGACTCGGGGTGAATGCAAGAGTAGGTGGCGCCGCTATCGAACAACGCGCTCAGCTCTGCTCTTCCTTTCGAGCCTTCAAAATGGAGTATGCGCTCGATGATCATCACCAACTGCCTCCTTGTCTGTACGCAATCAGCGGTGCAGGACCAGAGGACTACAGACCTTGGACCTTGGACTATCGACCTCGGACTGTCGACCTTGGACCATCGACCTCGGACTGTCGACCTTGGACCATCGACCTTGGACTTCGGACGAAAGGCGGTGGCGCGGGACTGGGAGCTACGTGGTGACATGGGAGAAGGTCCAACGAGCGAGGGCGAGAACCAGGGCGCTCGTGAGGGCGGCTGCGAGTTTGGCCGGCTTACCCGTCTCCTTCTCCACGGAGTTGATCAAACCTTGCAGGCACGCGGCGGCACTGTTTGCTTGAGCTTCCAGCTTCCCGTGGTCAGAGCCGGGCAGGTAGCCCAACCGGTGGGAGAGGTGGATGAAGTAGCGTGTCTCGGCAAGGGAGCCGCGGGCGATGTACAGGAAGTGGAGATAGTCGCGCTTCGTGCCCCGGGCGCTGCCTTCGACAATGTTGGCGGGAACGGATACCGCGGCGCGCCGAAACTGGCTTGTAAGACCGTACAGTTCGTCTTTGGGGAAGGAGCGCGTCGCCTCGTAGACGGCGACCGTCAGGTCGTCCGCCAACTTCCACGCGCTGATCTTCGTGTAGTCTGTCATGGATCGGGGGACCTTGGACCTTGGACCTTGGACCTTGGACCTTGGACTTTGGACTTCGGTCTCCTATCTATGGTCCTTTGGCCATAGTCTATAGTCCGAGGTCCGGGGCCGATGGTCCATTCCCGCCGGGCTCAAACCAAACGCGGCTCCGGTATGGGGATGATGAACCGGCCGCCGCGCCGGCGGTACTCGGTCTGCTGTTCCAGGATCTCGTCGGCGAAGTTCCAGGTGAGCAGAAGCACATAGTCGGGCCTCTCTTCCAGCAGCTTCTGCGGCGGGTAGATGGGCAGGTGTGTGCCGGGCGTGTAGCGCCCTTGCTTCACCGTGCTGCGGTCCACCACGAAGTCCAGCGTCTCGCGGCCGATGCCGAAGTAGCTCAGCAGCGTGGTGCTCTTCGCCGAGGCGCCGTACACGGCGATTCTCTTGCCATCGTCCTTGAACTGCCGCAAGAGCGCCGTCAGGTCTCCGCGCAGTCGCTCGATCGTGTCTGCAAATCCGCGATAGGCTTCGGGGTCTGCAACGCCCCAGGCTTCCTCTTCTCGAAGCAAGTGCTCTGCCCCCTGCCTGCCTTCCCGCGCCATGGAGCATGGGCCGTCCATGCGCTGGAAGAAGACCCGCAACGAACCGCCGTGAATCGGTATGCGTTCGGCGGCGACAACGGCGAGCCCA
>Ga0100396_1003524_pt1 | contig 10159 bp, 7 predicted proteins | sample CryGeymeta201520_FD_81551 | JGI IMG/M metagenome (GOLD analysis project Ga0100396, IMG submission 81551) | Groundwater microbial communities from Crystal Geyser aquifers in Utah, USA - Crystal Geyser metaG 2015-20 | ecosystem: Environmental > Aquatic > Deep subsurface > Groundwater | place: USA... | reverse complement strand
AGCAGACTAGCTTATCGTCCCATGCTGCCCAAAGACCTGTGGTCACTTAAGGTACTCCTGGGTGGCGGCGCTGACAGTGTCATTTTCCGGAAAAGAGTGGAGGAACTATGGGGCAAGCGCCCTCTGGAGGTATATGCTGGCACTGAGGGCGGTATTTATGCTACACAGACCTGGGATTATGAAGGCATGACCTTCATTCCTAATCTCAATTTCTTTGAGTTTATCCCCGAGAGAGAGTGGTTCAAATGGCAGTTAGACCATTCCTACCAGCCGAGAACTATATTGCTAGACGAGGTGAAAGCCGGCGAAAATTATGAGATAGTTATCACCAATTTCCATGGTGGCATCATGACCCGATATAGAATCGGCGACATGATCAAAATAACCTCACTACGAAATGAGAAACTGAACATTGACATACCCCAGATGGTATTTCATGACAGAGCTGATGACCTTATTAACATTGCCGGGTTTGGGCGAATCACGGAAAAGACAATCGGGAAAGCAATTGAAAATACTGGTATCCCCTACGTGTATTGGACAGCACGCAAAGAAGTAATTGATGGTAAGCCAATTCTACATCTCTATCTGGAGTTAAAAGATAACCCTATTACCAGTGAGGAGAGCGTAGCATCGGCGGTGTACGAAGAACTTCTAAAATTAGACAGGATGTATCGCTATAATATCTACAGTGCGTATGGTGATCCAGAAAGTATGCTCAGTTTCAAGCCGATACAAGCTACTTTTCTCCCTCAACATGCTTTCACCAGTTATGTAGCCCAGCGTCAGGCTGAAGGATCTGCTTTAGATCATCTAGAGCCTCCTCACATTAACCCTTCAGATAGAGTGCTTTCCTTGCTTAGGGTTCCCAAGGTTAAGGTTGAGGTGGAAGCTGTGCCAGCCGAAGCCGAACGGGTAGCAGCTCGATAAGCGGGACCAGGTTCAACTGTCATTGCGAGTGAAACGAAGCAATCTATGCCATCCTACCTTGAGATTGCGGAGCCTGGTTTGCTTCGGCTACGCCTCGCAACTGCTATGCTCCTCGCAATGACGAAAAAAGGGTGCCACTAATCACATGAACGAGTACATACTCTTGCCTTATTCCACAAAATCGGGTAAAGTCAATCTGTGAGTAAATCAGGTAAGTCCTATGCCGGGACCATGGGAGGAAAATGAATGAGCGAATTATAATCGACCCTGAGATTTGTCATGGGAAGCCCGCTATCCGTGGGACACGAGTTCCTATTGTTCGTATTATAGATGGTTTAGCTGGGGGCATGACAAAGGAGGAGATTATGCGAGAATACGAAGTGACCGAGGAAGACATTGCTGCCGCTCTTAGCTACGCTGCTCAATTAATTGAAGCAGAGGAGATTCACCCTCTTCCGGTATAAAATATTATGCACTTTCTGGTGGATGAGGATCTTCCTCGTGCAGTAAACAAGCTATTAAAGCAATATGGACACGAAGCAGTTGATGTGCGTGACATAGGCCTTAGGGGAGTAAAGGATGTTGAAATCGCGCGTTACGCCCAAAGTCAGAAGCTATGCATTCTCAGTGGTGATTTGGGATTTTCTGATATTCGCAAGTATCCTCCGAGCGAATATGCTGGATTGGTGGTTATTCGCATTCCCAAAGGAGCAACTGCTACCTTGATTGTAGGGTTGCTGGAGAGCTTTCTTAAAGGAGACAAGCTCGTTTCTGAACTTGTTGGCAAGCTTGCTATTGTGGAAGCGGGACATGTTCGCTTTCGGAAAGGACAATAAGCTGCTTAGTTCTCCTCTTCTTCCATATCCAGTTTTCTTTCTTGCCTCCAGTACTTTCTGCTCAATTTCTTGAGAGGTATGCCATAATCTAGCCACCTCTGATATATTCCCTAGAGCATTGTGAGCGAAGCGTGGCAATCTCCTCAACCCTCCCATGAGATTGCTTCGGCATAATCCTTCGCTTACGCTCAGGATGCCTCGCAATGACATAAAAAAGGACATTTCTTCTAATGTCAAAGCGGACTAAAAGGCTTACTTTAGTCAGATTGTTTATTTGTCACCCTGAGCGATAGCGAAAGGTCTCTAGATTCTTCGCTACGCTCAGAATGACAGCGGAGTTGATAAACGCATTACTTTAGTCATTCTTGACAGCTTCCAAATTTATGTCAATAATTACCTTGTAAGAGTGTTTATTGTCACCCTGAACGAAGTGAAGGGTCTCAGAGATTCTTCGCTACGCTCAGAATGACAAATTGAATTGCCAAACGCTCTAGCTTTAGATTATGAATACTCATGTTTTTATCCCTTTAATTGCCACCATTGCTTATATCCCCCTGCTTGTCATTTTGTTGGCTAACCGACCTTGGCAGAGGAAGCAAAAGCTTTTCTTCCTATTTCTAATTCCTGCCATACTCTGGAGCTTGAGCACCATCATTTTCCGTAGTGATTTCTTTGCACAGGAAAAACTTCTCCTGATTAAGATTGTCATTTGTATTAATGTATGGATGCTAGTTCAATTCCACTACTTTCTCCATTCTTTCTACCAGTTCGGACGCACCAGAATACCATTAGTTTATATTTTCGTAGTAAGCACCATTGTCCTGGCAACTCTGGGCTATATCCCGCAGAGCATTGAGGTCACTGCCAGGAGCATCAATGTTGAGTATGGTGTCTGGACTATTGCTGTATTCCTGCTGTTCTTATTCACTATAGTCGTTAAGGACTTATATTCTTTGTGGCAAAGGTACAGGATTTCACCTGACCCGGCAGAGCGTAATCAGATTGCTTATATACTCAGTGCTGCTGCCATCCTAGTGATTTTTATATCCAACTCTACCACTCCTCGCGGAGGGGAATATCCGGTGGCACACATCGGCAATCTTATCACTGCTATCATCTTAATCTACAGTGTGATAGCCCATCGTCTGCTAGATATCAGAATTGTTTTGCGCCGTGTGCTGATGTATCTAGGCCTCTATGGCACTGGCGTTAGTATTGTGGCATTGTGTTTTTTCCTTGTTCACCTGCTCTTTGGCTTCAAGCCTGACCTCGCCACTTTAGCCATAGTCATCGGTACAGGAATCCCAGTTATCCTTTTTTTGATTCATAAAGTGCGTAAACCTTGGCAAAACAAGGTAGAGCAAGCTTTTATTGGAGAGAAATACGACTATCGCCGGCACTTATCTGAGTTTATCACCAAAATACACAGTATTCCCACTTTGGAACAATTTGGTAGGGAACTCACCTCCTTGCTTTGTCAATCTATTGGCTGCCGAAGAGCTGGTTTGCTCTTGCCGGAAGGCGGAAATGGCGATTTCATTACCCGATTTACTTACCCTCCGGTGGCAAATAATCCAATGGGGAAGTTGAAATTGAGGCACGATAGCCCTGTTATGGCCTGGCTAAAGCGAGAAAAGTACACTTTGCTCAAAAGGAATCTTAGCATCTTCCCTGAATTCCAGTCTCTATGGCAGCAAGAAAAAGAAGAGATTGAATCAGCAAAAGTGGACATGTTCCTTCCTTTAATAAACAAGGATGAGCTTGTGGCTGTTGTAATAATAGGTGATAGGCAAGATGGAAAGCTCTATACCATCGAAGATATTGATTTGTTGGAATTCGTTGCCAGAAATGTGGCAATGAGCATGGAGAAACAATACTCCTTTGCGCAATTAGCAGAGCAGGATAGAGAACTAACTCTCGTTAACCGCCTGACGGCAATCATAACCTCCAGTCCCAGTGTTCAGGACATATTTGAAGGTTTCGCCAATGAGTTGAAGAAACTTGTTGATGTGGACTGGGCAACAATTGCTTTAGTTGAGGGAGACCAGCTTTATTTCTTATCTCTATCCAGCACCGTAGGTTCTGCCTGGCAGACAGGGGAGGGGATACCTCTTAAAGGGACAGCCACGGAGTGGGTAGCGAGAGAAAAGAAGAGCTTATATGAAGCTGATTTGACAAGACACGCTAGATTCTGGACGGGAGAACATCATCTGAAACAAGGAATTCGCTCTATTGTTTACCTGCCCTTGACCCTGAAACATGTTCAGGGCAAAGACAAGTGTATTGGTAGTTTGATTTTGGCAACTCACCAGGCTAATGCTTACAACCCCGGGCAGATAAGGCTCTTAGAGAAAGTGGCTTGGCAAATTGCCCCACCTGTTGAAAACGCCCGACTTTATCTTCGAGTTCATGAGGGAGCTCGCCTTGATGAGCTTACCGGGCTGTTTAATCGTCGCCATTTTGAGGAGCGGATTAAAGAAGAAATTGCCCGCCACTCCCGCCATAGTGGTATTTTCTCTTTGTTTCTGATTGACCTTGATTCTTTTAAGGTATACAACGATATATATGGACATCCCGTGGGCGACGAGCTTCTCGGGCAAATAGGGGGAATTATCAGGAGTTCTATCCGCGGTGGTGACCAGGCTTTCCGTTATGGTGGCGATGAATTCGTTGTGATTTTGCCTGAGACAACTTCGGATAATGCCTATGTTGTGGCTGGGCGACTTCAGGGGCAAATTGCTACCGAAATGGGAGCCAAGAACATTGCTGTGACTTGCAGTATTGGCCTGGCAAGCTATCCTTCGGACGGAGTGATGTCGGGTGAACTTGTTACTGCAACCGATACTGCACTCTATCATGCCAAGCGAACTGGCGGCAATCGGGTTTGCCTTTCCGCCGCGATCTTATCCGAGCCAGTAGCCGAAGCCGGCACTTACGCCAGAGGTAGTGAATTATCCGTTGTTTACGCTTTAGCTGCTGCCGTAGATGCAAAAGATCCTTACACCTACGGCCATTCGAGGAAAGTTAATGTCTATGCTGTAGCTCTGGCTGAGGCAATTGGCCTATCGCCTGACGAAGTATCAAAAGTGAGTACTGCTGCTTTGCTTCACGACGTTGGCAAAATTGGCATCCCCGATAAGGTACTTAACAAAATAGGGAAACTTGGTGCTGAAGATTGGGAAGCAATAAAGTCTCATCCAAGATTGGGAGCGAATATCGTTGGGAATGTGCCTAGTCTGGTTCCCTGCATAAGTGGCATTTTATACCACCATGAAAGGTGGGATGGTACTGGCTATCCTGAAGGACTGAAAGGTGAGGGTATCCCTCTGGAAGCTCGCATTCTGGCTATAGCTGATGCCTTTTGCGCCATGTCCTCGGCTCGTCCTTACCGTAAAGCCTTCTCTCATGAAAAGGCGATGGAGGAGCTTAGAAATGGCGCTGGAACGCAGTTTGACCCCAAGTTGATAGAGGTTTTCATTGCCCTGAACTTGTTTCAGGGTGGTTTTCCTGAGAAAGTGCCCACTTCAGGTTAATCCTGAACTTGATTCAGGACTGGCTTGTCCCAGCCGGCCAGCGTTTATTTGTCACCCGACCCTGAATCCTGACGACAGGAGACGAAGAGCTCAGAATGACAGCAGATCGGGATTGGTTGCGACGTTTCTGTTATAATCTGTGTATGGAACTAAGCGAAGAACAAAGACAAAAACTTAGGGAGCTCGGGGAGAAATTTGATTTAGAGTTGGTGCTCCTCTATGGTTCCCGGATTAAAGGGACAAGCCACGAGGGAAGCGATGTTGATATTGCCGTCTTTACCAAAAAGCCAATTGATTTCAGGACTTTCTTAAGTCTTTACTCCGCCCTGAGCGAGGTTTTGGCTCCTCTGGAAGGGGAACTGGACCTGGTGGACCTTCGGGGGAAAGACCCCTTGTTTCTCTACCAGATTTTTGCTAACTCCTGGCTCCTTTACGGCGATCCCACCGCCTATAATGAATTTCGCGCCTTTGCTTTCAGAAATTACTTTGATAGCAGAGATATCTTCAGGCTGGAGAAGATCCTTGTTCATAGATACCAGGAATATTTAAACAAGACTTATGCTCGATAAGAACTTCATCATAAGGAAAGTCAAGCTGATCCACGAGGAGCTTTCCCATCTAGAAGAGCTCTCCAATTTCTCTCTGGAGGAAATTGCTTCGGACTACAGGAAAACAGCTATTGTAGAGAGGCTCCTGGAGAAGATTATCACCAGGGCGATTGATATTAACCAGCATATAATCGCCGAGATGGGGAAAGGAGTGGAGAGGATAAGGGGATATGAGGATACATTCCTGATATTATCCAGGCTGAGTGTCTATCCACAGGAGTTTGCTCAACAGATTGCCCCTTCCGCTGGTCTCAGGAACCGGCTGGTTCACGAATATAACGAACTTGATCGAGGAATTATCTATCACTCTATAGACGAAGTGCTGGAGCAGTACACCAAGTATTGCCGGTACATTTTGGACTATATCACCCTCACCTTTCCCTCTCCCTTCAAGGGAGAGGGTTTGGGGTGAGGGCTTCCACTGCCCACTTCAGGTTAAGAACCTGGCTTGTCCCAGCCGGCAGCTCAAAGGGCAAGAGAAGTAAAAGGCAACTTCCCTGATACAATCCTTCTAAACCGGCTTCAGAATTAGAAATAGTTTCCACGGGAAAGCGCCATAATGTCACTGGAGGTTGAGCAACTAAGCTTATCTTTATCCCCAAATGTTTGTTGCCCAGTGATATTTTGCCCACTTCAGAGAGAACTCCGCTAGAATCAAGGTGATAGTCATCCAGAATAACACCAGTCACCTCACGTCCCTCGCCAGATAAAGGGTGGTGTGGACGAGGGACACCTTTTATCTCATAATAAGCTTGCTCATTATGCCCACCGCCAAGCAGATTTATGTTCCATTCACTAGCAAAAATGCCCGAAGCGATAGTATTACCTTTATTGCTGAGTTGGTAATCAATCTGCAGTTTCTCTTTGCCCGCCTCAATAATAACCTCCTTCTTCACTTCGAAAGGCAACCAGCTATCACCACAATGGAGTTTGTCACTGCGCTTCAGGATAACTTTGAGAAAAGACTTATGTTTTTCTACCTCTGATTGGTAAGGCTGATTGGCGAAATTGCCTGATTCTTTATAAGAACAAGAGGCAAATTGCTCCAGGGTGACATCGTGGGAAAGGAAATGGTCAATGAGGCTATAGCGGGGATAAAAGTCATACCCTGAACTTGATTCAGGGCGCAAAACGCTGTCATCCTTAACACGTATCTTATCGTGGATGCTGGTGACTAATTTTTCATTTTTGTTTTTTGATATTTGATTTTTGATGTTTGCATTTTGATGATATGCCTCAGGTCGTCTGGCTACAGTGCTGAGCAAATTATACGCAGCCCGCCGTAAATCCCATTCAATCAAGCTCCCCCCTTGCTGTGGGCTCAGGTAGAGAGATAAGAGATTCCCATTAACTACTATTTCTTCTCTACCATCCATATCAAAATCTATCTCCTCACATTTCAGCCAGGGTTGCTTGGGATGGATTACGGCATCAGCTTTATTTTCTGCCTGTATAAGGTGACGATAGGTAGCGGCACGTATATCGGCAAGATACAGTCCACCAAATACTCCGTGCCAGTAAGGGCAGTTGCACTGCGCCCGCCATAAGTCCTCTAAGCCGCAATCAGTGTTTGTCCTTGCCTTAGCCTGATATACCTTTCTATGGACTTGAAGCATTTTCTTGTGTAATTGATTGCTCTCGGGATACTTTACGAGAAAGTGCCGCCAGTACCCCCCACGCATAAATTGCACTGCATCTTCTAGTTCCTTTTCCAGCTCGTGTTTGATGTTGACGAATTGTGCCGATTTAGTTGCCGGTAGTGCCCATTCCAGCATCTCGTCATAAGAGGCACAGGGAAGGTATATCCTGCCCAGAGGAGGAAACTGACGAGCATACTCGCCCAGAGGAATGGTAACCAGCCATTCCTGATTCTCCTCCAGAGAACTGAAGAATTCCTCTATCCAGCCGCCCCTCGCCAGATAAGGGGAGTTTGGGGGAGGGCCTCCTTTCTGATTGTCCCTTGCCAAATAAGGGGTGTTAAGGGGTGGGCCACCTTTTTCTTTGTCCCTTGCCTCCTTTTCCCAGCAATGTTTGTAGGTCTCGGGCCAAATGCCAAACTTCTCACCATCATCACCCATAACGGCTATCGGTGGTCCTATGTCCGATGTCCTGGGTCCTATGTCCGATGCCTTGACTTTGGACCTTGAACCTAGGACCTCGTTGGTAGCTTGTTGGCGAAGATATTCCATAACTTCAGTTACACTGCGCCAGGGAATGGAATAACGCAGATACTTGCTCGTGGCAAATACCTTCACCGGGTAGCCCTGCTCTTCAGTAAGGTAGTAACCAAAGAGGTCCTTATCTTCCAGCCCAACTAGTTTAAAGTGAGTGTCGTCTACCACTGTCCATTCTATGCCAGCCTCTGCCAGGATTTTCGGCAAACCTGGCTCCCACACCCGCTCTGCCAGCCATAACCCGGCAGGCTTAGAGCCAAAAAGGCGGCTACAAGTCTCAGTCATCCTGGCAATCTGCCCTAGCTTGTCCTCATCAGGGATAATGGGCAGGATAGGCTCGTAATAGCCACCAGTCATAATTTCCACCTGCTCTCTTCCCACCAATCGAGCTACTCGAGACAAGAAGTCAGGATGGTTTTGCTCCAGCCAATCCAGAAGTGAACCGGAATAGTGAAGTGAAACTCTTATCGCAGGGTGCTTCTCCAGTGCCTCTAACATAGGCAAATAAGCCTGAAGGTAAGCCTGCTGGAAAACCCAGGGGAAATTGCCTACGGGCTGATGATTATGTAAAGCTAAGCCGAGATATATCAACTAAAATCAAAAATTAAAAATAAAAAATCAAAATTACAGTCCAAAATGCAAAAATATCTCATTTCCTTCCTTTCAAGGTCAGAACGCTGGTGGCAAGTATATTGGCAATCTCTGTGGTCTCTTTTAGAAGTTTATTAACAGTCTCTTTATTGCCATGGCCAGAATCTCTAAGCAATCCCAACCAGAACTTGCACTCGTTTGCCGATTTCAACGCATAATTGAAGAAATTGGTATAGTCTTTTCTTGAGGAAGCTGCCTGAGCCTCAATCACATTAGCGCCAATGCTGGTAGTGCTTCGTAACAACTGGTCACCTATAATCCTCGAAGTTTGTTCCATGGGCAATTGCTCCATAAATCCTATTACATCCAATGCAAATTTGTACACGCGACTCTTGAATTCATCTTTGAATTTTGACCTGTCATTTTGCATTTTTACTTTTGCAATTTTATTTTCATTTAGAATTTCGTGCTTAGGGTTTATCGTATTTTGCATTTTTACTTTTGCCTTTTGATAGCCTTGCGATATATATCTTGGTACATCTTTGCTGAGGCTTCCCAGGAAAAATCCAGCAGCATATTCCGTTTCATCAACTTTTGCCAGGCATCCTTATGATAAAAAAACCCCTCAGCTCTCTTGACCGCTTCTATTAGTGAGGCGGGGTGATAGTCTTGAAAGACAAAGCCATTTCCCTTCTCTATATTGGCATCGGTATCCTGGACAGTGTCAGCCAGGCCACCGGTGTGCCGCACTACCGGGATAGCACCATAGCGCATAGCTATGAGCTGCCCTAATCCGCAGGGCTCAAAGCGTGAGGGCAGCAAAAACATATCGCTGCCACCATAAATAAGATGAGCCAGTGAGTCATCAAAGGTGACAAACACTGCCACCCGGTCTGGATATTTTTGCTCTGCCTCCCGCAACAATTCCTGATAATACTCCCTACCCTTGCCCAGAATAACAAATTGTATTTTTGTTTTTCCCATAAGGGATTCCATAGCTGGCAGCAATAAATCGAATCCCTTCTGTTCATCAAGGCGGGATACCATGCCAATCAATGGCACATCAACGTCTTGAGGCAAATTAGCCTTCTTTTGCAAAGCAATCTTGTTGGCAACCCTCTTCTCTACAGTAGATGAGTTGTAATTTGTCACCAAATAATGGTCGCTGGCGGGGTTATACTCTTCGTAGTCAATGCCGTTAACAATACCATAAAGCTCCTTCTGGCGATACCTTAGCAAGTGCTCCAGTCCTTCGCCATATTCGGGAGTCAGGATCTCAGCGGCATAGGTAGGGCTGACTGTAGTTACAATGTTAGCCAAAAGAATTCCCTGACTCATAAAATTGAGTGATGGAGTAGGAGCATCATTGGGAATATGCTTCTGCCAGACTTTACTTAAGCCCGAGACAGCCAGAAATTGCGGGTTGAAAGCACCCTGGTATGCCAGATTATGAATAGTGAACACAGTGGGAAAGACGCAGCCAATTT
>Ga0100396_1003507_pt1 | contig 10178 bp, 8 predicted proteins | sample CryGeymeta201520_FD_81551 | JGI IMG/M metagenome (GOLD analysis project Ga0100396, IMG submission 81551) | Groundwater microbial communities from Crystal Geyser aquifers in Utah, USA - Crystal Geyser metaG 2015-20 | ecosystem: Environmental > Aquatic > Deep subsurface > Groundwater | place: USA... | reverse complement strand
TCGGTGCGCCCGAGACCGTCCCCGCGGGGAACGCCGCGCGGAGCACGTCGAAGGCGGTGAGCCCCCCGCGAAGCTTCCCGACCACGTTCGACACGATGTGCATGACGTGGGAATACCGCTCGATCCCCATCAGTTCGTCCGTCTTCACGGATCCCCAGGCGGCGACCCTTCCCACGTCGTTCCGGCCAAGGTCCACGAGCATGACGTGCTCCGCGAGCTCCTTCGGATCCGACAGCAGCTCCGCCTCGAGCCGGCGGTCCTCCGAAGGGGTGGCGCCCCGGGGGCGCGTCCCGGCGATCGGCCGGAGCTGGATCTCGTCCCCCTCGAGCCGAACGAGGATCTCCGGGGAGGAACCGACGACCGACAGATCCCCCATTCTCAGCAGGTACATGTAGGGGGAAGGATTCAGCGCGCGAAGGACGCGGTACACATCGGCGGGAGTCCGACGCGTCCGGACGGTCGCACGGTTGGAGAGCACCGCCTGGAGGATGTCGCCGTTCCGGATATGCTCCTTGGCCTTGCGCACGGCGTCGAGGAACGCCGCGCGTGGCATCTCGAACGCCGGTTTCCCGCCACCGTCGTCGTCCGGGACTTCGGAACCTTCCAGCGGCACGCGGAGGATTTCCCGAACTTCCTCGATGGCCTCGAGCGCCCGCGCGTAGGCGGCCCCGGGGTCCTTCCCCGCGGGAACCGAACCGTGAGCGACGATGAGGATCGTGTGCCTGACGTTGTCGAAGATCACGAGCCGGGACGGGAAGAGGAACATCGCATCGGGTGCGCCGGTCAACGGCCGGTCTCCCCCGACCTTTTCGAGGTACCGGACGTAGTCGTACCCGATGTACCCGACCGCTCCTCCCGAAAGCCTCGGGAGTCCCGCCGCCGGCCGGTACCGGATCTCCTTCAGGATCCCCTCGAGCACGTCGAGCGGATCCGCCGTAACGGGAACGTTCCGCGTCTCCCCTCCCTGCCGGACGGAAATCCCCTTCGCTTCGGCGCGAAAACCGAGAAGAGGATCGAACCCGATAAAGGAGTACCGGCCCCACTTCTCTCCCCCTTCGACGCTCTCCAGAAGGAAATGGTCGGTCGGGAAACGGGCCGATATCTTCAGGTAGGCGGAGACCGGGGTCTCGAGGTCGGCGTGAAACTCCGTGAAGACGGGGATCAGCGTTCCATCCTCCGCCTGCCGGACAAACTGTTCCTTGTCGGGGACGATCACCGGGTCACCTCATCCCATCAACAGGATCACGTCGATCTTCATTACGTCGCGGATCGATTTCATCGCCTTCATGGCCTCCTCGCGGGATCCGAACGGCCCCACCCGAACACGGTACACCTCCCCGTGCGTCCGGGTCGTCGCATGGACCAACTTCGCCTTGTACCCGCCCCGGTCGAGCCGATTCCGCAAGGCATCGGCGGTTTCGCGGGATTTCATCGCCCCGGCTTGCAACATGAACTTCACCGCCCCGGAAGAGGCGGCGACCGTGGGTTTCTTCCTTCCCTCCCGCATCGGTTCCGGAGTGGGATTCTTCCGGGAAAGCGATTCGGTGTAGGTGGCCTCGGACTCCGTCTTCCTCAGATCGTCCCGGGCGGTGGGAGGCGACGCCGTGGGAGGGGGCACCGCCGGAACCTTCACCGCTTCCTCCGAAAACGCCGAAATGTCCTTCCGGATCTCCGCGGAGGTTGGGGTGCGCGCCCCGTTCTCCCCCGCGGGCCCCCGGGAAGCGATGTTCCCACCCCCCTCCTCCCCCGCGCCATTCTCGACGTATCTCCCCAGTTGGAAGCCGAGAAAAAAGGCGACGGCGATCACGACGAGGCTTCCCACGACGAAGAAGGCGAAGGAGTGCTGATCGGGATCCCCTCGCCGAAAACCGAGTTTGTGACGGAGCGATCTCACATCCGATCCGGCGCCGTCACACCGATCAGCGCCAGCCCGGAGGCGACCACCGTCTTCACCCCAAGGGCGAGCGCGAGCCGGGCCTGCGTCCGTTCGGGAGACTCCCCGAGGAAACGGTGCTGATGGTAGAAGGCGTGAAAGAGATCCGAAACCTCGATGAGATAGAAGGGGATCCGGTGGGGCTCGAGCGTCTTCGCGCACTCCGAGACGACGTCGGGAAACCGGGCGACCGCCTTCATCAACCGCACCTCCTCGGGAAAGGTGAGGATGGAGAGGGGCGGGTGTCCGGTGAGCGCCTTCCCTTGGGCCTCCGCCTCGCGGAAAATGGAGCAGATCCGGGCGTGCACGTACTGGATATAATACACCGGATTGTTTCGCGACTGGGTCTTCGCCAGGGTGAGGTCGAAGTCGAGGTGGGTGTGGAAACTGCGGAGCAGATAGAAAAAGCGCGCAGCATCGACCCCCACCTCGTCGAGGACCTCGCGCAAGGTCGTGAATTCCCCCGACCGGGTCGACATCTGCACCGCTTTCCCCTCCCGGATCAGGGTCACGAACTGGACGAGAAGCACCTCCAGGCGGGTCTCGTCTTCCCCGAGTCCCCGAAGCGCCGCGCGCAGCCGCGGCACGTACCCGTGGTGATCGGCCCCCCAGATGTCGATCACCCTGGAGAACCGATCCCGAAACTTGCGCCGATGATACGCGACGTCGGCCGCAAAATAGGTGGTCCGCCCGTCCGCGCGAACCAGGACCCGGTCCTTTTCGTCCCCCAGCCCCCGGCTGCGGAACCAGGTCGCCCCATCCGCTTCGTAAATCTGCCCCCGCTCCCGGAGATCCGCAAGGGCGGCGGCGACCAGGCCGCCGTCATGAAGCTCCCGTTCCGCGAACCACCGGTCGAACGTCACCCGGAACAACGCGAGATCGTCGCGGATCCCGCGAAGGATGCGATCCGCCGCCTCCTTCCGAAAGACGGGAAGCGCCTCCTCCTCCGGCGAATCGGCATACAGATCCCCCGCTTCTGCGCGGAAGTCCCGCGCGAGCTCGATCATGTACTCCCCGCGATACCCGTCCTCGGGAAGTTCGGCGTTCCGTCCGCACAGGACACGGTACCTCGCGAGGAGAGTGCGCCCGAGGTTGTCCATCTGGTTGCCGACGTCGTTGATGTAATACTCACGGACGACCTTGTGGCCGGTGAACTCGAGGATCCGTGCAAGGGCGTCGCCGACGGCGGCACCGCGGCCGTGACCGACGTGGAGAGGCCCGGTCGGGTTGGCCGAAACGAACTCAAGGTGGACGGTTTTCCCCTCCCCGACCTTCGAGGCGCCGAACCGCGGCCCCTTCTCCAGGGCGATCGCCAGGACTTCCCTCCAGAGTTCCTCGGAGAGAACGATGTTGATGAACCCCGGACCCGCGATCGACAGGGATGCGATACGCCCCCGCCGGTCCTCCACGCGGAGCGCCGAAACGATTTCCTCCGCGACCGCCCGCGGTTTTCTGCCGAGGCGCCCGGCAAGCTGCATCGCCGCGTTGGTCGAGAAATCACCGTGTGATTCCTGTCGGGGAATTTCGAGGGAGACGGCAACCTCCGCCTCCTCTCCCCATTCCGCGACCTTCTTCCGCACCGCGGAGAAGACCAGGGATTCGACGATTTTACGTGCGTCCAAACAGCGCCTCGAAGGGAAATTGATTGTAAAGCCTGTAGTTTAGCCCCCCGGGAGAGGAGGTGTCAACGCGCCGGGCTTGGTGGGTCTTGCTGACGGGCGTCCCGCCGCCGGGGGACGACGATGACGTTCTCCCCCCCCCTGATGAGGCCGAGCCGTCGGGCCTCCTGTTCGATGACCGCCGGGTTGCCGCGGAGATCCTCGACCGTACGCTTGAGCAGCGCGTTCTCCCGTCGAAGCGTTTCGACCTCGCTGTGAAGCTGGCGCTCCGTCTTGCGGAGCTTCCAACTGTCGACCACCCCCATGTCGCGGAACAGCGAGATGAACACCGCCGCGATCACCAAGGCCGCCGCGATGTAGAGCGGCAGACGGCGCTTTTTCCGGTTCGGATCCTTCAAGGGGATCGTCATGTCGGTCAGTCTCGTTTTTCGTCCCATGGCTCAGGGAACATCATATCCGAAAACCACCGCCGCGTTCGAGGATCAAAATTTCACGGCGACGGTGCCCCCGGAGGATCCGCCGTCCCCGCCGGATCCGCCGCCCCCGCCGGCTCCGAGCACGGCGCCGACTCCCACGGTAAGAAGGACTCCCCAGAACCAGGGGCTGTGGTACCAAGGTCTCCCGGGTTGTTCCCCCCTGGGCCACCCATCCAAGGCAAGGGTATCGGCGACCCACTTCCCTGAGATCCCGACGCCCTTCGCCCCCCCGGGAAACGACGTTTCCCCCAGAAGCGCCGGATCCTGGCTCGCCGGTCTGCCGGCATAAAGCCGCGCGCGCAGCCCTTCGCCGACCGCGTCCTTTTCGAGCATCAGGATCGCGACCCGCGAGGTCCCTGCCGCCGTGGAGAGTTCCCCGACCAGGGGACCGGCGCCTCCCCCCGTTCCCTGTGCAGTACCGGCAAGAAGTTCGCCGAGGCGCGCCACCCGATCTCCGGGAAGGGAGAAGCGCAGGATCTCCGTGTCCCCCGGGAGCCATTGCCCCGTCGTTTCGGCATCCCGGTACCCGGGGTGGGAGATTCGGATCCGGATCGGCGCGATCTTTTTCGTTCGAACGCGGGCCGGGGTGACTCCGCGACGCTCTCCGTCAACGAAGATTTCCGAGCCCGAGGGGAGCGACTCGAACAGCAGTTCCGCTTCGGGGACGGGGCGCTGCCTGATCGCATTCCATGCGGACAGTACTTGGGGGGGGAAAAGAGCGGGGTCGGGGGTGAAGCCCGGACGCAACGCCCGGACGCGGGAAAGGAGCGCCTCGGCGTCGGACGCCTTCCCCTCCCAGAGACGGAGGATCCCCCGGCGCAGGAAGATCTCCGCGAGGAAAGGGCGCGTCGACTCGGTGAACCGGTACGACCGGCACTCCTTCTCGGCCTCATCGAGAAGGAGCGAAGCTTCCACGCTCTCGACCTTGTCCATCTGTTCCGAGGCGCGCGCCACCTTCCCTGCGATACGGCGCAGGGCCCCGTCGTCGGGAACCGGGAGCGGCCCCGTGGACGGACTTTCCCCTGCAGGTTCCACCGGGACGGGGATCCACCGGACCCTGAGCTTCTTCGCGACGATCGCGGGGATCAGGTCGAGAACCTCGCGCGCCGAACGATCGGGAAGATCCGGCGCGGCATATTTCAGCAGGAGCGCGGGTTCCGTCGACACCGGGGCTTCCGCCGCGGCGACCATCGGAGCGGACGGCCAGAGCAGCGTTCCGCAGAGGAGAAGCGCGACGGCGCTACGTCGGCTTGACGTAGATCTCATCCGTGATGTCCCGGTCGACGGCGACCGTCGTCTGGCCGATCTCGAGTACGAAAGAGGGGTTCCGCTGCAATAGGCGAACCCGGCTCCCCGGGACGATCCCGAGGGCGGAGAGCTTTTCCAGGCGTTTCTTCGAACGCGGGGTGATGAATACGATCCGCACCGTGGCCCCGAGAGACGCCTCGGTCAGGCGCATGACGAGCGGGCGGATCTCCGTCCGGATCCGGTCGCAGCACTCCCCTCTCGGGATCGGGTGGCCGTGCGGGCACGCGGGCGGATGTCCGAGAAAGGTGCAGACGCTTTCGACCACGGGCTCGGAGAGGATATGCTCGAACTGGCAGGCGCTGTTTTCCAGCTGCGAATCCTCCAGGTCGAAAAGGTTCTGCAGAAGCACCTCCGCGAGACGGTGACGCCGGATGATCCCGCGAGCCCGGTCCTCTCCGCTCTTCGTGAGGAGGATCTCCTCCCCCGAGACGTCGACCATGCCGCCCTCGACCAGCTCCTCGAGCAGGCGCTCGGGGCCCGGCTCCGCCGCGGAACGAAGCACCTCCGCGCGGCTCGCTTTCCTCTCTTCCCGGAGCGTCCAGAGAAGCTCGAGGATCTCGTCCTGGCCGTGCTCGGTCATTTCCCTCTTCCTTTCCGGAAAAGCCCCTTCACGAAGTTCACCACCTTCGACTCGGGCATGGGGAAAGAGTAACCGCATCCCGGGCAACAGACAAGCGTGCATCCTTTCGACATGGGGCATCCGGAGCGGCAGGCGCGGTCCGTCGGATCGATCTCCCGTTGGCACAGCGGGCATCGGATCTTCATGTTGTTCCCCGTCGGGGTCAAAACGTGATCCCCGCCCACCGCGAGAAGAAGTTGACCGCTGCGCCGACCAGCACGGCGAAGGGAAAGATGAACAGGGACATTCCGATCGCCACTTTCACTCCGTGCTCCTTGACGATCACGAGAAGGTTCGCAAGGCACGGCATGAACAGCGTCATGGTGACCAGGGCCACCACCACCTGGAGGTGGGAGAGCATCCCGGCCTTCCCCATGCTGTACAGTCCCGACGCCCCGTAGTCCCTGCGCAGGAAGCCGATCAGGAACGCCTCCGTCGCCTTCGGCGGCAGGTCGAGCAGATGGACGATCAGCGGTTCCGCCGCAACCTGGATCCGCAGCAGCCAACCCAGCCGGTCGAAGGTGAAAAGAACGAAGGTACCGACGAGGAACAGGGGAACCGCCTCCCTCAGGTACCATTCGATCCGCGCCATCGTCTTTATTGCGAGATTCCCCACCTGGGGCCATCGGATCGGCGGAATCTCGAGGATGAAGTCCGAAGACTCCCCGGGGATCACCTTCGACGCGAGGAAGCCGACGGCGAGGATGACCCCCGCCATCAGGGCGACCCAGGTGATCGTGGCGACCGGCCCGACGTCCGACAGCATGCCGAGGATCACCCCCAGCTGCGCCGAGCACGGGACCCCCAGCGCCAGCAGCAGGGTGACGATGATCCGTTCCTTTCGCGTCTCGAGGATCCGGGTGGTCAAGGTCGCCATCGTGTCGCACCCCAGACCGAGGATCATCGGAAGCACCGCCTTGCCGTTGCAGCCGATCTTCTTGAAGAGGCGGTCCACCATCACCGCGAGCCGCGGCAGGTACCCGGAGTCCTCGAGGATCCCGAACCCGAGGAAAAAGGTGCCGACGATCGGGAGGACGATCGCGACGGCGTAGGAAAGGGCCATGGAGATCATCCCGTACGGCCCCACGAGGAAATCGCGCAAGAAAGCCCAGGGGACGAACCGGTCGAGAACCGCGGCGATGGACGGGATGACCCAGCCTTCGAAGAACGACTTCTGCAGGAGGTCGACGAGGAATCCCGCTCCGAACACCCCGACGAATTCGTAGGCGAGGCCCAGGACGCCCAGAAGGATGGGGAACCCGTATACGGGGTCCATGGCGTACCGGCCGAACGCCTGTGCGATCTTTCTCGAGGAAGGAACCGACGACTCGACCCCGAGCTCGAGGATCAGCCGATCGATCCAGTACAGGCGCGCCCGATTCACGCGCGAGGCGATCTCCTCTCCCGACTCCTCGATGAGCCGGTTCCGCACGTCGTTCATCTCCCGGATTCGGGCGGCGGAGACGTTCTCCGACAGCCAGGGAGCGAGGGAGTCGTCGCCGCACAGCAGCATGATCGCGAGCGCTCTCTTCCCGATCGGCGTTCGCGACGGCAGGAGCCCTTCCATCCGGAGGACGGCCGTTTCGATCCCGTTTCCGTAGTCGATCCTCACCGAGGACGGGGACGGGTGTTCGAGAAGGGGGAGGAGTCGGTCCGTCCCCTTTTTCCGCACCGCCACAGTGGGGATCGCCGGGACCCCGAGCCGCTCTTCCAGGGTCTCCAGCCGTGGCATCACTCCCCGCTCCCGCGCTTCGTCCGTCATGTTGACGGCGAGCACGAGCGGAAGCGCCATCTCGGCGAGCTGCGCGGTGATCATCAGGGAACGGCGCATGTTCTTGGCGTCGCACACCTGCAGCACCCGCGCCCCGGGTTCCCGCATCAGGATGTCCCGCGTGACCCGCTCGTCCTCGGACATGGGAAGGAGTGAGTACACCCCGGGGGTGTCGATCACCTCGAGCGTGTTTCCACGGTCACGCGCCTCTCCACGGGTGACCTCCACCGTCGTGCCGGGATAGTTCGACACGTTCACGTACCGCCCGGTAAGGGCGCCGAAAACGACGCTCTTCCCGACGTTGGGGTTCCCCACCAGGATCACGGCGCCCAACTTCGAAGGGGAGCTCCTTGCGGCGTTCATCGGACCCGCACCTGGCAAACGGGATGGACGGAATGAGGAGACATAATTTTCATTTTCTCATACTTCCCTCTCGTCCCATCGCTCGCGTCAACGAAAACGGCCCCGAAGGGCCGTTTTCGTCCGATTGCACATTTGATTCTCTGTTCGGAAAGGTTTCGTGTCCCGTCGAGCCGGTGCGCTACTACCCTTGCCCGCCCTCCGGCGTCTTCTGCGTCTGCGCCCGCGAGGCGCGAGGTTTCGTCTCCTTCGGAGAGGCCTGCTTCACCTTCCTCGCCGCCGGCCGCGGCGGCTTCTTCGCCTCCTTCTTCTTTCCCGCGTCCTTCGCGGGCGCCTTCTTCGCGGCCGTTTTTTCCTTTCCCTTTCCGCCGGCCTTCTTCTCATGCGCCGGAAGGTACTCGATGATCGCCATCTCTGCGCCGTCCCCGACCCGGAAGCCCGTCCGGAGGATCCGTGTGTATCCCCCCTGGCGCCCCACGAAACGGCCCGCCAGCGTCGCGAACAGCTTGTCGGTAGCCTCCTTGTCGGTCAGGAGCGAAAAGACGCGTCGTCGGGAATGGAGCGTCGCGGCCTTCCCGAGGGTGATCAAACGGTCCGCAAGCGGCCGCAATTCCTTGGCTTTCGCAACGGTAGTCTCGATCCGCTCGGCGTGAACGAGCGCGTTCATCAAATTCCGCAGCAGCGCCTTGCGGTGCGCGGGTTTCCTTCCCAGTTTCCTGTGGTCCATTCCATGGCGCATAAGAGATCCTCGTCTCTTAGGAGGCTATTCGAAACAAGTTGGACAATATTGCGCCCAGATTTGGGTCAGATTTGGCCGGGATGATTGAGCCAAACCGCAGGCGTATCTATAGATACGTCGAGGATTTGGCGATTGAAAACCGGGCAAAGATGGCCCGAAGATGGGATGCAAGATGTTCAAGTTGTTTCGAATAGCCTCCTTAGCCCGAAAGCTCGCGGCACCGCTGCCATGCGGACAGCACCGCGTCCATCACCGTCGCCCGGAAGGCCCCGCGCTCCAGCGCGGCCACCCCGGCGGCCGTCGTCCCCCCCGGGGACATCACCATGTCCTTGAGCTCGGCGGGGTGCTTTCCCGTCTCGCGGACCATCCGCGCCGCTCCCTCGAGGGTCGAGGCCGCGAGGAGCGAGGCCTCGGCCCGCCCCATCCCCGCCCGCACCGCGCCGTCCGCCAACGCCTCGAGGAAGAGGAACGCGTAGGCGGGACCGGAACCGGACAGCGCGGTCACCGCGTCGAGCAGCTCCTCGCGGGGCATCTCGGCCACCGTTCCAAAGGAGGAGAACAGGGCGAGGACCTCCTGCCGGGTCGCCGCGTCGACGGCGGGCGGGAAGTAGATCCCGGTGCTCCCCATCCCGACCAGCGCCGGCGTGTTGGGCATCGTCCGAACGATCCTCGTCCCCTCCCCCAGCGCCTTCTCGTAGAGGGCGATCTTCGCGCCCGCCACGATGGAGATGAACGTCTTCCCCGCCGCCGCCTCCCGGGAGATCCCGGCCAGGACGGACGACAGGACCTGCGGCTTCACGGCGACCACCACCGTGTCGCAGGCGCGCAGCAGCTCCTCGACGGAACGGGCGACGACAACCCCGAACCGGCGGCGCAGCTCCTCCCCCCGACCGGGCGCCGCGTCGAACACCGCCACCTGCTCCGGGGAGCGCAGCTTCGCGGAGAGCACGCCGCGGATCATCGCCTCCCCCATGTTTCCCGCACCGAGAAATCCGAGCCCCATGATATCAGCCCCTCCCCTGCCGGCTTCCGAAGATCGCGGTCCCCACGCGGACCATCGTCGCCCCTTCCCCGATCGCCTGCTCGAAATCGTTGGACATCCCCATCGACAACTCCCCGAGCGCCGCGCCGGGAATCTCCCGCGCCAGCGCGTCCCGCAGTTCCCGCAGCCGTGCGAAGTGAGGCCGGCTCGCCTCGGGGTCGACAGAGAACGGCGGGATCGCCATGAACCCTTCCACCCGCACCCCGGGGAGCCCGGAGGAGGTTTCGAGGATCGCGCGTACATCGCCGGGGGCGGCCCCCGCCTTGCTTCCCTCTCCGCCGAGATTGACCTCAATCAATACGCGTGCCGTC
>Ga0100396_1003496_pt1 | contig 10203 bp, 10 predicted proteins | sample CryGeymeta201520_FD_81551 | JGI IMG/M metagenome (GOLD analysis project Ga0100396, IMG submission 81551) | Groundwater microbial communities from Crystal Geyser aquifers in Utah, USA - Crystal Geyser metaG 2015-20 | ecosystem: Environmental > Aquatic > Deep subsurface > Groundwater | place: USA... | reverse complement strand
GTTGACACGTCATGCTGACCTCTGGAAGGATGTGGGTGCTCAGTATAATAGTCCTCTTGCCTCCGAGATTCTTTATCAGGTCTCTCATGCCATGGATTTGTCTCGGGTCAAGACCAATGGTTGGCTCATCTAAAATGAGAACCTCAGGATCATGGACCAGTGCCTGGGCTATTCCTACTCTTTGCCTGTAACCTTTGGAGAGCTTCCCTATGAGTTTACCAGATACCTCTGTTATCCCGCATTCATCCATTACTTTTCCTATTTTTGTCTTTCTTTCTCTCCTATCAATACCCCTCACCTGAGCCACAAAGTTGAGGTAGGCTGAGACCGACATGTCCCTGTATGTGGGGACATTTTCAGGCTGATACCCGATCCTTTTTCTGACCTCCAGGGAGTCTTTAAATACATCATAACCTGCTACCTTTGCTGTTCCTTTGGTAGCTGGCATAAAGCAGCTTAAGATTCTCATGGTAGTGGTTTTCCCTGCTCCATTGGGCCCTAGAAATCCAAGGATCTCCCCCTTCTCCGCAGTGAAAGTTATATCTTCGATAGCTGGGATATTGCCATAGTATTTGGTAAGATTTTCTACCTGAATCATGATAAAGTCTTCCTTTTTGGTTTATGGTTTTCTATTTTTTTATGTGAAAACGCCGCCTGTTTCTCCTCACGGGTTAAATATATAATTTTAAAAATTCCCGAGTTTTTGTCAAGGCTTTTCTAGTTTAACTCATTGAAACTATGATTATTTTTTCTTTCTTAAGGGTATTATGAAAAAGAGAGAAAAAAAGGAGAGGTGGTTTAAAAAGAAAGGGTTTAGACAAAACTATTAAACCACCCCTCTTTGACAATTTTAACTTTTGTGTTAATTAAAAAATTATTCCTGCCCTTATGCTGTAAGTAGGAACCTCCATATATTCCACTCCTGCTGTCATATTCAGCAGAAGGAGTGTAAATCTAACTCCTCCGAAATATTTCATTGCAGTAATATTTTCTTTGTTTAAACTTATTCCGGCAGGTAGACTTTTTGGTTCGCTGGAGATCCATACTGCCCCAATCCCACCAAATGGGGTTATGTTTAAGAACCCTTTACTTATTGAGATATCAGCCCCATAGGTTTTGAAGTCTAGCTGGTCCACTCCCATAAGCTGAGTGTAACTTCCTCTAATTGCAACAGCAGGCGTAGCCACCGATCCCTTCAGTATGGCATACTTAACCTCAGCCCCCAAAAGGGAGATATTGGAATCGGGAACCTTACTGTAAATGACTCCGACGTCTATGCTAAAAGGAAGCCCTTTTCTTGCATATATTTTGGGTAAGGTGATCATGCCAGGCATATCAGCATTTTTAGTAGCTTTATTCCAGTAATCTGCCCCCTGATCGATATCGATGGCTGTTACTTCAAGCCCGACATCAAACCCCAATATCCCCAACGGTTCAGCAGGAGATAATGCCTTATAACTCAATGCTGCGCCTAACTCCTTACTGAAATCCTTAAAATAAGATTGTGTCATCCCGGTTTGAAATTCGATGTCATCAGCCCTCGCTTCTGTTAAAGGAACAAGGGAGATCAAAGAGAGGAAGAAAAGAGTTAAAGATACAACCAAAAAGTAATCTTTGAATTTAGACATTGTTTTCATCATTTTAGTCCCCTTTCTTAATTATTATTGTCCAGTTTGTAAAAAAATACAATAACTTTTAAGACAAGTCAAGGTATTTCCCTCCGAGATTTATCTTTTTTGGGATTCTTCATATATCATGGCAAAAACCATCACTACCAGATACCATGTCTCCGAGCATCTTCGTACACCGGAGGAAATGGCTGCTTATCTTGAAGCTTGCATTGAGGAGGCAAATGGTGATGCTGCTTTGATTGCTAAAGCTCTAGGCGATATTGCGGGGGCCAAGGGCATGCCTCAACTAAACACTATCTCCAGGGTTTCCTCAACGGACTTGACCCCTAACAACTTTATATCCTTTTTGCCCTGGAAAGTCTTCTTATTGCTATGGGGTAATATACACCGGGTAAATCCCAGCTTGGCAGATTCTTTTATCCTTATATCTCCCTGACTTATTCCCCTGATCTCTCCCCCCAAACCCACCTCACCAAATACAACAGTTTTAGGGTCAACAGGTCTGTCCATATAACTGGATGCCACTGCCACCACAATTCCCAGGTCAACAGCCGGCTCATCTATCCTCACCCCTCCGGCAACGTTCAGAAAGACGTCCTGGTTTACCAGGCTCATACCAACCTTTTTCTCCAAAACAGCCACCAATAGAGAAACCCGGTTATGATCCACGCCAATCGTTGTCCTGCGGGGCACAGCGAAACTGGTCGGGCTGACCAGTGCCTGAAGCTCAACGAGGATTGGCCTGGACCCTTCTACGCTGGAGACCACCACTGAGCCAGGAACATTTATAGGCCTCTCCGACAGGAAAAGCTCAGAGGGGTTCAGGACTTCCTCCAGGCCTGAATCCTTCATCTCAAAAACCCCAATCTCATTGGTTGATCCATATCGGTTCTTTACCGCCCGCAGTATTCTATAGGGATGTCCCCGGTCCCCTTCAAAGTACAGTACAGTATCTACCATGTGCTCCAGAACTCTCGGCCCTGCTATAGCCCCTTCCTTGGTCACATGCCCTATGAGAAATGTAGACACCCCCGTCTTCTTTGCCATGTACATGAGCCTTGCCGCCGTCTCTCTGACCTGAGAGATACTGCCTGGAGCAGACTGCAAAAGAGATGTGTAGATTGTCTGGATAGAATCGATTACCAGGACATGGGGTTTGAGTTCCTTTATCATCTCCATGATCTTCTCAAGGGATGTCTCCGAAACAATGTACAGGTTCTTCGAAGATACCCCTAGTCGATCCCCTCTCATCTTGGTTTGTCTGGCTGATTCTTCCCCGGAAACATAAAGGACTTTCCTTTCTGACAAACCCAGATTATTCAGGGCTTGAAGCAGCAGGGTTGACTTTCCAATCCCGGGATCGCCCCCAACCAGAACAACTGACCCCCACACTACCCCTCCGCCCAAAACCCGATCAAATTCTCCAATGTTTGTGTTTAGCCTGTCCTCTTCGTCTATGCTTATATCAGTTATTGGTTTAGGTGTTTCGTTGATCTCCATCCCCAAAGGGTCTATTCTGGAAGGAGATCCTTCGCTGATTTTCTCTTCTATCAGGGTATTCCATTCACCGCAATCCGGGCATCTGCCCAGCCACTTGGGCGCCTGGTAGCCACAGGATTGACATGAATAGTACGTCTTGATCTTTGTCATTCTGATAAAAGCCCTTCAATCTTTTCCCTGTTCTGACCAAACCCGAGGATCGCTTCTCCGTTAATGACCATTGTCGGAGTAGTCATCCTTCCGTACTTCTCAACAAGTTCTCTTCTTGCCTCCGGATCATTTAGTATGTCTTTATCTGCGTAATTTATGCCCTTTTGCGAAAGAAACTCCTTCGCTGCAATGCAGTCGGGTCATGTAGGGTTGTAATAAAGCGCAACATTTTTAGCCATAGCTTACCTCCAATTGAGTAACTTCCTTGGAAAGATGAAAAAATTCCTTTTGACGTAAACATAAGCATGATTTCTTAAAATACCATAAAATATGGGAAATGAAAGCAAAAATGTTGACATATAGTGCCTAATTAATTAATAATAAACTAAACAATCGGTAGAGAATTGTCAGTAAGGAAAGATTTCTGGCAAATTGGTCCATTATCTTTAGGGGATGCTTTGAGCGAAGCACCACTTCGGCTATCAAGCGAATAAACGGCTGAAGCCCAAATGCCCTTAAAGGGCACTTCGCTCATCCGCCACCCGTTAGCAACTCATTCTTTGCGAGGGATCGAGGAGCATTAAAAAAGGAATGATATATGGTAAATTGGAACCGCTTTCTTCCGAAAGACTTTGAATATGATTTTGATAGTGATAAACTTAGTGATCATCGGGTTTCCTTTGAGGAAGCTGTTGAGTGTTTCTTCTCGGATTTTGAGGTTCGTAGGAACAAAACATATAAAGATCGTTACCAAGTTGTTGGAAAAACAATTGGAGGGCGCAAACTCAAAATTATTTTTCAACTCAAACCGGGCAATATTGTCCGAATTATAACAGGATGGGACATATGAAATCGAAACGTAAAGTTATGACCGAAGGAGAAATCGACCGCATTGTGATTGCTCAGGCAGACGATGAGTCTGCATGGGAAGTACCCGTGAAGATCCGCAAGTCAAAGTCAACCTCCCTTGCCATTCCTTCCGATTTAGCAGCGAGGGCGGCTTTTTTTGCTCGTCTGCATCGAGAGGAAAACTTAGAAAACTGGCTTAAACGTATTATACAGGAAAGATTGGATATTGAAGAAGCAGCTTTTGCTGGATTTAAAAAGGAGTTGATCACAAAGAACAGCCGATAAGGGCCAAAAGATTAACCTCCCAAAGGCTTCGCCCTTCTTTTAACATTGAATGGTTACCATATACCTACAGGCTTATTTTCCCCAACACCACAGACCTTTTAGCCCCTGTTGCTGATGGGAGGTTGCCTGGCATTCCCATGATCGTCTCATTTGCCATGATCGCAAAAGAGAGAGCCTCCTTGGCATTTGACGGAATCCCCAATTCATCTATAAGAACAATCGGTATATCATTGAAGAAACCTCTCAACAGGCTAAAGAGGTATCTGTTTTTGCTTCCTCCGCCGGATAAAATCACCTGGTCTATTGAGTATTTTGGAAGGATAAATGCCTGTTATGCCCGATGAATGCTCTTTGCTGTAAAACATGTCAATGTTGCCAACAGATCCTCTGACGCGATGTCTGGATTATCTGCAATCAACTCTTTTACCAGGCTTTTGCCAAAGGTCTCTATCCCCGTAGATTTGGGAGGAGCAAGTTTAAGATAACTATGGGACATCAGTTTATCCAGAAGGGCATGGTTTACATTACCTCTTTCTGCCCACCCACCGTCTGCATCGAAGTCCTTTTCTCCACAAGAAAGTACTCTCACTGTTTCGTCAATCAGTGCATTCCCCGGCCCTGTATCAAAGGCAATTATATCTTTTGCCTTTTCAGTAACTACCGTGACATTGGCAATCCCCCCTATATTCTGCACTGCCCTTGTCTTACCCTTCTCTCTGAAGAGTATAAAATCAGCATAGGGAACTAAAGGCGCACCATGACCGCCTGCTGCCATATCCCTCTTACGGAAATCGGATACCGTAACAATGCCTGTCCGCTCAGCAATTATATCTGCCTCACCAATCTGTAATGTAGAGCCTGTCATATCCCCCTGCGGGGGGATATGATAAATAGTCTGCCCATGAGACGCAATGAGATCCAGATCATTCTTAGAAACCTCACTCTTACTGATACATTCCAGTGCCGCCCTGGCAAATAACTCTCCCAACTCAAAATTCAGCATGCAGATACCCGCTGTAAATCCCTCAAATGCCTGTTCAATCCTCCTCTTGATTTCAGCAGGATAAGGATAGTGGAGGTGGTATAAAAGACTAACCCTGGTCTTAATGCCATTTCCCCTGATGCTAACCAGAGCGGCATCAACCCCGTCATGGGATGTCCCGGACATAAGGCCAATAATCAACCTCTCTTTTTTCTCGGCTATCTTCAAAAGTCTCTTCAATTACTCCTCCAGTTTACAATCTGTATTTCTTTTTTTATTTTAATTCACCTCATCAATCGTGTCAACAATCAAGAGGTTTTTTATGAATAAATTGACAAAGTTCTCTACTTAAATATAATAGTTACTTGCCCTGAAAAAGAAAAAATTCCCTTTTCATTTTTTTCAGTGTGAATGAATTAGTCAGATCAAATAGGTCACAGGAAAGCCAACAATATGGTTACTGAACCGGAAAACAAGGAACTGAAATCCATTATCATCAATACAATCCGCAAGAAAGGGAGAATAACCTTTGCAGAGTACATGGATATGGCTCTATACCATCCTGTCCACGGGCACTACAATTCCCCCAGGGAAAAGATCGGAAAAGACGGCGACTATTACACAAGTTCTCACATCCACCCGGTATTTGGGCATCTTATAGCAAGATTGATCAATCAAATGTGGAATATCCTGGGGAAAAGATCCGATTTTACAATAGTGGAGGCAGGGGCTGGAAAAGGGTTTTTGTGTTGTGACATACTGGACTACGCCAGAAAACAGTTGCCGGATTTTTATGAATCATTGACCTATAAGATCATAGAGATAAGCAGCCATTTTCCTGCTTTTCAGAAAGAACTGCTTAAAAACCACTCTCATGAAGACAGGGTTATATGGCATTCTCCTGATGATTTTAAGAAAAGGGGGCTCCGCTTCGACGGGTGTTATCTCTCCAATGAACTCCTCGATTCCTTTCCTTTCAATATGGTTAAAATGGAAAGGGGAAATCTAAAAGAGGTTTATGTAACTCTTAACAAAAGTGGTTTTATGGAAGAGCTGGGCGAGTTGTCCACCCCTGCATTAGAACAGTACTTTACAAACCTGAATATAACACTTGAGGAAGGGCAAAAGGCTGAGGTAAACCTGGGAATTTTTGACTGGCTGAAAGAAATCCACACTGCCATGGGCAAAGGATTTGTCATAACCATTGATTACGGGTACACAGCAGATGAGTTTTTCGCCCCGTACAGAAAAGATGGCACTATTCCTGCTACTACAGGCACACTGTAAATCACAATCCCTATACAAGGTTAGGCTTTCAGGATATTACGGCACATGTTGACTTTACAACCCTGATGGAAACGGGCGAAAAGATGGGTTTGAAGAAGACCATTTATTTAGAACAGCACAGGTTTCTCATAGCCATGGGGCTCCTCGATATCCTGGAGGACTTAGAGAAAAACAAGCACAACATGTCAACACTGGAATACTATAAAGAAAAACTAGCCATGAAAAACTTTTTTATGCCCGGAGGTATGGGAGTTATCTTCAAGGTCTTAATACAACAGAAGGGGGTTGAGGACGCCAAGAAAAAATTAAAGTTGTAAGTCAACTAATTCTGTGTTAGATTGTAGCTGCTCAGGTGGATAGGCTGTAGGCAGTTAGCCTGTAGGAGGAAATCATGTACGACCATACGAAGCTCAGAGCACCTTGATTCGGTCAATGCGCAGTGACTAACAGCCTTCAGCCTGCAGTCTAAACAACCTAATAATTACAAGGAGGATTCTATGGTTGCTTTATTCAAAGCTAGAATTGAGGCACAATTGGCACATCAGTTGAAATTGAGAACTCAAGAACTCTGGAAGATGCGTAAGGGGAAAAAGAAGCTTCCTTTTATAACAATTTCAAGGGAATTCGGCTGCCGTGTCTATCCAATAGTAGAAACCCTGCAGGATAAGCTTAACAGACTAACAGACAAAGAATACCCATGGGCCGTTTTTGATAAAGAGGTAATCCATAAAATAGCTGAGGAGCACAACCTCTCTGAAACCCTGGCCAATTCTCTGGATGAAAACCAGCGTTCACAGATGCAACAGTACATGGATCACATATTTCTCGGTAGACCCAACGAGTACAAAATTTTCCAATACCTTACCCGAGTCCTCATAGGTTTGGCAGAGAAAGGGAATGCAATCTTGATAGGAAGAGGGGGGTGTATCATTACAAAAAATGTCGAAAGGGGATTTCATGTCCGTTTGATTGCACCTTTTGAATTCCGTAAAGAAAAGATCAGAGATGAGATGGGGATTTCAGAAGATGAAGCAGTGAAGTTAGTTACTAAAACGGAAAAGGAAAGAGAGGCTTTCGTCGAGAAGTATACGTTGAAGTCCATAAAGGACCCTTACAACTTTAGCCTCCTAATCAATAGTGCCTGCTATTCCCTGGATGAAATAGCAGAGGTAATCATCTATAATCTCAAGATTAAAGGTTACATTTAAGTAGATTCCTGACCAAATAAATTCCCCTTCCCTCTTAACCAAACTAAATCAGGCAAGCTCTCTAAATGGATGAAAGATTAAAGACAGAAGGTATCATATGGAATCTGACCGATCTCTATCAGGGGATAGAAGACCCCCGTATAGAAGGAGATATAGAGAGACTGGGGCAGGGGATATCCAACTTTTCAAAAGAATACAGAGGAAAGGTCAAAGACTTTGATCCCAAAGGTCTCTTTACTGCCGTTTGTGAACTGGAGGAACTCAACCAATTACTGGGCAAAATAGAGAGCTTTGCATTCTTGAATTATTCGACCAGGTCCCAGGATGCAAAAGCCGGCGCATTTCTACAGAAGGTTCATGAACTGGAGAGCGAGTTCCAAAGAGACATTGTCTTCTTTAACCTGGAGTGGGCAAACCTGGATAACGAGACCTCAGAAAAGCTGTTACATGCCCCTGAAATAGAAAAATACCGTCACTTCCTGAACGTCCTAAAAAAATACAGGCCTCATCAGCTAAGCGAGACCGAAGAAAGAGTCCTGGCGGAAAAAGAGCCTGCCGGGCTAAGCAGTTGGACCAAGCTCTTCGATAAGATTATCTCCCAGAAAAAGTTCGGAGAAAGGGGGAGGGTAGAAGAAGAGGTTCTGGCAGACCTGTATAACAGTAACCGCGAGGTCAGAAAAAAGGCATCTGAAGAATTAACCGCCGGTCTTTCAGAATACTCACATATATTAACACATATTTTTAATACCATCCTGACCGATCACATGATTACAGACAGGCTTAGAAAGTATCCTGAATGGATAAGCTCCAGAAATCTGTCGAACGAAGTGGATGAAAAAACGGTCAATGCTCTAAACAATGCAGTCAGGAGCCGTTATGACATACCTGTGCGATACTACAAATTAAAAAAGAAGATGTTAGGGTACAATGAACTTTTCGATTATGACCGTTATGCCCCCCTACCCTTTTCTTCCGAAAGGGTTGTACCATGGGAAGAATGCAGAGAAATAGTCCTTGCCGCTTTCGGTGACTTTTCTAAAGAGATGAAGAACATCGCTTCGATGTTCTTCGATAAACACTGGATGCATGCCCCTCTTATGCTGGGAAAGATGGGTGGCGCCTTTTCTCACCCCTGCATTCCCGATGTCCATCCTTATATAATGCTTAATTACACAGGTAACATCCGTGATGTACAGACCGTTGCCCACGAACTGGGGCACGGAATTCACCAGTATCTGGCAGCTAAAAAACAGGGATATTTTAACAGTCAAACACCCCTCACCATGGCCGAAACCGCATCTGTCTTTGGTGAAATGCTGGTTTTCAAAAAACAGTTAAAGGGAACCCCTCAAATAGAGGAGGAAATAAGCCTTCTTTGCAGTAAACTGGAGGCTATGTTTGCAACCGTTTTCAGGCAAATATCCATGTACCTTTTTGAGGATGCTATACATAGGGAAAGGAGGAATGTCGGAGAACTATCAAATGAGAAATTCAACGAATTATGGACAAAAACCCAAAAAGAGATGTTTGGCGACTCGGTCACCCTCACAGAAAACTATTCTATCTGGTGGAGTTATATTCCCCATTTCCTCCACGCTCGAGGATATGTCTATGCATATGCCTTTGGTGAACTCCTGACCTTATCCCTTTATAAGAGCTACGAAAGGGAGGGAAACGAGTTTATACCCAAATACATCAGTCTTCTCTCATCCGGGGGGAAAGCCTCTCCTGCAAATCTGGTGAAACCCTTTGGAGTAGAACTGGATGACCCTCACTTCTGGTTAGAGGGTTTGACAATCATGGATGAAATGCTGTCAAGATTGGAAGAACTTACAACCCCAAATCCCATTAATGCTTAAAGGAGGAAACAATGAGCACTTTTAAAGATCGCATTATTCGTGCAGCTAAGCTGGATGTTAACCTGTATGAAGAGGTTGAGGCTGACAAGGGGGCTCTTGGCCAGGCTACTACGGTAGTTATTATTTCAAGTGTAGCAGCCGGGATAGGAAGCTTTCAAACGGGAGGATTTGTCGGGATTCTTATGGGCACCATCGCAGCCCTTGCGGGGTGGTATGTCTGGGCATGGCTAACTTACCTTATTGGAACAAAGCTCCTTCCGGAGCCACAAACCAAAGCGGATCCTGGCGAGCTGTTGCGAACTATAGGCTTCTCGAGCTCTCCAGGGTTGATTCGAGTGCTTGGTATCATCCCAGGGCTCACAGGGATCGTCTTTTTTGCTGCCGGAATCTGGATGCTGGTGGCAATGGTCATAGCAGTCAGGCAAGCCCTTGATTATAGCAGTACACTACGC
>Ga0100396_1003489_pt1 | contig 10210 bp, 8 predicted proteins | sample CryGeymeta201520_FD_81551 | JGI IMG/M metagenome (GOLD analysis project Ga0100396, IMG submission 81551) | Groundwater microbial communities from Crystal Geyser aquifers in Utah, USA - Crystal Geyser metaG 2015-20 | ecosystem: Environmental > Aquatic > Deep subsurface > Groundwater | place: USA... | reverse complement strand
CATAATATGCCGGTGGATTGCTTTCCACAGTCAAGAAAGTACGCGCCCGAAATCCAGGCATAAAGTGGCGATATTTAATTTTTAATGGGTGACCCTTAATCTTTTCTTTTCCCAAATGTGGTCGTAACTATCCAGCTCAAAAAAAATGCAGTTAACTGAAAAAAGTTCTTGACACGGTTTTGGTGCGATTTTTTAAAAAACAACGCCTGGGCGCGGGCATGCGTTAACGCGTTAAAGAAGGCCCCTGGCTGGCGTCTGGCTCAGTCTTGGCGATCATTCGCGGGTCCGACCGTGCGCAAAAATCAATCTCTTCTCGCAAGGGCATCCTGACGACAAAAAATTCGGTTTCAAAACCCGTGTTATAGTGATTCATCATAAACACGGGGGCCAGGATGACAGTTGATAAAATCAATGTAGACGCAACCATCAAACAGGTCAAGAACCTGCTGGCCACCGAAGATGGCATGTCGCCGACGCTCAAGGCCAGTCTTGAAACGCTGCTGCTGCTTGTAACCATCCTGCTTTCCCGACTGGGGCTCAACAGCAAGAACAGCAGCAAGCCGCCCTCGGCGGATCCAAATCGCACCAAGACGCCAAGAGTCAAAAATGGCCGCAAGCCAGGTGGCCAGCCTGGTCATGCGGGAACAACGCTTGCGCCGGTATCCGATCCGGATGAGATCAACATCATCCCCATTGACAGAACAACGATCCCGCCTGGTCAGTATCGGGATGCCGGGTACGAGTCCAGGCAGGTCATCGATCTTGATATTGGCAGATTCGTGACCGAATGGCAAGCCCAGGTTCTGGAGGATAGCCAGGGCAAACGGTATGTCGCTTCGTTTCCCGAGGGGGTCACCCGTCCAGTACAGTACGGTATCGGGGTCAAGGTCAACTCGGTTTATATGTCCCAGCACCAGTTGATCCCTTACAATCGGGTCGAGGATCACTTTCGGGAGCAACTCCAGATCCCGGTCAGTAACGGTTCGATCGGCAATTTCAATAAAGAGGCCTATGATCGCCTTGAGCCCTTTGATCAATGGCTCGGAAAGCAACTCGCCCTATCGCCCCTCATTCATGTTGATGAAACCAGCATCAATATCGGCGGGGTACTACGCTGGCTGCATAACGCCTCAAACGACAAGTACACCTGTTTTTATCCTCATCCCAAGCGCGGGAGCGAGGCCATGGACGAAATGGGGATCCTGCCGGCGTTCCGGGGCATCATGTGCCATGACCATTGGAAGCCGTATTACAAATACGGCGCCACCCACTCACTGTGCAACGCCCACCACTTGCGGGAACTGGAGCGGGCCAAGGAGCAGGATGGCCAGCAGTGGGCCTGCCAGATGTCGGCCTTACTCAAGGAAATCAACGTGGCCACCCAAAAAGCTGGCGGCCGCTTGGCACTCACGGCCTCGGAACATTATCGGCAACGCTACCGCGACTTGTTGCACGAAGCCGAGAAAGAATGCCCAGCCCCCGACGAGACAAACCGTAAAGGCAGGAGAGGAAAGATCCCCCGTTCAAAATCACGAAATCTCCTGGAACGCCTCCGGGACTTCGAGAGCGATGTCTTGAGATTCATGGACGATGAAAATGTCCCTTTCTCCAACAACCAAGCCGAAAACGACCTGCGGATGACCAAGGTCCAGCAGAAGATATCCGGCTGTTTCCGATCAATGGAGGGGGCCAAAATATTTTGTCGCATCCGCAGCTACTTGTCGACGTGCCGCAAGCATGGCGTCACCGCGACAGAGGCATTACGCTTGCTGTTCGAGGGGAAAGCCCCTCCCTTCATGGCCTCCGAGCAAGCGTTATAGCCGGTAGTCGTCAGCGCAAGCTGGATAGTTACAAATATTCATCACCAAGTCCTGCTGGGAGATAAGCGCCGCATAGAAGACAAGCGAGACCACGCCGAAAAAAAGCATGGCCCCTAGCGGTTTCTTTTTCACGGCGGGGCAGTGGGCCTTCCGCGGCCCGGCCGGCTCACCGAGAAATTCCCTGGCCGTATCCGGCTCGCCGGCCTCGGCAAAGGCCATGGCCACCATCGTTTTGTCGAACTGTGAAAGTTTCATGCTGTTAGACGCTCCTTTTGCATTGGTTAATGACTGAATTGCCTTAAACCTGAACGGCGTCCCCGTAGAAAACCACGGGGCAACCGAGCCGTTTGAAAATCGATGATTGTTTCCGCAAGGCGCCCGCTTGCCGCCCGATATCGTGGGCCCGCGGCGCCCCAAGGACCACGCAGATAATGTCCCGCCGCTTGTCGGCGTAACGGACGATCTCTTTTGCAAAGACATCCCTGGCAAAGATGATCCGGTAGAAGACGCCCATGTTCCGCAGCTTCTGCCGGAAGGCGGCCGGAATTTGCCCGACGGTGTCAAGATCCGGCTGCCCGCCGGGGGCCGCGTCGGGGCCGGGGAGCACCTGGAGAATCTCCAGGTTGCCCCCCAGGCGACGGCAGAGGTCGAGGGCATAACGGAAGAGTTGCGGATTGACCTCGCCACCCTCGGTGCCCAGCAGCACCTTCTTGTTGGCGGTCTTGCCCGCCTGGATCATCTGCCGGGCGATATCGAACTCGCCAGCCTCCGCAAAGGCGGCCGAGGTCATGGCCGCCTCGAATTTTTTGAGTATGTTGCCGAGGCGTTTCATGCCCGTTCTCCTGGCCGTCTTAACAACCGGCCTTCAAGACATGCCCAGCCAATGGGCCCTTTTGCCGCGTATTTTTCAGGGCCTTGTCACCCTTGGGCTGGCGGCCTTCCCGGGCAGGGATGCCGCACTCGGCAGGAGCGACCTCGCAGGCGTCCGCTTCCGCGAAGGTGATGGCCAACATCAATTTGTCGAACTTCGAAAGCTTGGTATTCATGGCGACCTCCTGCCAGCCCGGCGGTTCATGCACCCGTTTTTCCCTGGAACCCTTTCGTGGCGGAAAAGTGGGTGTTCCTTTGCCTCGGTACTAGTATCATGGAACACATCTTCTTTCGCATCCAACCCCTCCAAACCTCCCCTTATCAAGGGAGGCTTAAAGGCTTCCCCCCTGATAAGGGGGGATGGAGGGGGGTTGGACTTAAATGTTACAGGGTACAGGAGCAACTGGCGTGCCAACCGTGAAAACAATTTTTTATATAATTATTACGAGTGGTTACTGCTTAACGGCCTTGTCAACCCAATGTTTCATCCTGCAACAACGAAAAATCATGTTTGAATAAAATAGAATGAAATTAGATAGTTGTGCTGGCGTTACAGAAATTGGTTTAGTGTTGCGAAATGCAACTTGCACACTGGCGCCGGAAATGGCAGAATCTTAGTAACTACTCAAGGTTCAAGGTTGGCGAGCGATGCGGATTGAACGGATTGACGATATTGAGGCTTGGTAACTGGCGCGTAACCGTGAACCGGTTACGCCGCCCGACCCAGGTTGATCCTGGAAAAACCATGACAATCTCCTAACCCTGGCTTACGACAGGAGCCCAATGCGCCTCTCCTTCAGCATCCGTCAGAAGATCACCTACGGCTTCTCCCTGCTGCTCATCTTTATGATCGGCACGGCGCTGCTGACCTACGGACTTGTCCGCCGGGTGGAGCGCAAGGTCCTGTTCGTTGAGGTGATTGACGATTTTTTCAACGCCACCCTGGAGGCCCGGCGCTTTGAAAAAAACTACTTCCTGTATGGCCAGGGAAAAGACCTGCGAGAAAACCTCTTCTACTGGCGGAAACTCGACGACCTGCTGCGCGACAACCAGGAGGCCTTCGCCGCCGCCGTCACCACCGGCGGCCTTGCCAACCTGCGGGAAAAGGTCGATGGCTACCACGACTCCATGCTGCGTCTGCGGCAGAACACCCTTGCCATCCCGGCCGAGTTGGACGGGGCGGAGAAATCCGTGCTGGAGGAACGCCTCCGGTCCATGGGCAAGGAGCTCACCGACCTCGCCGAGAAGACCTCGCTGACCGAACGCCGCGCCATCCGCACCCTGCTGCAGGCCACCAGAAACATCCTGATCTTCTCCACCTTCGCCTTGCTGGCCCTGGCCATCGCCATCACCACCATCCTCGGCCGCAACGTGGTCCGGTCCTTGAAAATTCTGGAAAACTACACCCGGCGGATCTCGAAGGGTGAACGCAAGGAGGCCGACATCAAGGTGCACGACCAGGAAATCGTCTCGCTGCTCACCGCCTTTAATCGCATGCTGAACGAACTGAAACTCAGGCAGGAGCAACTGGTGCAGTCGGAAAAACTGGCGGCCTTGGGTACGCTTCTCTCCGGCGTGGCCCACGAACTGAATAATCCACTATCCAATATCTCCACCTCGGCCCAGATCCTGGGCGAAGAGATCGCGGAGGGCGATCTGGAATTCAAGAAGAGTCTCATCGCCCAGATCGAGGGCCAGTCCGACAAGGCCAGGGACATTGTCCGTTCGCTGCTGGAATTTTCCAGGATCAGGGAGGTCCGCAAGGAAAGACTCCTGCTCGCCAGACTCCTCGCCGAGACGGTGCTGCTGATCCGCGGCCAAGTGCCCAGCAAGGTGGACATAGCCATCGACATTCCAGACGATCTGGAGATCGTTGCCGACAAGCAGCGCATCCAGCAGGTCTTCCTGAACCTGATCAAAAACGCGGTGGACGTGGTGGGCGATAAAGGTCACATCTGGGTGGCGGCCCGCAAGATTAAAGAAACCCCGGATCACAAAATGGAGGTGGAGATCCTCATCGAGGACGACGGCCCGGGCATTGAGCCGGAGAACCTCAAGCTGATCTTCGACCCCTTCTTCACCACCAAGGGCGTGGGCAGGGGCTCGGGCCTCGGCCTCTTCGTGGTCCACGACATCATTGAATGGCATGGCGGCACCATCACCGTGGACAGCCGGCCCGGCCTCGGCACCACCTTCATCATCTGGCTGCCCGGCGGCCAGGAGGAACTCCCATGAGCAACCCGGTAAAACTGCTGGTGGTGGACGACGAAGCCATCGCCTTGAACAACCTCGTCCACGTGCTCAAGAAGGAAGGCTACGGCGTCGCCAGCACCCAGAGCGGCCCCGAGGCCTTGCGCCGCCTGGAAAAAGAGGAGTACAACCTGGTGCTCACCGATCTGAAGATGGAGAAGGTCGATGGCATGCAGGTACTAAAGCGCAGCAAGGAGCTGTACCCGGACACCGAGGTCATCATGATCACCGGCTTCGCCACGGTGGATACGGCCATCGCGGCCATGAAGGGTGGCGCCTACCATTACATCGCCAAGCCCTACAAACTCGAAGAGGTGCGCCGGGTCGTGGCCGAGGCCCTGGAAAAGAACCAGCTCAAAAAAGAGAACTGCCGCCTAAGGGAATACCTGAAAACCTTCCACGGCGAGGCGCGCCTCATCACCAGCAACCCCGGCATGACGCGCCTGCTGGAGATGGCCGGCCAGGTTGCCGCCACCGACAGCAACGTCGTGATCTGCGGCGAATCCGGCACGGGCAAGGAACTGCTCGCCCGTTTCGTCCACATGGCCAGCAACCGGAAGAAGGGCCCGCTCATGTCGATCAACTGCGGGGTCTTCACCGAGGAGCTCCTGGCCAACGAACTCTTTGGCCACAAAAAGGGGGCATACACCGGCGCCGATGAGACGAGGAAGGGCCTGGTGGAAATGGCCGACCACGGCACCCTCTTTCTGGACGAGATCACCGAGATGCCCATAGGCATGCAGGTCAAGCTCCTCCGGGTTCTCCAGGAAAGGGAGGTCATGCGGGTGGGTGGAACCCAGGCCATCAAGGTGGACGTACGCTTCATCGCCGCCACCAACCGCGACCTCATGGAGGTGGTGCGGCAGGAACGCTTCCGCCAGGATCTCTATTACCGGATCAACGTCGTCTCCCTGAAGATCCCGCCCCTGGCCGAGCGCAAGGACGACATCCCCCTGCTGGTCCAGCACTTTATGAAAAAGTATGCTACACTGACCAACAAGAACATCAAAGACATCGCCCCGGAGGTGGTGGACATCCTCATGAACTACGATTTTCCTGGCAACGTCCGCGAGCTTGAAAACATCATCGAGCGCGGCGTGGCCCTGACCAGCGGCGACAGCATCACCGTCTCCCACCTGCCCGAGGATCTGCGCGGCGCCTCGGTTCACACCTTCAGGCGCAAGAGCGGTGGCATCCCCACCCTGGCCGATCAGGAAAAGGCCTATATCACCTGGGTTCTCAAGGAGAGCGGCGACAACAAGAGCCTGGCCGCCCAGAGCCTGGGCATCGACCGGGTGTCGCTGTGGCGGAAGATCAAGAAATACGAGCTGGAATGATTGGCGCCTGGCCGGCCTTCAGCAAAGAAGCATCCAGCAAGATGTGGTTAGCGATCACCATCTAATTAATGCGGTCTTGAGCCGTCAAGGAGGTAGGCATGAAAAAAATCATGGGCAAGGTGTTGGGAACCGTGATCCTGGTCGGGGCGTTGTGTGCGGCTGGCGGCACCAAAGAGGCAACGGCCGAGGTCTATGTCAACATCAACCTGGGCCCCCCGCCCATCGTGGTCGCCGAGCCCCCGGAGCTGGTGCTGGTCCCCGGCTTGCCGGTCTATTTCGTCCCCCAACTGGAGTTCGACGTCTTCTTCCACGCTGGCTACTGGTGGTCACCGCGCGGCAATACCTGGTATCGCGCCAGGGCCTACAACGGACCGTGGGGTATTGTAAACAAACGCCATGTCCCGGCCGCGGTATTCCGTGTACCGCATGATTACCGGGGCCGCTACGAGCGGGAAGAGCACATCCCCTACGGGCAGTGGAAGAAACAAGGTCACGACCAGGGCAAAAGACACGGTGAGTGGCAGGAGGAAAAACAGGAACAAAAACATGGCCGCGGCCACGGCCACAAATAGGATCACGACACCCGCAAGCCCTCCGGGCAACGGTACCGGCGGCGCACGTCTTTTGGCGGCCGCCGGCGTCGGCCCGCGGCTGCCGCGGCGTTCCCGGCAAGCCAGGCTTACGTCAGCTTGTGGAGGGTATCGCTCAGCTCGGCAATGGTAAAGGGTTTGGCCAGGGCGGCCTGGAAACCATGCTCCTGGCAGTTGGCCATGACCGGATCATCTGAATAGCCGCTGGCCACGATGGCCCTGACCCCGGGATCGAGTGCGACGAGTCTGGCAATGGTTTCCTTGCCTCCCATGCCACCCTTGATGGTCAGATCAAGGATGACCGCGTCATAGGCGCGCCCCGCCTCCATGGCCTGCGCATACTTGGCCAGGGCCTCTGCCCCGTTCACGGCGCCTTCCACCCCGTAGCCCAGTTGCCGCAGCATCCGGTCGGCGATGGCGCGAACCATCTCCTCGTCATCCATGACCAGGATGTTCCCGACCCCTTGCCGCGGGCTGGTTTCTGCCTGGATAGCCGCCTGGATACCTTTCTCCGCGGCAGGCAGATAGATAAAAAAGGTGCTCCCCTTCCCCGGTTCCGATTGTACTTCAATGATGCCGCCGTGCTGCTTGACGATGGAAAAGGCGGTGGCCAGGCCCAGGCCGCTGCCTCTCTCTTTTGTGGTGTAGTATGGGTCGAATATTTTTTTGATATGCTCTGCCGCAATCCCTTGACCGTTGTCCTCGATGGTGATGCGCGCGTATCTGCCGGGCTTAAGGGTGGGGAATGCCTCTCCGTCATTGGTGATATTCCTGACGCCAATGCGTACGGTGCCGCCCGCCGTCATGGCCTCGGCCGCATTGATCACCATGTTCTGCATCACCTGGCTCATCTGGCCCTCATCCACCTCGACCGGCCAGAGAGGGTCCTCCATGTTGAAACGGCAGTCGATGTTCGAGCCGCTCAGGGCGAAACCGATCGATTCCTGAATTAGCGCCGGCAGCGCAACCACCTTCTTGATAGGTTGCCCGCCTTTCGAGAAGGTCAGGAGCTGCTTGGTCAGATTTTTCGACAGAATAAGCGCCTTCTCGGCGCTCTCGAGCAGATCATGCACCTCGCTGTTGGCGTCGGCCGTCGCCTTGGCCAGGGAGATGTAGCCGAAAACCCCCTGCAGCAGGTTGTTGAAGTCGTGGGCAATGCCGCCGGCAAGCAACCCGACCGATTCAAGCTTGTCGAGTTTGAGGAGTTCCTCTTTCAGTTTCTCCTGTTCGGTAATGTCGATGGCAACACAGGCGATGCCGCCCATGACGCTTGCGTCGTTCATCAGCGAGCCGGAAAAAAGCATGGGGACCTTGTCGCCGATCTTGGTCCGGTAAGCGGTTGCGATATTGTTGACAAAACCATGCGCCATAATCTCGTTCATCAGGGATGGGCAATGCGTCTCGCCGTCATAAAAGAGGATCTCCACTGGCTTGCCGAGCAGTTCCCGCTCTTCATAACCCAGCAGCCTTAGGGCGGCGGGATTGGCAAGCACAATCCGTTTATCGGGGGCAAGAACCACCAGGGTGTCCATCATGCTGTTGATGATGTTGTCGACATATTTTTTGGAAACCGTGGTGGTGTTGAGGTTTTCGGCCATATGATTGAAGGTGTCGACCAGCATCTGGATCTCGCCGCTGCTCTTGATATCCACTTTGGTGGAAAGGTGGCCATTCGCCAGGCGGCTGGCCGCCTCGCTCAACGCCACGATGGGGTCCAGGACAAATTTCTTCGAGGCGATGAGCAGGGTGGCGCCCAGCCCCAAGGCGATGGCCAGGTTGAGCGAGACCACAAAGATGGTGGTGCTGGTGATCTGTTCCCTGACCCGTGCCTCCGACATGCCGAGGTGAACCATCCCCATGGCATCGTTGCCAAGCATGATGGGCACGACGAGTTCCCGCACCCGCCCGTGTTGCTGGATGGCCGCGATAATATCCGGCAGTTCGCTGTCCTTGGACAGTCTTGGGAGTATGTCATGCAAGCCCGGCCAGTTATAGTTGATGCTCTCGAACTGGCTGGTCAGGAGTTTGCCCTGATTGTCCGTGATGGTGGTGTAGGCGACTTCCGGGTCGGTGATCAGTTCGATCAGGACGTTTTCCAGGCGGATGCCGCCGCTGATCAGCAGGGCGTCTTCGTTGCGCCTGGCAATGTTGGTGGCCAGGCTTCCGCCCTTGCTGAGCAGGGATTCCTGCAACAAATGGCCCACGTGGTAAGCCATGGTGCCGCTCAACAGGCAGGTGCCGCCAAACAAAAGGAGGCAGACGCCCAGCATGAATCGGAAGCGGATGCTTTTGGTAAACGGGGTGGAGACTGAGGATGCCATGGTCTAGAAAAACTTTCCAGTCCTGAGGTTTTTGGCTAGTCTATGGTTTTCGTAACCTTGGCCCTGAAGGCGGCGGGGATGACAAACTGCCCCTCGGTGGCCGTTTTGGTGTTCAGAATGACATCAATTTTTACCGGCGTTCCAACCGGGATGGAGGCAGGTTTGGCGCCCTTCAGAATCTGGACGATTTTCTCTCCCGCCAAACGGCCTTCCAGGTAAGGATCGGAGCAGATGCCGACCAGCGCCCCATTCCGGGCCAGGTCGTCCAGGTGGGTGATGGTGACGATCTTTTGCCTGCGCGCCGCCCCGACGATAACGGGCATGGCGTTAGCCACGATGCTGCTGCCGGTCAGATAGATGGCGTCGGCGGTATGGACCACCTCCTGCAATATCTGCTCCAGGCCCTGTCTCTTGGAGATGGGGACCGGTTCGACCCTGATCGGTGACCGATCATCAACCGCCTGCAGTTCGGCAAGCTGCGCCTCGGAATTTTTTTCACCGGGGGTATAGAGCACCGCCAGCTTTTTCACCGGCGCCAGTTCTTCCAGGGTAGCCATGATCTTGACCATGGGAATCTTGGTGCTGGTGCCGGTGGCGTTGTTGCCGGTTTTATCCCAAGCCTGGACGATGCCCGCTTCCACCGGATCGTAGACCACGCTGAAGACCACCGGCACGTCCTTGATCGCCTTGGTGACCGCCAGGCTGCCCTGGGTACCGAAACTGATGATCAGATCCATCCTGGCCGCCGCCAGTTTCCGGATCAGTTCATCGGCCTTGACATAGCTGTTCTTGGCGTTTTCGCTCATGAACCTGGTGGTGGGGGCGCTAAAACCGTCTTGTGTCAGTTGGTCCATGATGCCCCGCAGGGACTCGTCGTAAAGGATCTGGTCAAATAACTTGAAGATGCCGATGCGGATTTCGGCCTTTTCCCGCACCTCCTTGCCATAGACCCCGGCGCCAATCCACACCTCGTCGTCGATTTTCAAGACATAGGCCATCTTGTCATCGATCTTGTTGGTAAT
>Ga0100396_1003483_pt1 | contig 10218 bp, 10 predicted proteins | sample CryGeymeta201520_FD_81551 | JGI IMG/M metagenome (GOLD analysis project Ga0100396, IMG submission 81551) | Groundwater microbial communities from Crystal Geyser aquifers in Utah, USA - Crystal Geyser metaG 2015-20 | ecosystem: Environmental > Aquatic > Deep subsurface > Groundwater | place: USA... | reverse complement strand
GCCACCATGGCCAGGCCAAACAGCAACATCCGCAGGTCGTTGGGATCGACCACCACATGGCCCAGCGCCGCCCGCTGCCAGGCGCCGAGGTAGCGCAGCGCCTCGGGCAGCACGGTGAGCAGCACCGCGCCCAGGATCACGCCGGGGATATTGCCCATGCCGCCCAGCACGATCATGCACAGGATCATGACCGATTCCATCAAGTTGAAGCTCTCCGGACTGATAAAGCCCTGGAAGGCGGCGAACAGGCCGCCGGCCAGGCCGCCAAAACTGGCGCCCATGGCGAAGGCCAGCAGCTTAATATTGCGGGTGTCGATGCCCATGGCGGCAGCGGCGACCTCGTCCTCGCGGATCGCCGCCCAGGCCCGGCCGATGCGCGAGTCCTGCAAGCGCATGGCGACCAGGATGGTGAACAGGGTGAAGAACAGGAACAGGTAATAATAAAAAGTGGGCGGGAAGACATGGACACCGAGGATGGTGTGGCGCGCGCCGAGCGAGAAGCCGCCGATGCTGATTGGGTCGATCAGGTTGATGCCCTGCGGCCCGTTGGTGATGTTCACCGGCGCGTCCAGGTTATTCATGAAGATGCGCACGATCTCGCCGAAGCCCAGGGTGACGATGGCCAGGTAGTCGCCGCGCAAGCGCAGGGTCGGCGCCCCCAGCAGCACGCCAAAGCCGCCGGCCAGCAGGGCGCCCGACGGCAGGACCAGCCAGAACGGCAGGTGCAGGCCGAACTGAGGGCTGCTCAACCAGGCGAACAGATAGGCGCCCAAGGCGTAAAAGGCGATGTAGCCGAGGTCGAGCAGGCCGGCGTAACCGACCACGATGTTCAGGCCGAGGGCCAGTATGGCGTAGAGCAGAGCAAAATCGAGCACCCGGACCCAGCCCCGGCCCAGCCCGATGCTGACGATAAAGGGCAACACCACCAGGAGAACCGCGAGCAGACCAAAGGCGAGGCCGGGATGCCGGCGCAACCAGTCAGGCACGCTGCGCAACGCGCTCTCCCAGCAAGCCGGAGGGTCTGAACACCAGGACCAGAATCAGTACCATGAAGGCGAACACGTCCTGGTAATTGCTGCCCAGGAAACCGCCAGTCAGGTCGCCGATATAGCCGGCCCCCAAGGCCTCGATGACGCCCAGCAGCAACCCGCCCAGCATCGCCCCGGCGAGGTTGCCGATACCGCCCAGCACCGCCGCCGAGAAGGCCTTTAGGCCGAGCATGAAGCCCATGTAGTAATGGCCCAGGCCATAGTAAGCGCTAACCATGACGCCGGCGATGGCGGCCAGCGCCGAGCCGATGATGAAGGTAGCGGAGATCACCGTATTGACGTTGACCCCCATCAGTTCGGCCACTTCGCGCGATTGCGCGGTGGCCCGCATGGCGCGGCCCAGCCGGGTGCGTTCGACCAGCAGGGTGAGGCCCAGCATAATCAGGACCGAGAGCGTGACGATGACTATTTGCAGATCGGTGATTACCGCGCCCAATATCGGGTGCGAACCGTGGGGCAGGATGGCCGGAAACGAGATGTAGCTACGGCCCCAGATCAGCATGGCGGCGTTTTGCAGGACGATGGACACGCCGATCGCGGTTATCAGCGGCGCTAGGCGCGGTGCGCGGCGCAGGGGCCGATAAGCGACCCGTTCGATGACATAACCCAAGGCCATGCAGACCATGATCGCGGCCAGCACGCCGGCCGGCAAGACCAGCAGCGCGGGCGCCTGTGGGTAAGCGCCAAGCAGTGCGCCGATCACCGCCAGGGCGCTCATGGCACCAACCATGGTCACCTCGCCGTGGGCGAAATTGATGAGTTCCAGGATGCCGTAGACCATGGTGTAGCCCAGGGCGACCAGGGCGTAGATGCTGCCCAGGACCAGGCCGTTGATAAGCTGCTGGACAAAAATATCCATGGTGTTACGCCCCTCCCCGGCGGGGGAGGGTGAGGGTCATCATTTAACGGTTTCCAGAACCACCCAGGCGCCGTTCTTGACCCGATACAAAGTGACTGAGCCGCCGGCGATGTCGCCTTTGGCGTCGAACCGCAATGGTCCGGTGACGCCCGATTGATCGGTCTTGGCCAGTTCCGCCAGGACCTTGGCCGGCTCGGCTGAGTCGGCCCGCTTCATAGCCGCTGCCAATACATTCACTGCGTCATAGGCATATGGCGCGTAGACCTGGATGGGGCCGAACCGAGCTTCGAACTTTTGCTTGAATGCCGGGCCGCCCGGCATGGCGGCGAGCGGCAGACCGGGCGACGAGGCGATAACCCCTTCGGCATCAACGCCCGCGAGCTTCAGGAAGTTGATATTCTGCAACCCGTCACCACCCAGCAACTGGGCGCGCAGGCCCAAGCGCTTCATCTGTTGGGCCATGGGGCCGCCCTGCGGATCCATGCCGCCGAAAAAGACCAGGTCGGGGGTCTTGCCCTTGATACTGGTCAGAATCGCGGTGAAATCGGTAGCCTTGTCGCTGGTGTACTCACGCGCGGTAATGCTGGCGCCGGCGGCCTTGACCGCCTTCTCGAATTCATCCGCCAGACCCTGACCGTATGCAGTCCGGTCATCGATGACGGCGATCTTTTTCGCTCCCAGCTTGGTCACCGCGTACTGGCCCAACGCGCGGCCTTGCTGGGCATCGTTGGCCATCACCCGATAGGCGGTGTTATAGCCTTGCGCCGTGTAGGCGATGGCGGTTGCCGAAGGCGATATTTGGGGGATGCCGTTGTCGTGATAAATCCTGGAAGCCGGGATCGTGGTACCGGAATTGAGATGGCCGATGACCGCCTTGGCGCCATCGTCAACCAGCTTCTGGGCGACCGTGGCGGCGGTCTTGGGGTCGGCGGCATCGTCCTCGCTGACGAGTTCGAGTTTGACCGGTTTGCCGGCCAATTTCAGTCCCTGGGCGTTGATCTCGTCAACCGCCAGACGGGCGCCATTGTCGTTGTCCTTGCCGATGTGCGATTGCGGGCCGGTGAGCGGCGCCACTGAGCCGATGCGGATGGTAGCCTCATTTGCGGCCGTGCTTTTGCCCTGGCCGCAACCGGCCAGCAGCGTCGCAACCGCAATGGAAACAATAGGTAAACCCAGATAAGCCCAGCGCACGATCAGCCCCCGATGCAACAACGAATTGGCTGATTTATACCACAAGGAGCGGAGCGTCTGGACCAGAAACGAACAAGGCCGGTTAAACCGGCCTTGTTCAGCGTTGCGACAGGCTTACAGGGACATGATCCACTTAGCCAGGGCCTTGGCGTCATCGGACTTGACCTGAGACTGGGCCGGCATGGGCATGGCGCCCCAGACGCCCTTGCTGCCGTTGTGGACCACGCCGGCGATGTGCTCCTCGGCCTTGGCGTTGCCCTTGTACTTCTTGGCGACGTCCTTGAAGGCGGGGCCGACCACCTTCTTGTCGACCTGGTGGCAACCCAGGCAGCCACTCTTCTGGGCCAGGCTCTGGCTGGCCGAGGCGGTGCCGGCAAAGGCCAGCAAGGCGGCAGCGATAATCAATGCGGTTTTCATAGTGTTCTCCAAAAGTAATAAGTGCCAGTTGCGCGATGTGCATGACCGTTAACCCAGTCACAAATAACATCTTAATACATAGATTAGCTGGATAACATAGCTTTCAAGTCAGACATTTGGACTACCTCGGGTAGGCAATTCACGCCGGCGCAAACGAACCCGGTCGCTTGTTTCCGTTCCGGTTTGGTCAACGCCGCCGGCAAACCCGCCGTGCCGTTCGGAATGGCGCATATCAGCGTCCGGTCGGCGCCGGTCATGGCAATCTGCCGCAACCAGTCTTTCGTTTCGCCATCCGGACCTCGCAAGACCACGATGGTGGGTGGCGCGAGGTACTCAGCCAGGGCGGTCAACAGGCTTGGCGCCGGGGCTGGTTGACTGGCTAGCACCGACTGGAAGCAACGCAAGGCGCGCTCGCCGGCGGCCAGGTAGCGCGGCTCGCCGATCAAATGCCCCAGCCGGAGCAGGGCCAGGGCGGCCATGCCGTTGCCGGAGGGCGTGGCCTGGTCTTGCCACGGCTTGGGGCGATGGATGAGCGGCTCGTGATCGTGGCTGGTGAAGTAGAAGCCGCCCTGTTCGGCATCTTCGAAGCGGGCCAGCAGGACATCGGCCAGCGCCTGCGCCCAGGTCAGGTCTGCGGGCCGGAACTCGGCCTGCAACAGCTCCAGCAGGGCGGCGAGCAGGAAGGCATAATCGTCCAGGTAGGCGTCGAGGTGGGCGCGTTCCCCCTGGTAGCTGGCGCGCAACCGACCGTCGAGCCAGACCCGTTGCCTGAGTGCCTCGGCGGCCTGACGGGCCATCGCCAGCCAGTCGGGTCGATCCATGCGCCGCGCGGCACGGGCCAGGCCACGGATCGTCAAGGCATTCCAGCCGGTCAGCCGCTTGTCGTCGAGACCGGGCCGGGGCCGGCCGGCACGCGCCTCGAACAGCCGGGCGCGGGCATCATCAAGGCGGCGTTCGGCCTCGGCCAGCGAAATTCCAAGTTGTTCCGCAACCGCCGACAAGGGCTTGGCCACCGCCAGGTGCCAGTGTCTTCTCTCGAAGTTGGCGGCCTGGTCCAGGCCCCAATGCGGCGCGGCTACGGCGTATTCGTCCGCACTCAGCCGCGCCCGCGCCTGGTCAGGGGTCCAGACATAGAACCGGCCTTCTTCATGCTCGGAATCGGCATCCAGCGCCGAGTAAAACAACCCTTCCGGCGAGCGCATCTCGCGCGCCAGCCAGGCCACGGTCATTTCCGCCGTTCGCGCGAACAGCGGCTCCCGGGTTTGTGCCCAGGCATCGGCATAGAGGCCGAGCAGCGGGCCGTTGTCGTAGAGCATCTTCTCGAAGTGCGGGATGAGCCACAGGTCATCCACCGAATAACGGTAAAAGCCGCCGCCGATCTGGTCGAAAAGGCCGCCCTGGGCCATCTGGGTCAAGGTGAACAGGACCTGATCGCGCGCCTCGGCATCGCCCCGGTGCAGCATGAACTCCAGTTCGGCCGGGCGCGGAAACTTGGGTGCGCCGCTATAGCCGCCCCGCACGGTATCGAAACCGGACTTGATAGTGGCCACGGCAGCGTGGATGGGGCGATCGGTCAGGTCCAGCGGCGGCGGTGCGCCAGGCGTCAGATCGGCCAGCACCCGACGCACCTCGGCATTCTGTTGCTCGATCTCGCCGCGTCGCGCCTGCCAGGCGTGGGCCACGTCTTCCAGCACCTGGGTAATACCGGGCAGGCCGAAGCGCGGCTCGCGCGGAAAATAGGTGCCGCCAAAAACGGCGTCTGGTCGGGCGCCAGGAACAGGGTCAGCGGCCAGCCGCCGGCTCGCCCGGTCAACACCTGCAAGGCAGCCTGATAGATCTGGTCAAGGTCCGGGCGCTCTTCGCGGTCCACCTTGATATTGACGAACAGGCGATTCATTTGCGCGGCGACATCTGCGTTCTCGAACGATTCGTGAGCCATGACATGGCACCAATGACAGGACGAATAGCCGATCGATAGCAGAATGGGCTTGCCCTCGCGGCGAGCCAGGGCCAACGCCGCCGGCCCCCAGGGATACCAATCGACCGGATTATCCTGGTGCTGAAGCAGATAAGGGCTGGTTTCGTGGGCGAGTGCGTTGACCATGGCAGACATCGATAGTGAAAGGCCCACAGTTTAGGGCTAATCGGTCAATCCCGACAAATTTAATCGGGTTTATTTGCCTTTTGCGACCAGCCTAAAACTAGCATGGCAGGCATTGCAGTTTTGCAGGGTCTCACTCAACTGCTGCAGGCTGTGGCCGGTATCGCCCAGGCCCTCGGCATCGATGGCCAGGTTGTCGAAACCCATATGCGTGGCATGGCCCATTTGCTTGAACGCCATGGGGAATTTCTTGCGCAGGCTCATCGGCACATGGTTGGCGCCGGCCATACCCAAGGCGCGCGCGGCCTTGGCCACCGCCTTCATATCGTTGTCGGCAAGACCTCGGCTGATTTCCTGGACGCCTTCGAGAAAACCGCGCATTTCTTCATTCACTGCCGCCGCCTCGGTAGCGCTGAGGGTTAACGGCGTGCGGGCATCCTCGGCGTGGGCAGGGAGGACGGCGAGACAGAGTGCGGTGCAGAGCAGATAGCGCATGGCGGGGGCTTTCATAGTGTTTGCAAAATATTGAGCGTGACGTCGGCCATCAGCCGCATCTCCGGCGCCTCGATAACATAGGGCGGCATGAAATAGACTGTGCTGCCGATGGGCCGGATGAACAGGCCTTGGGCCAGCGCCAGGCGATGGCAGTTCCGGCCGAACCCGGGCGGCGCATCGGCGACGTCGAAGGCCCAGATCATACCGGTCTGGCGGAAATGGCGCACCCTGGGGTGACTACGCACCTCGGCTAACAAGGAGGTGAGATGTTCCGCACGGACCCGGTTGGCCTCGATCACGCTGTCCTGCTCGAAGATGTCCAGCACCGCCAGCGCCGCCCGGCAGGCCAGCGGGTTGCCGGTGTAGGAATGGGAATGGAGAAAACCCTGCGCACTGTCATCGTGGTAAAAGGCGGCGTAGACCTGATCCGTGGTGAGCACGGCGGACAGCGGCAGATAGCCGCCGGTGATGCCTTTGGACAGACAGATGAAATCGGGCCGGATGTCGGCCTGCTCGCACGCGAAAAATGTCCCGGTGCGGCCGAAGCCGACCGCGATCTCGTCAGCGATCAGGTGGACGCCATGGCGGTCGCACACCTCGCGCGCCGTGGTCAGATAGACCGGGTGATGCATGGCCATCCCGGCCGCGCCTTGCACCAGGGGCTCAACGATGACGGCGGCCGTGGTATCGGCATGGGCGGCGAGATAGCCATCCAGATCGGCGGCGGCGCGCAGGGCATAAGCCTCGGCCGACTCGCCCGGCTCGACCAGCCGCCAGTCGGGCGACATGGCCTGATGGCTGGGCCGCAGCAGCGGCGCATAGGTTGCCTTGAACAGGGCGACATCGGTGACCGACAGCGCGCCCAGGGTTTCGCCGTGATAAGCATGCTGCAGGCTGACGAAGCCGGTCTTTGCCGGCTGGCCGGAATTGCGCCAGTAATGGAAGCTCATCTTCAGGGCGATCTCGGTCGCCGCGGCACCGTCGGAACCGTAGAAGGCGTGACCCAGCCCGGTCAGCCAGGCCAGGCGCTCCGACAATTCCACCACCGGGGCATGGGTGCAACCGGCCAGCATGACGTGCTCGATTTTGCCGAGCTGATCGACGATGGCGGCATTGATGCGCGGCTCGGCATGGCCGAACAGGTTCACCCACCAGGACGAAATGGCATCGAGATAGCGCCGGCCGTCATAGTCGATCAGCCACGGCCCTTCGCCCCGCTCGATCGGCAACGGTGGCGTCGCGGCCAACTGCTTCATCTGGGTACAGGGGTGCCAGAGGGCGGCTTGGGTACGGTCTAGCCAGGCAGTGTTACTGGTGCAAGCGTTCATTTTTCGTCTTGTAGCCTTGGGGTTAATGCTGATTTGATTCGCCGCCGAAATTGTGGGCCAGTTCGCCGTTATGACGCCGAATAGTCCGTTGCGGGATGTTGCATCAGCGAAATTATGTAGCTATTTGATTTTTCGCGACAAAAAAATTTACAACGTTAAACCATGGATGGTTTATTGCAACAAAGTGCAACATTAAGCAGCACTGATTCGAACGCTATAAACATATAAATCAATTAGATACAGATGGCACGGGGTTTGCCAGGGGTTAAAACGTGGGTTTGCCCAACATAGCGACAAAACCCGTCATTTACCCGAGTCGAACGAGCGCCTGGAAACGGCCGGTCGCCGGCATCGAGTAAGTGAATAGGCTGCTTGATAGTGAGCAGAAGAAAGGCCATTCAACCTTGAAAGGAGAAAAAATTGAAATTCAATATTCTTGGCAAACAGAAATTGCTGGTTCTTGCCATGCTTGCCGGGCTCTCATACGGCGGTCTGGCAGCCGCCGCTCCCTGGGGTGGCCCGGGTTGGGGCGGTCCGGGATATGGCTACGGCCCCGGCTGGGGCGGACCTGGCTATGGCAATGGCTGGAACAACGGCTGGGGCAATAACGGCTGGGGCAACGGCTGGGGCAACGGCAACGGCTGGGGCAACGGTCGAGGTTGGGGCAACGGGCGCGGCTGGGGCAACGGCAACGCCAATTTCGGTTTCAACATGGGCGGCGACGGCTGGGGTTGGGGTAACGGCAACGGCAATACCTGGGATGGCTGGAACGGCAACAACGGTTGGGGCAACGGCTGGAACAATGGCTGGGGCAACAATGGCTGGGGTGGGCCGGGCTGGGGACCCTGGCGTAGCGGCTGGTGGTAATCACCCAGCGTCCTATTGGGCGGCGCTGCCGCCCAATAGGACAATGTGAGTCGCCTGCTGCATCAGGATCAGAAGCCGCCTTACCGGCTCTGGGTGACGTCGGTCGCTAAGCCATCCTGGCGCTGTATCGCCTCAATTGTGCGCGGCCAGTCGATCCGGTCTGCCAGTCCATAGTCGCGCGCCTGCCTCCGTATTTCATCCAGCGGCACGATGCCCCGTTTATAGACATCGGGATGGACCTCGACGTACACCCTGCCGTCCTGGGTTTCCGCGAGCAAGGTGGTGCGGTATGCCAATGCCACGTCGGCGCCAACCTCGGCCCCTTGGGAAAGTGTCTCGATGTCGTCCGGGTGGGCGCGAATGCAGCCGTGACTCTGGAAGCCATAGACGCTGGCCGGCGAGATGGTGCCGTGGATGCCATAGCCGACGGCGCTCAAACTGATCCAGTGCCGGCCTAGCGGATTTTTTGGCCCAGGTGGCACGCGAGTAATGACCTCCTTGCCCTCCTCACGCATTTCTTCTTGTATCGAGAGCGGCACCAGCCATGACTTATCGGTTTGCAAGTCGACCACTTTGAAATTCCCCGTCGGAGTTGGCCAATCGGGCTTGCCTACCCCGACGGGGAATGCGGCGGCCAGCGCACCTTTCTGGAAAAAGAACAACATACGCTGCGGTAGATTGATGACTATCCCGTTCTCGCGCCATTCCGGGACGATATGCAGGTTGTCGATCCAGAGCGCGTCGCCGGCTGCGAGCGGCACCTTGCGATCCAGGTTGTTGGCCTTGGCCAGGATGGTTGCGGAAACGCCGAAACGAGCGCCGACCCGGCTCAGCCGGTCGCCCGATTGCGCGACATACGGAAAGACTCCACCAACGATTGCATGTGAAAACGCGCTACCCTCTTCGGCAAGGACATTCGATCCGAAGACCAATAGAGCGAGGCTAACAAGGATGCTTGAGGATTTCATGGTGGGCGTAAGTTCATTCAATGCGGGCATTATCCGATGGACCGATAGTCCGAGCTGGCAAACCTTAATAAGTTCACCTCTTGAAATTCCCTGACTCAGTCCCTATTATCTAGCACTCAAAGCGCCAGAGTGCTAACAGTCTGGTCCGTTTGTTAACCCCGATTTATGTATCCAGCAAATCTCAGTCAAGGAGGAATCGATGAAAATCCGCCCTTTGCATGACCGCGTCATCGTCAAGCGCATGGAAGAAGAACGTAAGACCGCTTCCGGTATTGTCATACCCGACACCGCCGCCGAGAAGCCCGACCAAGGCGAAGTCGTCGCCGTTGGCCCCGGCAAGCGCGACGACAGCGGCAAGCTGATCGCCATGGAACTGAAGGTCGGCGACCGCGTGCTGTTCGGCAAGTATGCCGGCCAGACCGTCAAGGTCAAAGGCGACGAGCTTCTGGTCATGCGTGAAGAAGACATCATGGGCGTGGTCGAGAAGTAATTTTCGCGCCCTTAACACCTGGATTCCCGCCAGCGCGGGAATGATGAATTAGATTAGGAGTATCAACAATGGCAGCTAAAGACGTACGTTTCGGCGACGCCGCCCGTTCCCGCATGGTGAATGGCGTCAACATCCTGGCCAACGCCGTTAAAGTAACCCTCGGCCCCAAAGGCCGCAACGTGGTGCTGGACCGCGCCTTCGGCGCCCCCACCGTGACCAAGGACGGCGTGTCCGTGGCCAAGGAGATCGAACTGAAGGACAAGTTCGAGAACATGGGCGCCCAGATGGTCAAGGAAGTCGCTTCCAAGACCTCCGATATCGCCGGCGATGGCACCACCACCGCCACCGTGCTGGCCCAGTCCATCCTCATCGAAGGCATGAAGTTCGTCGCCGCCGGTATGAATCCGATGGACCTCAAGCGCGGCATCGACAAGGCAGTCATCGCCCTGACCG
>Ga0100396_1003467_pt1 | contig 10244 bp, 8 predicted proteins | sample CryGeymeta201520_FD_81551 | JGI IMG/M metagenome (GOLD analysis project Ga0100396, IMG submission 81551) | Groundwater microbial communities from Crystal Geyser aquifers in Utah, USA - Crystal Geyser metaG 2015-20 | ecosystem: Environmental > Aquatic > Deep subsurface > Groundwater | place: USA... | reverse complement strand
GAGAATATCGTTTTTAAGCGCTTCCATCACGTCAGGGGTGATATCCAGGCGATCGTGCATGAGCACGACCTGCATGCGCTGGTGCGCGACCTTGCCGCTGTTGCGCTCCCGGAAAAAGCGCTGGATGGCTCTAAACATCGTCTCACCTCCCTCGTCAGCTCCAGATGAAGCGCTTGATCTTGCCCATCAACCCGGCGTGATTGTCGCTTTCGATCGGGATGTTTTCGCCATCGAGCCGGGCGGCGATATTCTGGAAGGCGGTGCCGGCGTGGCTGCCGCGATTGTGCACCAGAGGCACCCCACGGTTGGTGGAGACCAACACTTCCTCGCTTTCCGGCACCACCCCCAACAGCGGCACCGACAGCAAGCCGACGATGTCCTCGGTGGACATCTGATCGCCTTTTCTCAGCATCCTGTAATTCATGCGGTTGACGATCAGGTGGATGTTTGTCAGCAGGTTCGATTCCAGCAACCCGATCACCCGGTCGGCGTCACGGATGGCCGACACTTCCGGGGTGGTCACGACAATGGCGGTGTCGGCTCCGGCAATGGCGTTCTTGAAGCCGCGTTCGATTCCGGCCGGGCAATCCATGATCACGTAATCGAAGGATTCCAGAAGCTGAGCGCAGAGGTCCTTCATCTGTTCCGGATTGACCGCGTCCTTTTCCCGGGTCTGGGCCGCCGGAATCAGGTACAGATTGGTCAGCTTGCGGTCCCGAATCATGGCCTGTTCCATCCGGCAGTTGCCTTCGATGATATCCACCACGTTGTAGACGATCCGGTTTTCGACCCCCATCACCACATCCAGGTTGCGCAGGCCGATGTCCGCATCCACCAGCACCACGCGAAAACCCTTTTTGGCAAGGGCCGTGCCGATGTTGGCGACGGTGGTGGTCTTGCCCACACCGCCCTTGCCCGAAGTCACGACGATACTTTTGCCTGCCATAATGGTTGCTTCCTTCCCTGCTTGTCACTTCCCCGCCGCGGTGCCGGCGGCGCGCCCGGCGTTCGCGGTGGGGGTTGTGGCCTGGCGCTGACCAGGGGACCTGGTCGCCCAGCCGTTCAGATCGTGGTCACCTCGATCCGGTTGCCGCGGATTTCCGCGATTTCATAGCGCTTGCCGACCGGCTTCGAGCCCCGCGGCGGCAGGGCCACCAAGTCAGCGATCCGGATCTGGCTCGGTTCGATGGCGAGAGCGATGATCCGGGCCGATCGATCCCCCAGCATACCGGCGTGGGCAATGCCGCGGAGGCTGCCGAACACAACGATTTCGCCCACCGCCAGGATTTCCGCTCCGGGATTGACATCGCCCAGCACCAGGCAATCGCCGGTCGCTTCGATCCGGGTGCCGGAACGGCAGGTGGTTCGAACCACGGTCACCGACGCATCCGGCCCAGCGGACGCCCCGGCGGCGCGTGCCGGCGCCGGAGCGGCAACGGCGGCTTCCGCTTTCACCGCCAGGCCCACTCCCAGGGTTTGCGAAGCCCAGCGGAGCAGCGGCTGGAGATTCCCCCCCAACCGCACTTCGGCCAGAGCCACCCCGGCCACCTGCTCCAACAGACTCCGCACTTCCCGCACCTCGTTTTCCCGAAACGGCCGGCGGCTGCAATCGAGCGCCATCCGAGCGCTGCGGAAAAATTCGCGGGATTCTTCGAGCTTCCGCCGTAGCTGTTCGAGCACCTCGGGAAAGGGGGCGGTAGGGTCCGGCACCAGCACAAAGCCGTTGCGTCCGGCTTTGATCTGTAAGGGAGGAATCGCGTTCATGCCTGCTTTGCTTTCGATGGATAATAAGTTCCGGGCAGGGGCTCAAACCCGCAGCCGTTGCCTCAAGTCGAACCAGTCGCTGATGCGCGGGTACGTCGTGGGCCTGCGATTCCACGGCTGATCGAACAACAGCGGCTGAATCCCGTCGCGGGCCAGGAGTTCGCAGGTTTCCAGGCGGTCTTCCAGGAAATAGCGCACCCCCAGCTCATGCAGCACCGCCAGTTTCGCTTCCGGGTCCCCGGTGGCGATCACCTGGATGTGGCTCCCGGCCACTCCAGGGAGAGTCGCGTGCAGCCAGCGCACAATCGATTCCGGCCAGATCCGGGCGGTGACGAACCGCAGCGGACCGTGGGCGGCCAGTTCGGTCAACAGTTCGGGAGCTCCCGGCATGGCCGGCACGCGGCCGGTGTGTTCATCGTCCAGGGTGAGACAAATGAGTTCATCCACCGTTTCCCGATCCAGCGGAACGCACTGGTGCAGATCGTATTGGCGCAGATCGTCCTTGCGCAGTCCGCTGACTCCGTAGCGGTCCCGGGCTAGTTCGACCAACACCGCCATGGTGTCGGCCACCACCCCGTCGATATCGTAGGCCAGCTCCCGGGGATGGATCCGGAGACTCGGAGCGCTCCGCCGGCCGCCGCCGGCCGCGCCATCACTCGGTAACACAGACCTTGGCCGGTTCGTCGAAGCGAAATGCGATTTCATAGACGCCGCTTTCCAAAACACTGTGAATACAATAGCCCACCTTGTAAAAAACACTCAACATTTTGCGGTTGGCGGCGAGCACGTAGGCGGTGAAGCCGGTGATCCCCTTGCTGCGACCGACTTCGCACAGGTAGCGCAGCAGGAAGCTGCCGATCCCCAGGCGCTGCCAGTCGCTGCGCACCGCGAAATCCACTTCCGCCAGGTTGGTGCGCTGATCGAGGATGTAGCGGCCCACGGCCACGATCCGTTCCGACCCGATGTCACCGGTCACCCCGACGATGGCCATTTCGTGTTCGTAGTCGATGTTGCACATGGCCTGGGTGTCGCGGTGCGGGAATACCCGCATCGCCGAAAGGAACCGATAATAGATGTCCTGGTCCGGCAGGGAATAGAAAAATTCCTGCAGCGCCCGCTCATCGGTGGGCTTGATCGGGCGGAAAAACAGTTGCAGATCGCTCGGAAAAAGTTGATGGGTTTCCCACTGGCCGGGGTAAAGCGGCTCGAAGGTGGGAGGAAGGATCTGATCCTGATAGACGTAGCGGATCTGTTTGGCCTGATCGAGGAGCCGCTCACGGAACTTGGGATGGGCGATATTGATGAGCGCCAGGGCGCGTTCGCGGATGGTCTTGCCGTGGAGTTGGGCAATGCCGAATTCGGTCACCACGTATTCCACCACGCCGCGTGAACTCACCACCCCGCCGCCGTCGGTGAGGTGGCTCACGATCCGTGACTTGCGTCCGTCCGGACTGGTGGACGGCAGCACGATGATGGCCTTACCGCCCTTGGAATAGGCCGCGCCGAGCATGAAATCCACGTAGCCGCCGATGCCGCTGTAGACCTTGTGGCCGATGGAATCGGCGCAGATCTGGCCGCTCAGATCGATTTCCAACGCCGAATTGATCGCCGTCATCCGGTCGTTGCGGCTGATCACCTGGCTGTCGTTGACGTATTCGGTGGGGTAGAGTTCCACCTGCGGATTGTCGTTCACGAAATCGTAGAGTTCCCGGCTGCCCATACAGAAACTGGTGACGATCTTGTCGCGGTGAAGACTTTTCCGACCGCCGTTGATCACGCCCTTGCGCACCAGGGCCAGGTGCGCATCGGTGATCATCTCGGAATGGATGCCCAGGTCCTTCTTCGAATCCAGGTAGCGCAGCACGGTGCTGGTGACCCGGCCCATCCCCACCTGCAGGGTGGACCCGTCTTCCACCAGTTGGGAAACGTAACGGGCGATGCGCTCGGCCACCGCGCTCTTTTCCCGATAAACCAGCTCCAACAGCGGTTCGTCGCATTCCACCAGATGCTGGATCTGGTTCACATGGATGAAGCTGTCGCCCAGGGTATGGGGCATCCGCGGGTTGACCTGAGCGACCAGGACCCGGGCCCGCTCGGCGGCGCACTTGTTGATGTCCACCGAAATCCCCAGGGAACAGAAGCCGTGCTCGTCGGGTGGACTCACCTGAATCAGGCAGAGATCGATGCCAAGCAGGGCGTCGTCTCTGAGCAGTCGGGGAATGGAAGAAAAGTAGAGCGGCAGATAATCGGCAATCCCCTGGTTGATGGCCGCGCGGGTGCGCGGCCCCACGAAAAAGGTCCGTAATCGGCAGTGGGCCGCGAGCGCGCTCCAATCTTCCGGCAGTTCCCCCATGGACAGCGCCTGGACCAGTTCCAGATCGCGATAGCGGCTGAGTTTCGGCACCAGGTACCGGACCAGATGGCACGGTTCGGCGCAGCCCGGACCGAGATAGATCCGCAGACCGTCCCGCAGCACCCCATCGAGCACCGCGTTCGCGTCACCCAGCTTGCGCTGGTAGGCGATGCGCCAGTCGTTTTCCATGGGTTTCATTCACCCGCCGGATGCCACCGCGCTGCCGCCGCCCTCACGCCAAGGCGGGGCGCCCGCAAAGAACACCGGCATGATTAAGAAATACCTGGTCTTGGGTGACAGCCGCCACGGTCATTGCCGCAATCTTTAGCGGGGACGATGATCCGGCGGCACCCTCAATTGAACCATGCCAAAACACCGGAGCACGAGCTTTGCCGGCATCGCTGATTCGCCGCACCGCTGCGCCACGCTTCACGCTTCACGACTCACCATAAACGGTCGGCGCCGGTGACGGCGGCGTCCGCCAGCCTTCTTTTTGGGCCAGCAGATCCAGGTGGATGGTGGTCCATTCTTCCAATGGAAAGCACACCGGATCCAGCCGCTCGCGGAGATCGATCAGTTTGAAATAATTTTTGCACAGGCGGCAGTACTGCACCCGGTAGTGCGGTTCCTGTTCGACGTAGAGGTACCCAAGAGATTCATGGGCGCGATTGTCGCAGCGCGGGCATTGCAGACGATACAGGCCCCAGACGGTACCGCACCAGGAACAATGAGCGCGGCGTTCACCCTGGCCTTCGAGATGCAAAAATCCGGGCAAGGAACCGCACACCGGGCAGTAGCCCTGGGACCAGGATGCCGGCGCCGGATGGGCCTGAAGCAGCCGTTCGGCGCTCCATTCCAGTTGCGGGCGCAGACAACCGCGTGCCCAGAACAGCAGTGATGCCGGATCGACGCCGTCGGTCCGAACCCATTCGTCCCAGGGTTCCCATTCATGCTGAAGAAAGCTCTTCCACAGGTCAAGTTCGGCCTCGGGGTAGTCCCGGAGCGCCTGCGTCAGGGCGCCGTGGGCTTCCTTGAGCGGCTGGTTGGCGGCAGGGATGGCCGCTCCCGCCGTTTCCAGGAGTTCGCGCGCCGGTGCCGCTGCGAGCGGGAAACCCCAGCGCTGAATCAGGGGGAACCCGCCTTCCCACTTGCCCTCGACCAACTTCGGCGGCAAATCGATGGGCGGCAGATCGAGGCCCTGTTTGATTTCCGCCTGGCGGATGAAGAGCGGTTCCAGGATCGGGTAAAGTTCACCATAAGCGGGTTTTGCCGCGCTCGCGGCGGCGAAGGCGCGGCGGATTTCCTGCGGGGTCAAATCAGCCATTGCGGATCATTCTTTCCTGCTGGTTCGGCATACCAGGGCTGCGGGTTCACGGGTCGGACGGCGGCGGTTCGGCGGTCGGCGCATCGCATTCGACTGCTGCTTGTGACGGTGTCCATCCTAGCCGAGCGAACCGCCTTTGTCTAAAAAAAAGAGGCGGGAGGAAATTCCGCCTCTTCATTCATCTCATCCTGTTTAGCTTGGGAAGTTAGGTTTTGAATTTGCGCGTGGGCGCGGAGAACGCAGGGAAGAATCCCGGAATCAACCTCCGCGTCTCTGCGTCTCCGCGCGGAAACTAAACCTTTAAGCCTTCACCAGTATGGATCCCGGCCGCGGCGATCGATCCGGGGCTCGGAGCGACCCTTGCGGCCGGGGGTTAGCAACCGGCCTTAGCCGACTTTCACCTTGGCGGCCAGTTCGCGCGCCGGCCGGAACAGTTTGCGCAGAGCCAGCTTGCGGCTGATCCCCGGGGCCAGGCCGGCAACCGCGAACTCATGATAGAGCTTCGGGTCGGCGGTCACCAGGAAGATGGTCCGCACTTGTTCGGCGTCCAGCAACTGGGCCTTGGGGTACATCTTTTGGACCTTCGCCAGGCGTTCCTTGCCCAGAGCCAGCATGGCGTCGCGGTCGCCGAAATTCATCGCGCCGGTCGGGCAGGTCTTGACACAGGCCGGGATCAGGCCGTTGGAAACCCGGTCGATGCACATGGTGCACTTGACCAGCCGGCCGTCCGCCGCCTGCCTGGGGATGTTGTACGGGCAGGACTGGCGAACTTCATCGAACGGCGCTTTGCTGCTTCCCGGCAGGTAGACCACCGCGCCGGTGGCTTCGTCCTGGACCACCCCATCGTCCGCGTAGCCTTCGATCACGTCCTTGCAGGGCGGTTCCAGACAATGCCGGCATTGATCGGCGAAAAACAACCAGACCGGTTTATTGTCCTTGCCCATGTGTTCACTGAAGCGCACCAGTTTGAAGGTGCTGCCGCTGAGGTCCGGCGGGTTCTGATGGCTGCCCACGTTCTTGGTCGGCTCGACGCCGTTCTGGTTCCAGTTCTTGCACGCAATCTGGCACCCGCGGCAGGCCGTACAGCGGCTGGTATCGATCAAAAAGCTTTTCCCTGCCATGGCTTACGCTCCCTTCTTGCGCACATTGACCATGAAAGCCTTGGTTTCCGGGATCCGGGTGTTCGGGTCCCCGGCCGCCGGGGTCAACAGGTTGGCGCTGTCTCCGCCGTCGGCGGGCCAGATCCAACCGTAATGCCAGGGCAACCCAACTTCATGGATTTCATTGCCGCCGATCTTGAACGGCTGGAACCGGAGCGTCACAATGGCCACCGCTTCCACCGAGCCGCGCGGCGATTCCACCAGGACCTTCTCGCCGTTCTTGATGCCCTTGAGTTTAGCCAGTTGCTGACTCATTTCCACGAACAACTGCGGTTCGGCTTCCAGCAGCCAGGGCAGCCAGCGGGTGAGCACCCCGGTCTGCCAGTGTTCGGTCACCCGGTAAGTGGTGGCAACGAATGGAAAGCGCGGATCGCAGGTCTTGTAGATATCCTGGTCGGTGGCGTAGGTGGCCGCCACCGGATTGGTGAGTTGCTTGCTCATCAGGTTCTTTTCCACCGGGCATTCGATCGGTTCGTAATGTTCCGGGAACGGACCGTCGTTGCGGCCCGGACCGAACAACGCACCGAAGCCGTGGGTCTGCATGATGAACGGGTACTTGCTGTCGTCGCGGCGGCTGCCGTCCGGATTCATCATCGGGAACCAGCCGCCGTCGGGCACGTCGCCTTCCCATTTGCTGGTGGCGTATTTGCCGTCCTTGACCTCGCCGGTGAACTTGACCACCGTCCTGTTCGGGTTCCAGGGCTGCCCCTTCAAATCAACCGAAGCCCGATTGTAGAGGATCCGGCGGTTGACCGGCCAGCACCAGGACCATTTGGGATAGAGCCCGATCCCGCTGGCATCGCTCTTGTCGCGGCGGGCCATGTTGTTGCCCTGCTCGGTGTAACTGTTGCAATAGATCCAATTGCCGCTGCTGGTGGAGCCGTCGGCCTGGAGCATGGCGAAGGACGCGACCAACTCACCCTTCTTGTAGGTCTTGTCCTTGACCGTCACATCCTGGGTATAATAGCCGTTGATCGCCTTGGCCACCAGGTGGGCGTCGAACTTGCCGTCCTTGCCGTAGTCCCAGTAGAGATTCAGGATCGGTTCCGGCAGCGGACCGCCTTCACTCTTGTAGAGTTCCCGGATTTCCTTGAACAGTTCGACCATGATGTCGCCGTCCGGACGCGACTGTCCCTGTGGTTCCTGGGCTTTGTAGCGCCATTGCGCCCAGCGGCCGCTGTTGGTCAGCGAACCTTCTTTTTCCATGAACGCCGCGCAGGGCAGGAAGAACACCTCGGTTTTCACCTGCTTCGGATCAACCCCCCCTCCCTTCCAGAAGGAAGCCGTTTCGTTGTCGAACAGATTCACCGTCACCAGCCAGTCGAGCTTGGCCAGGGCCGCCCGGGTCTTGGTCGAATTGGCGCCGCTGCAGGCTGGATTCTGGCCCCAGGAGAAAAAGCCGGTGAATTTCCCCTGGTACATGGCATCGAAGATGTCGAGCCAGGAATAACTCTTACCCGGGTCCAGCTTGGGCATCCAGTCGTAGCCAAAGTCGTTGTCCTTGGTGGCGGCGTCCATGAACATGGATTTGAGGAAACTCACCACGTACTTGGGCTTGTTTTGCCACCAGTTGGCGCTCAGCGGATCAGCCGATTTGGGCGTTGACTTTTCGTTATAAATTTGCAGCGAACCGAGCTTGGAATTCGGCGTGCCCAGGTAACCCGGCAAGATATGGAACAGCAGGGCCTGGTCGGTGGACCCCTGCACATTGGATTCCCCGCGCAGCGCGTTCACCCCGCCGCCGGCGATCCCCATGTTGCCCAACAACAACTGGGCAATACTCATGGCGCGGATATTCTGCACCCCCACCGTGTGCTGGGTCCAGCCCATGGCGTACATGATGGTGCCGGCCTTGTCCTTGGCCCCGGTGGTGGCGTACATTTCGTACACCTTCTTGAGGTCCGCCACGGGGGTTCCGGTGATCTTGGAAACCAGTTCCGGTTGGTAACGGCTGTAATGCTGCTTCAGTAGATTGAAGACGCAACGGGGGTTTTTCAGCGTGAGATCGCGCTTGGGCACGCCCTTGTCGTCCATCGCAAAAGCCCAAGTGGATTGATCATATTTCTTGGCTTTGGGATCGAATCCGCTGAACAGACCGTCCTTGAAGCTGTATTTATCGCCGACGATCAGCGAAGCATTGGTGTATTCCAGAACGTATTCCTGGAAATATTTCTTTTGACTGAGGATGTAATTGATCATGCCGCCGAGGAAGGCGATATCGGTACCGGAACGAAGAGCAGTGTAGAAGTCGGCTTTGCTCGAGGTGCGGGTGAACCGGGGATCGACGCTGATCAGCTTGGCGCCGTGTTCTTCCCTGGCCTTGGTGACCCACTTGAAGGAGATGGGGTGGTTTTCGGCAGCGTTGCTGCCCATGATCAGAATGCAATCACTGTTGCCGATATCGATCCAGTGATTGGTCATCGCGCCGCGTCCAAACGACTCTGCCAGAGCCGCTACGGTAGCGCTGTGTCAGATACGCGCCTGGTGTTCGATGTACACCAGACCGAGCGCGCGCAGCATGGCCTGATAAATCCAGCATTCCTCGTTGTCGAGAGCGGCGCTGCCCACCGATGCGATGCCGTTGGTGCGATTGACCAGTTCCCCGGCGTCGTTTTTCGCCGTGAAGGAAGCGTCGCGGCTCTTCTTGACCCGCTTCGCGATTTCCTTTAAGGCCCAATCCCAGTTCTTGGTTTCCCACTTGTCGCTGTTCGGCGCCCGATACAGCACTTCGGTCATGCGCTTGTCGTTTTGAGCGATTTGATAGGACGCCGCGCCCTTGGCGCAGAGCGCTCCACCGTTGATCGGATGATCGGCATCGCCTTCGGTGTAAATGATCTTGCCGCTGGCTTTGTCGGTGTGGCAAATGATCCCGCACCCCACCGCACAAAAACAGCAGACCGTGGGGGTTTCCCGCGCATCTTTGGTGCGCAGACTCCAGGCATGCTGTTCCACCGCCCCGACGGCAAAGCCAAGGTGCTGTTGGCTGAGCATCAGACCGGCGGTCGCTGCACTGGAGATTTTGAGAAAATCTCGTCGCGTCAGCTTCATCATTTCCTCCTGCTCCTCATTGCATTACAGACCGCTACTTCAAATCTTAGGGAAAATCGTGAAATCAAGTACAACCCGAAGCCTGGCCACCTCCCTTCCCGCATTTCGCGATACCTGAGTTTGAAGATTGTCTTTATGGGTGAACGAGGGAGATTTCGAAGGCGACTACAAGAACCGAACGGGGACAAATTCCACTAGGACTCAGGCAATCTCCCTTATCGGCCCAAAAGATTGATGCACAAACCTGTTATCGATCCGTTCCAGAACTCAATATATATGCTATACGTAGCAGAGTCGGCAGGATATTGTCAAGCGGCGTTTGGCTACGCTGGATACTCGATAGACAAGCGGACCGGTACGAGGCAGCGACACAGCATCCGTCCACCCTAGCTCCCCACCGTACCCGCTCAGCATCATCCCACCGTAACGCCTGTCCGCGGTGCGCATTGCAGGGCGTGCGTTTTTGTTGGTAGTGCGTCCCGTCAGGGCGTCCTGGTGGGTTGAGGGCCTTGTCAGGGCGATCGGCGCGGAGCGGAAGCCCAGCGACCGTGCTTTCGGATGCGCCGTCAACGCCTGACGGCGCCACTACCAACCG
>Ga0100396_1003466_pt1 | contig 10245 bp, 5 predicted proteins | sample CryGeymeta201520_FD_81551 | JGI IMG/M metagenome (GOLD analysis project Ga0100396, IMG submission 81551) | Groundwater microbial communities from Crystal Geyser aquifers in Utah, USA - Crystal Geyser metaG 2015-20 | ecosystem: Environmental > Aquatic > Deep subsurface > Groundwater | place: USA... | reverse complement strand
TAACATGATAAATAAAGCGAAAGAATGACTGAATGAAAATGAATGGATGAATGTTTTTCATTCAGTCATGCAACCATTCATTCTTTCATTCGATGATTACAAATTATTTAGTTCTGGCTCTGCCAGATTATGAATTACAAATGTCAACACGAGAAAATCTTTTATGAAAAAATCTAAATTTGTTTTATTTATTTCGCTTTTACTTTTCTCATCACAGTTTCTTCTTTCTCAACTTCAAGTAAAACTTGGAATTGATGTTCTGCAAGAAAGGGGTTTTGATGTGCTGAAAGGAAAACGTATAGGATTAATTACTAATCCAACTGGCGTAGATAAAAAACTAAAATCTACAATAGATATTTTATTTGAATCGAAAGAATGTAAGTTAACTGCACTCTATGGTCCAGAGCACGGAGTACGTGGAGATTTTTCCGCCGGTACAGAAGTAGATTTTTACGTTGATCCAAAAACTCACCTTCCTGTTTATTCACTTTACGGTAAAACAAGAAAACCATCAAAGGAAATGTTAAGTAATATTGAGTTGCTTGTGTACGACATTCAAGATATTGGCTGCCGTTCCTACACGTTTATAAGCACACTTGGTTTGGCAATGGAAGCCGCCGCAGAGAATAATATTCCTTTTGTTGTACTTGATCGTCCAAATCCTTTAGGCGGAATTAAAATAGAAGGCAATCTTGTTGAAGACGGTTTTTATTCATTCGTCAGTCAATATAAAATTCCCTATGTGCACGGATTAACGCTTGGAGAATTCGCTAATCTTATCAATGGCGAAGGAATGTTGAAAGATAAAATTAAGTGTGATTTAACCGTAATCCCAATGCGAGGATGGAAAAGAGAAATGAACTTTGCTGCGACCGGTTTGGAATGGATTCCGACTTCCCCGCATATTCCTTACAAAGAAACTCCCGAGTATTACGTTGCCACGGGAATTTTAGGTGAACTCGGATTTATTTCCGAAGGCGTTGGGTATACTATTCCCTTTCAAACATTTGCTGCGGAATGGATTGACGGCGAATTGCTCGCACAAAAAATGAACGCTTTAAATTTGGAGGGGATCATTTTCCGACCGATTACTTTTAAACCTTTTTACGGTAAGCATAAAGACAGCACTTTGCATGGCGTTCAGTTACATATAAAAGATTATGCGAAAGTGAATTTGATGAGTATGCAATTTTTGTTTTTAGAAGTGCATAATGAAATGTATCCTGAGAAAAATCCTTTTAAATTAGGGAAAACTTCACGCTTTGGGATGTTTGATAAAGTTTGCGGAACATCAAAAATTCGAGAGCTTTTTTCTAAGCGATTGAAGTATGAAGATATTCAATCCTTTCTTCTGAAAGACGTACCTACGTTTAGAAAACTTTCGGAGAAATATTATTTGTACAGCGAATAAGGATTTTCGTTTTGGATTACACAGTATTAAAGATCACAGAACTACCCTTGAGCCGGTATTAATCTTTTTGTAATACATAGGTAATTTTATCTCTGGTTGCAAACAGGATAGCCTTCATCTTGTTGTTAAAGCCAGAAGACATTAGTTCTTTTTTCCATGTGAAGAAGTAACCTGATTTTTTAGCTTTCATCAACTTCAAATCATTGTGGTGAATAATTCGTAACAAGTCCTTCTTAGCAAAAGTAAAGGGGTGGCCTTTATCAATCTGAAATCTTTCCATTAAGAACCTCACTAGTTGTCCCCAAGTATGATAGGTGTTCTGCTTAAAAAATATTATGCCTTTATCCTTTACTACTCTTTTTACTTCTTTCATAACCTTTTCCGGATTGTCGCAATGATCCAACACATTATCCATTATTATCAAATCAAACTTTTTATCCTCGAAGGGTAAATCTTCTCCTTTCGCCGAAAGATATTTGACGTGTTTATCTCTTTGGCTGACAAACCTCGGAACGCTTGAATAAAACTTTCAAGAGGGTCAATGGCATATCTATAGTTACTGTCTGTAAGATAGGTCAAGATTCCTCCGGCACCGCTTCCAATTTCCAGAACAACAGTACCCTGATTGATTACAAGCAGCTCCTTTCCAAATTCCAACAAATCTTCAGCAAAATTCTTGTAAAATTCAAAATCAATAAAATAACTCCTTTTCTCCCACCAATCCTTCTCATATTGCTGGGCGATTTTCCATCTTATATTATTTACCATAAAGTTTCCTTTAAATAGGTGATAACACTTTAGCCATGCCGCGTTTACTATTGTCTCATCAAGTAACCTTTTTACAACATCAATTCCTTTTACGAAAATAAATTTATACAATTATTTTTTAAAACCGTATCCCTTTAAGAATCAAAATATTGTACTGCTTATCGCCGCCCTCAAAAAATCGGGGAGAACATTTTGCAAGATTTGACCAGAGTATTAATTGAACTTGCAAAACAGGAGTTGACAAGAGTCCGATTTAGTAAAACTGTTTGGTTAAAAATAGCATGATTTCATTGTTAATCAAATAGAACTCGTTGACTTCCAATAAAAACGGAAAACTGAATTTTTCTTGAGTTACTTCTGTTAAGTCATTCACAAAGGTGATGGAAGCTATGGTACTTTTAAAGGAGAGTTGGTGACTCTGAAAGCAAACTCAAAATATGATCTTTAATTGAACCCAGAACTATAATACTAAGTCACCTTACGCAGAATTTGTAATACGAAGCGGTAGCTTCGTAAAAAACAAGCATTTTATCGAAGCTTCGCTTCGATTTACAATATAATTTCTCACTTTTGCGTAACGTGAGATACTAATTAGATAGGTCACGTTCTACAAAAGCTATAATTGAATAGCCAAGAGCTTTAGCTCAATAAATATGAATTTCGACGTGAATGCAATCCGTATTTTAACTTCATCATTCAAAATTCTTTGTTCGATGCTCATCATTCATTTTCTCATTTAGCTTTTTCCCCAAGCCGGGATTTGGGAAAAACGTAGTGTTTTGACTCTAAAATTCTTGTAATATTTGGCAGAATATTAATTGAGGCAAATAAAGCGATAGAATGAATGAATTAAAAGAAATTGGCAAGAGTTTTTCATGCAAACATTCATCTAAAATTATTTTGTATTTGTGATTTCCGGCTTCCGGTTTATCCGGGCTAGCGATTTAGCAATTTCTGAAGATTTTTCTTATGTTTGCAAAAAATAATCATCGCCTGCACCTGGCAACAATTTAATTCGGTGAGGGTTTTATATTTCATAGGTTGTGCCGGGATTTTCTCTGCCTGGAAACTGAATTAGCTTCATTTTCCAAAAATCATTTTGTGAAATAAACTAAAAAAGGAAAAGAGACCATGAAATACAAAGCATATTCTCTCAGCAATTATTTAACTCTTCCTCAAATAGAAAAAATATCTGCTGAAAAAAAATCTAGTATCGAAGTCGTCGGCTCCGTTCTTCCATTCAAAGTAAGTAATTACGTTACTGATGAGCTAATTGACTGGGATGATTACGAAAATGATCCCATTTTTCATCTAACCTTCCCACAAAAAGAGATGTTACTGCCACATCATTTTAATAAAATGGCTGAAGCCTTAGTACAATCTTCGGATAAGCAGTTTCATAAAAATATCAGCAATGAAATCAGACTTGAACTTAATCCCCACCCCGCCGGACAAAGGGAGCAAAATATCCCAAAAGTTGAAGGTTTAGAACTTTTAGGAACGCAGCATAAATATAGAGAAACAGTTTTATTTTTTCCAAGTTCAGGCCAGACCTGCCACAGTTATTGCACTTTCTGTTTTCGCTGGCCTCAATTTGTGGGAATGGATGAGCTAAAGTTTGCGATGAAAGAAACCGAATTATTGATTAAATATTTAGAAATACATCACGAAGCAACTGACATTCTTTTTACCGGCGGTGACCCGATGATCATGAGTTTCAAAGTATTTGAAAAATATATAGAACCCTTCCTTTATGATTATAAAAAAACGAATATTCAAACAATCAGAATCGGGACAAAATCGTTGGCTTTTTGGCCTTATAAATTTCTAACAGATGACGACGCTGATGACTTTTTACGCTTGTTTGAGAAGATAATTTCAAAAGGTATCAACTTAGCAATCATGGCGCACTTCAGTCATCCAAGAGAATTGGCAACTGCGGCAGTTCAAAAAGCGATCAAAAGGATTAGGAACACTGGTGCGCAGATCAGAACACAATCTCCAATTCTGAGACATATTAACGACAAAGCAGAAATCTGGTCCGAAATGTGGCGGAATCAGGTAAATTTTAATTGTATCCCCTATTATATGTTTGTTCCGAGGGATACCGGGGCGCAGCATTATTTTGCTGTAACATTGTTGGAGGCTTGGGAAATCTGGCGGAAAGCATATCAAAATGTAAGCGGAGTTTGTCGCACAGTGCGGGGTCCAAGCATGTCTTGCTCTCCGGGAAAAGTTCAGTTTTTGGGCGTCGGCGAAGTTAATCATGAGAAAGTTTTTGTGCTTAGATTTTTGCAGGGACGGAATCCGGATTGGGTGGCTCGTCCCTTCTTCGCGAAATATGATGAAAATGCTATCTGGATGAGTGATTTAAAACCGGCTTTTGGTGAAAAATTTTTCTTTGAAGATGAAGAGGAAACGCTTTTTGGCGAAAAATATATTGACCGCGAAACCAGTAATTATGAATAGGGTAATTATTACTCCGTTTCTGGAGGCAAAATCAACACGTAGTGCTTTGATCTTGCTCATAATCTTAATCATCTTCTCCGATTTTTATCTAACTTCAAGCATGAGTAAAATTTGGGCAAATTTACATCAATAGGCGCTAAGGTAACTTCCTCAGTTACCTTGCGCAAGAGACAGAATTGGTTACTTAATCTTTCTCTCTCATTATCAGCAATATCATGAAGAAGATACCTGAACGAAAAAATCATCCCATAAATTAGGATGATATTATTTAGTATTCCGCTTTAGCGTAATTTGTTCTTGCAGCACATTCCCTTTCTGGTTGGTCGGAATTAGAAATGATTTATTGAATAAATATATTAGTTGCATGAATGAAGTGAAATACAAATAATCTTCACTTTGATATTCAATTATCTTTAACATGGTAGCAATAGCGATTCTCTAAGAGACTATTATGATGCTGATTAAGTTGATTGTTTAATTTGCTACTGTGGCAGATGATTTACTCACCAATCCTTAACAATCAGACGCCGTTACTTTGATTCATCCGCAGTAACTTCAGTCAGATATTTGTGAACTGACGCGCCGCATTTTCGTCCTTCAGCAATCGCCCAAACTACCAGGGATTGCCCCCTTCTCATATCACCGCACGCAAAAACTTTTGAAAGAGATGTTTCATGTGCCCGTTTACTCCCAACCCTGTTGTCGTGATTATCTTCATCTTCTCCGAATTCAGCCTTAACATTTCCGCGCGGATCCAACGCCATACCTAAAGAAACAAGTTCATCAATTAATCCTTTTTTCTCAGGATGAAGAAAACCCGCAGCGATCAAAACTAATTCGGCGGGAAGTTCAAATTGACTCTTCGGTACATCAATAAATTTTCCGTCTTCAAAATTTACCTCAGTACAGAGTAAGGCAGTAAGTTCCCCTTTTTCGTTCCCTCTAAATTCTTTTGTATTGACACTCCATCTTCTCACTACACCCTCTTCATGGCTCGAAGAAGTTCGAATAATTAGGGGCCAATATGGCCACGGCGTATTATAAGGACGCACTTCTGCAGGCATCGGCATTATTTCCAGCTGGGTGACTGACTTAGCCCCCTGTCTGTTTGCCGTTCCGACACAATCTGAACCGGTATCACCACCGCCAAGCACAACAACATTTTTGCCTTTTGCATTAATAACCGTGCCGACTTTTTCTCCTGCATTGATCTTATTTTGCAAGGTTAAAAATTCCATCGCAAAATAAACTCCGTTTAATTCTCTACCCGGAAGTTGAATATCTCTGGGTCTTTCCGAACCACCGGCAAGTATAAGCGCATCATATTTTTCGATCAACTCTCTTGCCTGAATATCTCTGCCGACATTAATTTTTGTTTTAAACTGAACTCCTTCGGCTTCCATTTGTTTAAGTCTTCTCTCTAAAATACTTTTTTCCATTTTGAAATCCGGAATTCCATATCGAAGTAAACCTCCGGGACGCTCATTCTTTTCAAACACCGTAACCGTATGCCCGGCACGAGCAAGCTGTTGTGCCGCAGCTAACCCTGATGGGCCAGAACCGACAACTGCAACTTTTTTACCGCTTAAAACGTGCGGCTTCCTTGGTTTTACATGTCCATCTTTAAATCCTTTTTCAATTATCGTTCGCTCAATTGCTTTAATCGAGACTGGTTTTTCATTTATACCTAGCGTACAGGCAGACTCACACGGTGCCGGGCAAAGTCTTCCTGTAAACTCAGGAAAGTTGTTGGTGGTATGAAGATTATCAAGGGCTTCTTTCCAGTGTCCGTTGTAGATCAAGTCATTCCATTCGGGAATATAATTCTTTACCGGGCATCCGGTATCGCCGTGGCAAAAAGGAATACCGCAATCCATGCATCTTGCACCTTGAATTTTAGTTTCCTCTCTTGTAAAAACGGATTCAAATTCTTTGAAATGTTTTATTCTCTCTTCGGCTTTTTCTTTTTTCAAAACCGCTCTCTCAAATTCCATAAATCCGGTTGGTTTACCCATGGTGTACCTCGTCTAAAACTAAATCATTATCTAAAGTTTTTTTTGCGGCTTCATCTTTCTCCATGCTTGCTAATGCTTTTTTGTATTCACCCGGAACTATCTTCCAAAAATTATCTTTTTCTTTTTCCCAATGCTGTAAAATGTATTCGGCTCTTTTCGAGCCGGTATATTCAAAATGTTTTTGAATAAGACCGAGAACTTCCGAAACATCGCCTTCATTTACAAGATATTCAACGTCAACCATATCATGATTAATATATTTATTCGCATCCTTCGAACGATCCCAAATGTAGGCGATTCCACCGGACATACCTGCGGCGAAGTTCCTTCCGGTTTTTCCGATGACAACGACTCTTCCACCCGTCATATATTCACAACCGTGATCACCAACTCCTTCAACAACCGCATTAGCGCCCGAATTGCGTACGGCAAATCTTTCACCAACAATCCCATTGATGTAAGCTTCTCCGCTTGTTGCGCCGTACAAACATGTATTTCCCGCTATAATATTTTCAGCAGCATCAAATGTAACCTTCAACGGAATTTTTACAATCAATCTCCCTCCGGAAAGTCCTTTACCGGTATAATCATTAGACTCTCCTGTCAGGTCAAGTTCAATTCCCTTTGCCAGGAAAGTTCCAAAACTTTGCCCGGCAGTTCCGCGCAGTTGTATTTTAATTGTACCGTCAGGCAATCCCTCGTCACCGTATCTTTTGGCAATTTCACTCGAAAGCATCGTACCGACAGAGCGGTTGATATTTCTAATTCTTGATTTAATGAATACAGGGGTCTTTTTCTCAAGTGCAGGCATCGCTTCTTTAATGAGTTCGTGGTCGAGTTGCTTTTCAAGTCCGTGATTTTGCTCTTGAGTTTTAAATAAGTTCGTATCATATAATGGAATTGGCTTGAACAACGGTTTTGAAAGATCAATGCCACGCGCTTTCCAGTGATCGTTCATTCTCATAGGGATTATTTTATCAGTTTGACCAACCATTTCATTTATCGTTCTGAATCCAAGCGCGGCCATCAATTCACGAACTTCTTCCGCAATAAAGAACATAAAATTAACAAGATATTCAGGTTTGCCACTGAATTTCTTACGCAGTACGGGATCTTGGGTAGCCACACCAACAGGACAAGTATTTAGGTGGCATTTGCGCATCATGATACAACCTTGTGTAACAAGCGGCGCTGTGGCGAAACCAAATTCTTCCGCACCAAGCAGTGCGGCAATTACCACATCGCGTCCTGTTTTTAATTGTCCGTCAGTTGCAAGACAAACTCTGTCACGCAGTCCGTTATGTACTAAAGTTTGATGCGCTTCACTTAATCCCAACTCCCAAGGAGAACCGGCATAATGGATTGAGGAGAGAGGGCTGGCGCCGGTTCCGCCGTCATGCCCGCTTATGAGGATGTGGTCAGCGTGAGCTTTTGCAACACCTGCTGCAATAGTTCCAACACCGACTTCGGATACAAGTTTTACGCTTATCCGTGCACTTGGGTTTATATTTTTCAAGTCGAAGATTAGCTGCTTTAAATCTTCAATCGAATAAATATCGTGATGCGGAGGCGGACTTATTAACGTCACTCCCGGAATGCTGTATCTTACCTTAGCAATGGCTTTATTAACTTTATATCCTGGGAGCTGTCCCCCTTCACCGGGCTTCGCACCTTGAGCCATTTTAATTTGCAGTTCATCCGCATTAACAAGATAATTTGCGGTGACTCCAAAACGCGCTGAGGCAACTTGCTTAATAGCTGATCTTAAACTATCGCCGTTCGGAAGTTTTACAAATCGGTCAGGTTCTTCACCACCTTCACCTGTGTTTGATTTAGCTCCAATGCGATTCATCGCAATAGCAAGTGATGTGTGTACTTCGCGTGAGATCGAACCGAAACTCATAGCACCGGTAGAAAATCTTTTTACGATTTTGCTCGCTGGTTCTACCTCCTCGATCGGAATTTGAATTCCTGAAGTATCCAGATCAAACAAACTTCTTAGAGTTACTCTTTTTTTATTTTGATTATTTATGAGTTCGGAATATTCTTTAAATGTTTTGTAATCACTTCTTTGCGTACTCAGTTGAAGTTTAGAAATTGTAAGAGGATTCCAAAGATGATGTTCACCATCTCCGCGGTAATGATACAAACCTCCTACATCGAGTGAACTTTGATCAATTTGTGGATCAAGCGCGTGCATGTGCCGGCGTATTGTTTCTTCCTCAAGCATTTCGAGACTCAAACCCTCAATTTTTGTTGGCGTACCTGTAAAATATTTTTCTACGATTTCGCTATCCAATCCGTCAGCCTCAAATATCTGTGCACCGCAATATGATTGAAGTGTACTTATTCCCATCTTGCTGAAAATTTTGAAGAGTCCTTTACTTACCGCTTTAACAAAATTCTTATTCACGATTTTGTAATCCATTCCTTCAGGGAGAAATTTATAATCAGTTAAATAGGCAAGCGTTTCGTAAGCGACATAAGGATTAATTGCATTAGCGCCGTACCCGCAAAGCAACGCAAAATGATGAACTTCTCTCGGCTCCCCGCTTTCAACGACTATCCCGGTTTTGGTCCTTAAGCCGGCTCGTAATAACGCATGATGGACTCCTGATGTAGCTAATAAACAAGGAATTGCCGCATGGCTTCTGTCCGTTCCTTTATCAGAAAGAATTATTAGCGAAATTCCGGTTTTCACAGCCTCAACCGATTCCTGACAGATCTGATCCAAACGTTCGCGCATATCATGCCGAACAAACGGGTCGAATAAGAGCGAAATGGTGATTGACTTGAAATGCCCTTTCGCAATAAATCTTATTTTCTCCATTTGTGAGTTTGATAATAATGGATGCTCTAACTCAAGACGATGTGCATGTTGGGGAGTTTCATCTAAAAGGTTCTGCTCTGGTCCCACGTATGTAGTTAATTCCATCACGAGTTCTTCACGAAGAGAATCAATAGGTGGATTTGTGACCTGAGCAAATAGTTGTTTAAAATATCTGAATAGCATTTGCGGTTTATCCGAAAGAACTGCAAGCGCTGCATCATTCCCCATCGAACCAATTGCCTCCTGCCCAGAGGAAGCCATTGGGAGCATAACCTTCATCAAATCTTCTTTTGTATAACCGAATATCCTCTGCCGAATAAGAAGAGTTTCGTAATTTACCTTATAAATATCGTTTGGGGTAGGCAGATAATCAAGTTTGATCATGTTTTCTTTCACCCATTTTCTGTAAGGCTGGCGGGTAACGATATCTTTCTTTATCTCTTCATCGGTAATAATCCTTCCCTGTTTTAAATCGAGGATAAACATTTTACCCGGTTGAAGTTTTCCTTTTACAGCAACATTTTCTGCATCCACACTAAAAGTACCAGCCTCTGAAGTAAGAACTACAAGATCATCTTTTGTAACAACATAGCGGGATGGTCTTAAACCGTTTCTGTCTAAAGTTGCTCCTATAATATTCCCGTCCGTAAAAACCACAGCAGCTGGTCCATCCCACGGCTCCATCATTGTTGCATGGTATTCATAGAACGCTCTCCGGTCAGGGTCCATTAGATCATTTTTTGACCATGCTT
>Ga0100396_1003460_pt1 | contig 10256 bp, 8 predicted proteins | sample CryGeymeta201520_FD_81551 | JGI IMG/M metagenome (GOLD analysis project Ga0100396, IMG submission 81551) | Groundwater microbial communities from Crystal Geyser aquifers in Utah, USA - Crystal Geyser metaG 2015-20 | ecosystem: Environmental > Aquatic > Deep subsurface > Groundwater | place: USA... | reverse complement strand
GTTGATGCGGCGCAGCGTTTCAGCCATCAGTTCCGCGATGCTGAGCTGGCGGATGCGTTTGCAGTTCCTGGCCGCTTCGCTCAACGGGATCGTGTCGGTGATCACCAACTCGTCAATCGCCGAATTCTCGATGCGCCCTATCGCCGGACCGGACAGCACGCCGTGGGTACAGTAAGCCAGCACCCGCACGGCGCCTTTTTCCTTCAGGGCTTTGGCTGCTTCGCACAGGGTATTGGCGGTATCCACCATGTCATCCATGATCAGGCAGGTGCGGCCGGCCACCTCGCCGATGATGTTCATCACCTTGGCCACATTCGGGCGCGGACGGCGCTTGTCGATGATCGCCAGATCGGCATCCAGCTGTTTCGCCAGCGCGCGCGCGCGCACCACGCCCCCCACATCCGGCGACACCACAATCAGGTCGGGGTAGTCGCAACGCCACACGTCCGACAGCAGGATCGGGCTGGCATACACGTTGTCCACCGGAATATCGAAGAAACCCTGAATCTGGTCGGAGTGCAGATCCATGGTCAGCACCCGATCCACACCCACCCCGGTTAGCATGTTCGCCACCACCTTGGCGGTAATCGCCACCCGCGCCGAACGCGGACGCCGGTCCTGGCGGGCATAACCCAAATACGGAATGGCGGCGGTGATGCGGGCGGCCGATGCGCGTCGCAGGGCATCCACCATCACCATTATTTCCATCAGGTTGTCATTGGTAGGGGCGCAGGTGGATTGCAGGATGAACACATCCTTGCCGCGCACATGCTCGAGGATTTCAACCATCACCTCGCCGTCGGAGAAGCGGCTCACCGTGGCGCGCCCGAGATGGATGCCAAGATGCCGCGCCACACTTTCGGCAAGCTTTGGATTGGCATTGCCGGTAAAGACCATCATGTCGCCGGACATCGAGAGCACCCCTTGAAGTGAAATGGACGCTAACGCCCGTCAATGCTTGAGAATCTGGCTGGGGAGGTAGGGATCGAACCTACGAATGTCGGAATCAAAATCCGATGCCTTACCACTTGGCGACTCCCCAAAAACTTGTCGAATACAGCGCCCGCAGGCGCGATTCAGTGACTGCAAAAATCTTTCAGCGGATGCTGTTGCAAGCCGCGCGCGACATAGCCGCGCATGGTGTCCGGTAACTGCCGCCATACCGCCCGGGCTTCCGCTTCCGTGTCGAACTCGGCAAACACGCAGGCGCCTGATCCGCTCATCAACGCCGGCGCGAATTGCGCCAGCCAGGCCAGGTATTCCGCCACTGCCGGATACAGTTTGCATGCCACCGCCTGCAAATCGTTGTGCAAACCGGGTATTTTGCCGGCCCGAAAGTCCCGCCCTTTCGGAAGGGCGCGCATTGTCATCGAAATCGTATTTCGTGTCAATTCCCGATGGCTGAAAATCTGCGCAGTCGGCACTTGCACGGGCGGGTACAACACCACATACCAGGCTTCCGGCAGCGCATATTGCTGCAACTGCTCGCCCACCCCTTGGGCAAAAGCGTTGTCGCCAAACACAAACACCGGCACATCCGCCCCCAGAGTCAGGCCGAGATGCATCAGACGCGCGCGCGGCAGATCGAGCTGCCACAGGCGGTTCAGCGCCAGCAACGTGGTGGCCGCGTCCGAACTGCCGCCACCGAGACCGCCACCCATCGGAATGCATTTCTCCAGGGCGATATCCACCCCCAGCGTGCAGCCTGTCTCGTGCTGCAACAGGCGTGCGGCGCGCACGCACAAGTCGTCCTCATCCGCCACCCCGGCCAGCGCATTCAGGCGAATCACCCGCCCGTCGTCGCGCCGGGTGAAGTGCAGCGTGTCGTGCAGATCGATAAATCGAAACAGGGTTTGCAACAGGTGGTAGCCGTCGGCGCGCCGCCCGACGACATGCAGAAACAGATTCAGTTTCGCCGGAGCGGGACAGGTCAGCGACCTCATTGTGCTTCCCATTTTGGCACCTCTAGAAATTTACTTTTGCGGGATGAAGCGCAAGGCGCACGGAGCGGAGGAACCGGAATGCACACTGACGTGCATGAGGATTCCGAAAACGAAGTTTCGGTGTAGGCTCATAAACGAAGTGCGTGATGCCGGAACCAACACCGCGCAACGCAGCGATTCGCCTGAAAAATGAATTTATAGAGGTGTCCATTCGTCTATGACCAGACGCACTTCCAGTCCTTCGCGTTGCAGGTTTAAGCGCAGGGGCAGCGCATCCGTGGCGGCGCTGGCATAGCGGCTGTAACGAATGGTCCAGCCCTGTTGCCGCAGCTCGCCGATCCGGCCGTTTTTACCGGTGGTTTTCTCGTGTCGCATCTGCGGCGCGGGCAGCCCTGTCACCCAGTAGCGCAAGCCGGACAGCGGCAAACGCCAGCCCAGCACCTGCTGCATCAGCGCCTCCGCGTCCGCTGCCGCGTAATGCTTGCCATCGGTTTCCAGTGTTGCCCGCGATGCATCCACCGTGATGCGCGCCACCGTTCGTCCCAACGGGGCAAGCAATAAAATCTCGTCGCCGCCGCCGCGATGGGTCCAGCGTAAATTGGTGCTTTCGCGCCGCGCCTCCTGGCGCATGGCGACACGCCCGTTGAAGGCGAACGCCGCATCCGCCTGCGGCGCGCGCTCCAGCATGACAGGTGTCGTGCTGCACGCCCCCAGCAGAAACAGGGACAAAAGTGCGACCCGCATCACGGCTGGAATCTGCGCAGCATGTCCTGCAACACAGGATTCCCCGGGTGTGCCTTGGCGCTGTCGCGCCAGATGGCCTGCGCTTCGTCCCGCTCGCCCTTGACCCACAACACCTCGCCCAGGTGGGCGGCAATTTCAGGATCGGGATTGGCGGCGAAGGCACGGCGCAGGAATGCGACACTCTGCTCCAGATCATTCAGGCGGAAATAGCCCCAGCCCACACTGTCCAGAATCGCCGCGTCATCGGGCATCAGCCCGTAGGCTTTCTGCACCAGCTCCATCGCTTCTTTGATGCGCACGTTGCGCTCCAGCAAGCCATAGCCAAGGGCGTTGTAGGCATGCGCATTGTTTGGCTCAATTTTGATCAGCCTGCGAATCAGTTGCTCGAAGGCGTCGTATTGTTTCAGCTTGTCGGCGGCCAGTGCGGTCTGATACAGCAAATCGGGTTGATTCGGAAAAGCGGCCAGTCCCCGGTTCAGCACCTTGTAACTTTCCGCGTACTGCGCGGCTTCGCGCAGGAACTGCGCCTCGATTAACAGCAGCTGCACGCGCTGCGCATCATTACCCGGCCCGGCGTGTTGCAGCACTTCGCGCGCCTGCGCCACTTGTCCCCGCTTGTTCAGCAGATAAGCCACCCGCAGCCGGGCATCGTAGAACCGCTCCCCCGCCTTGATCTGCCGGTAATGCGCCAGTGCGGCACTGTCATCCGGTTTAGCTTCGGCCAATTGGCCCAGATAAAAATGCAGCGTGTTCTCGTCTTTTTTGCCGCTGGTGCCGGCCAGCGCGGCGCGCAGCTCCTGTTCGGCGCGCTCCAGTTCGCCCAGTTGCAGCGAGATCATGGCGATGGCAAAAGCGATCTCGGCATTGTCTGGACGCTGCTGCTGCAGGCGCGAAAATTCCTCGCGCGCGGGAATGAACTGTTGCTGCTCCAGCAACATGCGCGCATGAAACAGGCGCGCGTTCTGCTGCGCGGGATAGACGGCAAGATATTTCTGCAGCAGCGCCGATGCCTGTTGCGGTTGCGATTGCTGGAGCAGTTGTGCCCGCAGCATCACCGCCAAATCCCATTCGGGACGCAGGCCGCTTGCCTGTTGCGCCTCGTTCAAAGCCAACTCGGGCTGATTCGCCGCCGCCGCCGCCTGCGCCAGCGCCCAATGCGCCTCCCCCACTTGCGGATAGGGTCGCGCCACTTCGGTCAGCCAGGCCAGCGCCGCCGCCTTATCCTGCACCCGTGCCAGCAAACCGTACAGATTGACAAAAGTGTGCCCGGTATTTTGCGCGTCCGAAGCCAGCAGTTCGGTCACGTGCGGAAGCGCCTCCTCCAGCTTGCCGCCGGACACCAGCAGCGAGACCAGCATTTGTTTGGCCAGCGGCGAGGCTGGCTCCAGTTGTTGCCACAAACGAAACGCTTCCAGCGACTGGTTATATTGATGCGCCTCGAAGGTTAGCTGCGCGGCGCGGCGCGCCACGCGCGGATCGAGGGTGGCGCGGGCCAGATCGAGATAAACCTGGGCGGCGATCTCCGGTCTGCCGCGCTGGGCGGCAAAATCGCCGAGCAAAAATTCATACAGCAGCCGATCCGTGAGCTCGATCTCCGGCAGCACAGGTTGCGGCGCTTCGGCCTGCAGCGGCTCATTCGCCGCATCGGCCGCGGCCGGCAAGGTTTGCGGCGGATGGGCGCAAGCGGCCAACAGCGAGAACAACAACACGGAGAAAATAGAAGTTTTCATGTTTGGGCGGCATTTTGATGCGGGTTTGCATATTAGGTTATATTCATCACAACTCAAAACCAGCGCTTTCGCCCCGCCATGACGTCCCCACTCACCCTGTCGGCACAACATCTCACCCGTTTCCACGGCAGCCAGTGCGTGGTGAACGATGTGTCGTTCATGTTGCGGCGCGGCGAGGTGCTGGGGCTACTGGGGCACAACGGCGCCGGCAAGAGCACCACCCTGCAAATGCTCGCCGGTGTCCTGCCCGCCAGCGGGGGCACGGCGGAAATCTGCGGCATCGATCTGGCACAGCGCCCCGAGCTGGCCAAGTCCAGCCTCGGCTACCTGCCGGAACAGCCGCCGCTGTATCGCGACATGCGTGTGGACGATTACCTGTGTTTCGCCGCCCGCCTGCACCGCATCGCCCCCGCCCGGCTGGCCGAACAATTGCATCTGGCGAAGCAGCGTTGCGGTCTGCTCGAATGCGGACACAAACTGATCGGCACCCTATCCAAGGGTTACCAGCAGCGCGTGGGCATCGCGCAGGCGATTATCCACCAGCCCGCGGTGATCATCCTGGACGAGCCGACAGTCGGCCTCGACCCCGCGCAGATTCGCGAGATCCGCGAGCTGATCCGCGCGCTCGGCGATGCGGGCAGCGTGATCCTGTCCACCCACCTGCTGCATGAAGTGGAACAGGTGTGCGACCGCGCCGTGATCCTGAGCCGGGGCAGACTGATCTTTGACGGCAGCATCGACGATCTGCGCCGGCACAGCGATATCGAGTCGAGCTTTCTGCGGCTCACCCGGGAAGAAGCATGATCACCATCCTCGCCCGCCGCGAATTGCGCAGCCTGTTCGCCGCACCCGCCACCTGGTGGATGCTGGCGCTGCTGCAATTCATTCTCGGCTGGTTTTTCCTGGCGCGCGTGGACGATTATCTGCAAGTGCAGGCGCAACTGGCGCAGATGAACAGCGCCCCCGGCGCCACCATCAGTGTCGCCGCGCCGCTGGCCGGCGCGCTGGGGTTGCTGCTGCTGATGCTGATCCCGCTGTTCAGCATGCGCCTGATCGCCGAGGAGCGGCGCAACCAGACCTGGCCGCTGCTGGCCAGCGCGCCAATCTTCGCGCGCCAGATCGTGCTGGGGAAATTCGCCGGCCTACTCGCCTTTCTCTCCCTGATCATCGCGGCTGCCGGTCTGATGATGCTGACGCTATGGCAGGGCACGCCGGCCGACCCCGGCCTGATCGCCGCCAACCTGCTCGGCCTGTGGCTGCTGGCGGCCAGCTATGCGGCACTCGGCTTGTATTGCTCGGCGCTGACGCGGCAGCCCGTGGTTGCCGCTTTCAGCGCCCTCGCCATGTCGTTCGGCTTGTGGTTGCTGGAAATGGGCAACGGCACCGTGCGCGCGCTGTCGCCCAATGCGCATTTCCAGAACCTGAATGTCGGCCTCGTCGGCAGCAGCGACCTGGTTTACTTCGCGCTCTTCATTGCCCTCTTTCTGCTGCTGGCGATCCGCCATCTGCAAGCCGAACAGCAAGGCCGGACGCGCCGCCGCGCGGTGAAATCATCGCTGTTTTTGCTGCTATTGTTGGCGACGATGGGCGGCCTGTATTCGCTCGCCGCCCGCTTTCCGGCGCACTGGGACCTGACCCGCAACGCGCTGAACAGCCTGTCGCCCGCCAGCGCGCAGGTGCTGGCGCAACTCGAGGGACCGCTGACGATCACCGTGTATGCCGCCGACCTTCTTGACGCGGAAAAGGGAGAAGCGCGCAAGCTGGTGGGCGAATTCATCGGGCTGTACCAGCGCTACAAGCCAGACCTCAGCCTGGTTTTCGTGGACCCGGTCAAACAACCGGAAGTCACCCGCCACTCCGGCATTCGCGGCAACGGCGAAATGGTGGTCGAATTCGGCGGGCGGCGCGAGCACCTCGCCATGCTCAATGAGCAGACCCTGACCAGCGCTCTGTTACGCCTGGCGCGCGGCAGGGAAGAACTGCTGATGGTCGTCAGCGGCCACGGCGAGCGCAAACTGGATGGCACCGCCAATCACGATCTGGGCGAATTCGGCAAGCGTCTGCAACAGAACGGCTACCGCATCGCGCCGCTGAATCTGGCCATCGCGCCGGACGTCCCGGACAACGCCGGCGTGCTGGTGATCACCCATCCGCAAACCCGCCTGTTTCCCGGCGAAGTCGCCAAGTTGCTGCACTTTGTCGAACGCGGCGGCAACCTGCTGTGGCTGCTGGATGCCGAACCGCTGCGCGGGCTGGAGGCGCTGGCCGAAGCATTGGGACTGGTGCTGCCCCCCGGCATCGTGATCGACCCGGCCGCGCAGGAAATGAATGCCCCGCGCGACTGGGCGCTGGGCGTCGGATATCCACCGCATCCCGTCACCCGCGATTTCGATCTGATCACGGTATTTCCGCGGGCACGCGCACTGGAAACGGTAACTGAAAGCGAATGGCAACGGCGGATCCTGGTCGAAGGCGCGCTCAAGGGCTGGATCAGCCCGCAGCCGGGCGCGCGCTTCGATCCGCACCGCGATGTCGCCGGCCCGGTCGCCCTGGCGCTCGCCCTGCAACGGCAGACCGGCGAACATGAACAGCGCATCGTGGTGGTCGGCAGCGGTGCCTTCCTCGCCAACGCCTACTCCGGCAACGGCGGCAATCTCGATCTTGGCGTCAACCTGCTCAACTGGCTGGCCGGCGAAGAACGCCTCATCAGCATCATCCCGCCCACCGCGCGGGACGCCAAACTCGTCTTCAGTCGTCATCAACTCACGATCGCCGGCCTGGTTCTGCTTGTTCTGTTTCCCCTGTTGCTGATCGCGGCAGGCGGCGGATTGTGGTGGCGGCGGCGCACCTGAGCGCTGGCCGATTTTTCCGCCAAGCCCGGGTTAAACGAGACCGGGAGACAGACACCAAACAGAAAATTACGGCGCGGACGCAAGCGCAAAAAATCGCGCCGGCGGCAACCCGCAGTCGCGCGCTACGGTTTGCGCTGCTCCGGTCGCACCCTGGAGGCCAATATTTCATCGCCCGCATCCGCATCGACGGTCTTGCCGCCGGCGTCCTGCAGCGGCAGTTCCGCATCGTTCCAGCCACGAATGCCGAGCTTGAGCGACACCACCTGGGCAAACCCCATCCGTTGCATGCTGTCAGCCGCCAGCACCGAACGCTTGCCGGAGCGGCAGATCACCACGATCTCGCGTTCGCGTCCGCCCGCCAGTGGCGGCACAGTCTCGTCGTAATCCCATTCGCAGGATTGTTCCAGGATGCCGCGCGGCACGTTGATCGAACCGGGAATGTGCAGCGCGGCGAACTCCGCCGGTTCGCGCACATCGAGCAGCAGCGGCACATCGCCCGCCTGATAGCGCCGCCCGAAATCCCACGGCGTCACCTCGCGAACGCGCGCCTGCGCCTCAACCACCAAATCGTCATAGCTTTGCATCGCTCATCCCCTTGTAAACACCGCGATCGATTCCACATGCGAGGTCTGCGGAAACATGTTCATCACCCCGGCTTTTTTCAACTGATAGCCCTTCACGTGCACCAGCACTTCCGCATCGCGCGCCAGCGTGGCGGGACTGCATGAGACATACACGATACGGCGCGGCGCGGTTTCGTCGCTGATCGATTTCATCAGTTCGATCGCGCCGTCGCGCGGCGGATCGACCAGCCACTTGTCCATTTTTCCCAGACCGGCCAGCACCGACTCGTCCATCTTAAACAGGTTCATCATCCGGAATGTCGTATTGCCCGAGAGTCCGTTGTATTCGGCATTCTGTCCGGCACGCCGCACCAGCGCAGCGCTGCCCTCGATGCCCGTCACTTGCGCCCCGCTGCGCGCGAGGGGCAGGGTGAAATTGCCAAGACCGCAAAAGAAATCGGCGATGCGCTCACCGGGTTGCGGGTCGAGCAGGCGCACGGCGCGGCCAACCATCAGGCGGTTCATGTCGCTGTTGACCTGGGTGAATTCGGTCGGCGCGAACGGCATGGTGATGCCGAATTCCGGCAGGCTATAGGAAAGCTGCGGCGCGTCCGGCGGATAGAACGGCTTGACTGTTTCCGGCCCCTTGGTCTGGGTCCAGAACTGAACCTGATGGGTATCCGCAAACTCACGGATCAGCGCCTCATCCTCGGGCGTGAGCGCGTCCAGGATGCGCAGCACCAGCACATCGACATGCTCGCCCACCGCCACCTCGATCTGCGGGATGATGTCGCGCCGCGAGAACTTTTCATTCAACTCGCCCAGCAACGGCAACAGCGCGGCGATCTTCGGCGTGAGGATTTCGCAGTGCTGTATGTCGGCCACATATTTGCCGTTCTTTTCGCGGAAGCCGACCAGGGTTTTTTCTTTTTTCAGCACATGCCGCACCGACAAACGCGCACGCTGGCGATAGCCCCAGGGCTGGCCGTAAATCGCCGGCAACAGGGTTTCCGGCTTGACTTTGCCGATGCGTTGCAGATTGTCTTCCAGCATGCGCTGCTTGACCGCGACTTGCGCCCGCGCATCCAGATGCTGCATCGAGCAGCCGCCGCACACGCCGAAGACCGGACACTTGGGTTGCACGCGCATGAACGACTGCTTCAATATTTTTTCGACCTGCGCCTGCTCGAAGTTGTTCTTCTTGCGGTACGAGGAATAGGTCACACGCTCGCCGGTCAGCGCGCCTTCGATGAAGATCACCTTGCCGTCGGCATGCGCGATGCCGCGACCTTCGTGGTCGAGTGATTCAATAATGACAGAGTTCATTTTTGGAAAATTATTTGGCCACATGGCACACAAAAATCACAGGGAAAACCGGTGCCTTGCCAACCGTACGGCAATCAATACCGCTCGGCAAATACCTGTTCACTCTCTGTTTCCTCTGTGCGCCCGGTGGCTCAAATCGAAATTTATGGATTTTGTTGTTTGTCGGGCCACTGGGCAAGAAACTCCTGCCAGTGTTTTTCGTCGGATTTTTTCAGCGTGCCGCGCACCAGCTCGATCTCTTTTTTATAACGTGCTTTGGTAAACTGCCCGCGCATCAACTGAAAGCGCGCGAACACCAGGTAGGTGTTCACCACATCGGTCTCGCAATAGTTGCGTATCTCAATCAATTTGCCCTGCTGATACGCCTCCCACACCTTGCTGCCGTCCATCCCCAGTTTGCCGGGAAAGCCGATCAGCTTGGCCAGTTCGTCCAGCGGCGCATTGGCGCGCCCGGTGTACATGGCGAGCAGGTCCATCAGATCAAGGTGGCGCGAATGGTAACGGCTGATGTAGTTGTTCCACTTAAAATCCCTGTCGTCCTCGCCCTGATCCCAGTAGCGCGGCGACTGCACGCCGTGAATCAGCCCGCGATAGTGCAGCACCGGCAGGTCAAAGCCGCCACCATTCCACGATACGATCTGCGGCGTGTATTTTTCGATGCCGTCGAAGAATCGCTGGATAAGGCCGCCTTCGTCCTCGTCCGGCTCGCCCAGCGTCCACACTTTAAAGTTGTCGCCCTCGCGCAGCACACAGGAGATCGCCGCCACGCGTTGCAGATGGTGCGGCAGGAAATCGCTGCCGGTCTTCTGGCGGCGCATCTGGAACGCCATTTCCGCCACTTCGGCGTCGCTGACCGCGCTATCCAGTTCATGCAGCGCGCGCAGCCCGGTGATGTCGGGGATGGTTTCGATGTCGAAAACAAGGGTGGGGTTCATGGTTCAATTATGCGCTCTGATCGGGGCGTGCATGATACCGCAGGGCGGATGTTGTTCCCAACCGCAGCCCGCCAATTCAAGCCGCGCCTTCTTCCTTTTTCCGCAACACCCGCCAGATCGACAGCACGAATAACAGCACCGCAATCGCCCCCAGCCATAGCGG
>Ga0100396_1003459_pt1 | contig 10257 bp, 7 predicted proteins | sample CryGeymeta201520_FD_81551 | JGI IMG/M metagenome (GOLD analysis project Ga0100396, IMG submission 81551) | Groundwater microbial communities from Crystal Geyser aquifers in Utah, USA - Crystal Geyser metaG 2015-20 | ecosystem: Environmental > Aquatic > Deep subsurface > Groundwater | place: USA... | reverse complement strand
GCGGCCGACAACGTGCTCTATCGACTCGTGTCGATCTATGACACGCTCTGGCAGCACCGCGCGGAGATCGGCTCCGGCCGGCTGTTCGACCAGCCGTTCGACTACCGCGGGCATGCGTTGCCGGCCAGTTTCGACGGCGACGACTGGGGGGAGGACAAAGCCAACTCGCCGTGGGGCTACAATCAGGAGATCGGCCTGGCGTTGACGCGGGGCGATTTTCTCCTCGACCCGGCCAAAGCGTTCGCTCACTTCGCGACGATCGAAGGTGAGCTTTCTCAAAACTATCTCTACAACCCCTTTTTGGATGATTTGCGTTGAGCCGCGGCCCGGCCGCGCTGGAGGTTCTATGTATGGAAGTTGATCTTGCCCAGGCAGACCTGGCATCTTTGCTTCGGACGCGCCAGGACCCCGCCGCGCGCGATCTGGCTGCCCGGTATGCGCCGATCATCCGCTTCGACGCGCATGAGCCGTTCATGCCCTTGGCGGCCGGCTATACGATCTTCCGCGCGGACGACGATTCGCCCTCCTTTCCGCGGCGCATCGAGCTGGCCCCGCCCGGAAAGCCGCCGGCCGCACTGGCGATCGAGTACGCCATCTGGTGGGACTGGGACATCGGGCATCTTTACGAGCTGGAGCACGTCTGGGTGTTCGTGGATGACCAGGGCCGGGTCGCGCGCGCGGAGGCGAGCTGGCACGGCGGCTTCCACGACATGACGTGGAACGCCGCCGTGCCGCTGGAAGGGGACCGACTGGTTGGGCTGTCGGAGCCGGGCAAACACGCGTTCGCGCCGCACGCCGACTGGTACGCCGAGCGCTGGCGGGACCAGAGGCCGCGCAAGTTGCCGGGCCGACGGGCGGGGACTGGGGGCGTGTGGGTCACGCCGCTTTTCCGCGAGCAACTGGGGCCGCTCCGCACACCCTTTGCCAACAGCCTGGTGCATACCTATCTGGAACGCCGCGCCTTTGACCCGGCGTGGGGGTTCGCGCGGCGCTTTCCCGTCACCGCAGAGCTGCTGGTACCCTGGCCCGCGCTGCAAGCGTGGATCCCGGGGCGCGTGGCCTGGTGGGTGGCGCGATTGGCCGAAGAGATCCCACCTGAAGCGCTGCGGTTCCTGCGCATCGGCCATCGCGGCGCGTCGGGGCACGCGCCCGACAACACGCTCGCGGCTTTTCGCAAGGCGGCCGATCTGGACGCCGACATGGTGGAGCTGGACGTGCAGGTCTCATCCGACGGCGCGCTGGTGGTGATTCATGATCTGGTCGTGGAGCATTGTACGGACGGCCACGGCGCGGTGGGCGACTTGACCCTGGCGCAACTGAAGGCGCTGACGGTCAGGGATCCTCGGAACGCCATCACCGGCGAGCGCATCCCCACGTTCGAGGAGGCCATCGCCTGCTGCCAGGAGCTGGGGCTGGGCATGTATGTCGAGCTGAAGGCGGGCGCGGCCGTGCCCCAGGTAACTGCGGCCATCCGGGCGCACGAGCTGTGGCGCAGCGCCATCGTCGGCTCCTTCCGGCCCGATTGGGTGGCCGGGGTCCGGCTGCTGGAGCCGGACATCGTGACCTCGGTGTTGTTCGGCGCGCCCAACGTGGACCCGGTGAAACTCGCCCAGGCTGTAGGCGCGAGCTATGTACACCCCTGTTGGGAGGCACTCACGCCGCAACCTCACACCCTGCTCACGCGAGAATGGGTGCAGCGTGTGCGCCATGCTGGCCTGGGGATCGTCATCTGGCACGAGGAGCGGCCCGCGGAGATTGCCGCGCTGCGCAAAATGGGCGTGGATGCTATTTGCAGCGACCTGCCCGAGCTTCTGACATGATTCGTATCTGGATAGCGCGTACTGCGTCACACTGGCGCATGCGAGTGTCCTGGGTTGTGGATTCCCGCGTACGCGGGAATGACGCGTATTGAGATTCCAGCGTGCGTGTGGCACAGATCCCATCCTGGGAGGATTGCCCCTATGACTCTGACCCCTGAATGGCGCCGCCGCCTGGACCATTGGCGACGCGAGCTCTCGCACCATTTCTATCGACCCCTCGGCGCCGTTGTCCTGGCCGGGTTCGTCACGGCCGAGCAACTCACGGCGGAGCAGGCGCTGGCGCGCGCGTTCACCCCGATGCCGCCGGGCACGCGCTGGGGCGGGAAGTGGGAGTATGGCTGGTTCCAGGGCGAATTCGTGCTGCCCGAGGCCGCGGCCGGCCAGCGGATCGTGCTGCGGGTGGACGCGGGGGGCGAGAGCCTCGTCTTCGTCAACGGCCGGGCAGTCGGAGCCAAAGACCAGGAGCACACCGAGATCACCCTCGCCACCGCTGGCGAGCCGGGCGTGCGCTACCAGGTGCTGGTAGAAGCATACGCGGGGCATGGGCCGATGGTTGACACCGTGGGACCAGTCCCGCCGGGCCGCGTTGCCGTGCCCGAGCCCGGCCCGACGCAGACGGTGGTGGGTGAGAGCAGCTTCGGCATCTGGAACGAAGACGCGTACCAGCTCTGGCTCGATGTCGAGACCCTCAGGCACGTGCGGGACAACGCCGACGCGGACTCGCTGCGCGTGGCCGAGATCGACGCGGGGCTGCGGGATTTCACGCGCCTCGTCGATTTCGAGCTGCCTTTCGACGAAATGATGGTGACCGTGCGCGCCGGCCGGGAGCGGTTGCAGCCGCTGCTGGCGTGCACCAACGGCAGCACCGCGCCGACCCTTTTCACCTGTGGCCACGCGCACCTGGATGTGGCCTGGCTCTGGCCGCTCGCCGAGACGGAGCGCAAGATCGGCCGCACCGTGGCCAACCAGTTGGCGCTGATGGCGGAATATCCCGAGTACCGGTACCTGCAAAGCCAGCCGCATCTCTACACCATGCTCGCCGCGCGCTATCCCGAGTTGTACGAGCGGGCCAAAGCCGCGGCGGCCGCGGGCCAGCTCATCCCGGAAGGCGGCATGTGGGTCGAAGCCGACACCAACATCACGGGTGGTGAGAGCCTGATCCGGCAACTGCTCTACGGCAAGCGGTTTTTCCGGGAGGAGTTCGGCGTGGAGTGCGAGCTGCTGTGGTTGCCCGATGTCTTCGGCTACTCGGCGGCCCTGCCCCAGATCATGCGCGGCTGCGGCATCCGCTATTTTGCCACCCAGAAGATTTCCTGGACTTACAACGGCGGTGATCCGTTCCCCTACAACACCTTCACCTGGGAAGGGCTGGACGGCAGCCAGGTGCTGGCGCACCTCTTTTACGACTACAACAGCCACACCCATCCGGGCGCTCTGATCCAGCGCTGGCGGGAGCGTGTGCAGCGGGATGGCATCGCCACCATGTTGCTGACGTTCGGGCATGGTGACGGTGGCGGCGGGCCGACGCGGGATCACCTGGAGTATTTGCGGCGGACGCGGGACCTGGAGGGCGTGCCCCGCGCCCGCCTCTGCTCGCCGGTGGAGTTTTTCAGGGATCAGGAAGCGCGGGGCGTCCCGGACGCGCGCTACGTGGGTGAGCTCTACTTCCAGGCGCATCGCGGCACCTATACGTCGCAGGCCCGCACCAAGCAGAACAACCGGCGGAGCGAGCTCGCCTTGCGCGAGGCCGAGCTGTGGGCCGCGGCGGCCCAGGCCTTGCCCGGGTTCGCCTACCCGCGGCAGGCGCTGGAAGAGGCCTGGCGGACCGTCCTGCTGCTGCAGTTCCACGACATCCTGCCCGGCTCCTCCATCCAGCGGGTCTACGCGGAAGCTGAGGCCAGCCACGCGGCCGTGCTCGAGGCCGCCCAGGCGGTGGCCCAGACCGCCGCGGCGACCCTCATCGCTGAGAACGGGACATCTGGGCGCCACGTTCCAACCGCGATATCCGGCGGGTTGACCGTCTTCAACTCCTTGTCGTGGGGTCGCCGGGCGCTGGTGACCTTGCCGGAAGGCGCCGCGGGCGCGACTGATGCCGCGGGCCGGCCGCTGGTCGTCCAACGCGTGCAGGGTTGCGTGCTGGCCGAGGTGGCCGTGCCGGCCTGTGGCTGGACAACCGTGCGGCTCATCCCAGAACCAGCGTGGGGTGAACCGACCGCGGCGGGCGTGCGCGCGGCCGAACGGTCGCTGGAGAACGAGCTGCTACGCCTGACCTTCAACGACCTGGGCGAGATCACGAGCATCTTCGACAAGGAGACCGGGCAGGAGCTGGCGGTCGGGCCGTGCAACAGCTTCAAGATGTACCGCGACGTGCCCGCCATGTTCGATGCCTGGGACATCGACAGCATGGTCGCCGACACCCCCGTCGCGCTGGACGCCCCCGCGACGATAGAAGTGGTTGCCCAGGGACCGTTGCTGGCCCGGTTGCGCGTTGCCCGGCGGTTGCACGATTCAGCCATGACCCAGGAGATCACCCTCCGGCGCGATTCACGGCGGGTGGACTTCGCCACGGCCGTGGACTGGCAAGAAAGCCATAAGCTGCTGAAGGTCGCCTTCCTCGTGGCGATCCACGCCGACGAAGCGCTGCACGAGATCCAGTTCGGTCACGTGCGCCGGCCGAACCACCGCTCCCGCCCTTACGACGCCAGCCGCTTCGAGGTCTCGAACCACAAATGGTCCGCGTTGGTCGAGGAGGGCCGCGGTTTTGCCGTTCTCAACGACAGCAAGTACGGGCTGAATGTGCTCGGCAACAGCATCAACCTGACGCTGCTCAAAGCCGCGCTGGCGCCAGACATGACCGCCGATAAGGGCGTGCAGCGCTTCACCTACGCCTTCTACGCGTGGAACGGGGGGCTGGCCGACAGCCCGGTCGTCCAGGAGGCTTACGATCTCAATTGCCCGGTCATGGCGCTGCCTGGCGCGGCCGGCGAGCGGTCGCTGTTCGCGCTCGATGCGGCCAACGTGGTGATCGAGGCCGTCAAGCTCGCGGAGGACAATGGTGGGCCAACCGGGATGGCTGGCGGCCGCGACATCATCGTGCGGCTGTACGAGGCGAAGCGGATGGCGACCCGCTGTGTATTGAGCACGACGCTGCCTGTCGTCAGTGCGGCCCAAACCGACATGCTGGAACGGGACGAACGGGAGCTCCCGTGTGAGGCAGGGCGCATCTCGCTCGAATTCCGGCCGTTCGAGATCAAGACCATCCGTTTGCGTTGCTGAAGTATCCAAGGGATCAGAGAGACTTCCGAAGTATCTTCTCGATAATCCGGGGCTGTGGCCGGTTTGCAACCGAGCCCGTGGGTGGTGGCACGGTCACAGACTGCATCGTGAGCGTGTCGAACGACGGCCACAGCATACCCCAAAAAACTGAGAAGAACCGATATAACCGGAGCAGACTGAATTTCCAACCCCATGAAAACAACGCGCCTGAGCCATACAACGGTATCCCGGCCCACACACCGCTGCGTCGCTCGGGCGCTCGCCTCCGGCCAGACCGATGGGTACCAGGACGGCTACTTCACCACCAGGCAGGAGATCGTGGTGAGGTTGATCAGCTTGCGGGCCATGCCACCCAACATGTTGCTCTGGGTGTCCAGGCCGCGGTAGCCCACCACGATCAGATCGATCCCCTGCGCCCTGGCATGGTTGGCGATCTGCCACGCGGGATCGCCATGCAAAATGACCTTCTCCACCTGCGCGCTCAGCCCGGCCTCCGCGAATGGGCGAGCCGCGTTGTCCAGGATGATCTCGGCGGAGTTCTCCAGGAGCTCGAGGCGGGACTCTGTGATCTCGCCGCTGGCGATCATCGCCATGATCTCCTTCGGCAGCGCCAAATCGCGGATGACGTGAGTCAGGACGACGTGGGTCAGGACGTTCCCTGCGCTGCAGCATTTCGCCAGCTCGACCGCGGCCTGCACGGCGAGCCTGGAATTGGCGGAGCCATCCACTGCGACGAGGATTTTACTGAACATAACGTGACACACCTCTTTCCGACAGGGTTAGTCGCCCGCCGCCCATGCGCCGACTGCCGCCACCTCGGCCTGGCTCACACGGATTTTTGTGGGGATCTGGTTCTGGCCCAACACCAGGCTGATCGTCGCCTCTGCATAGTGTTCGGAGGGGATCTGGTCCCAGGCATCGGTGGGCGTGGTGGTCAGCAGATCAGCGGGCCGCCATAGCGTATCAGGCGGCAGCCCCAGGGCTGCCAGGAAACGCGGGCGCAGCGCTTCATGATCTGGGCACTGAAACTCAACGTGGTGGGCCCACTCGTGGATCAGTGCGCTCTGCAGCATGGCACGCGTGCCCGGCACGTGAACGGTGACCATGGCCGTCTGCGGATCGTAGGCAGCCCGGCTATCCAGCGTACGCGTGGCGCGCAGGGTCACATCGCCGAAGCAATCGGTTCTGGCCTCGAACACGGTCAGGAACTGCTCCCAGGTCTCGACGGCCAGGGCCTGGAAATCGCTTGCTACCGAGTCGTCAAAGATGAGTTCGGGGCGGTGTTTCTGGGGCGCAGTGTCCGCTCTCCAACAACCTACCGCCAGTGCGCTCAAGATGATGGCCAGGACGAGCAGAGCCGTCCGCCTCTCAGGCGTTGGGGAGTTCCGACACATTATCGTTTTCCAGTCGTCAGTCGTGTATCTGGTTCAGACCACCAAGATCGGCTTGGACTCAAGCTGTGCGAGCTCTTGTTGGAGCTTAACGAGATCCTCACCGCCAGCCATGAGGTTCATGAGTTCGTCTTGTGGGAGTTCCTCTTTCTGGTAATCGGCAAGGACCCGTCCGCGGCGCAAGATGACGAAGTGGTCGGCCACCGGATAGGCGTGGTTCGGATTGTGAGTGATGAAGATCACACCCAGCCCCCGGCGTTTGGCTTGCACGATGTAGTGCAGCACGATGCCGGCCTGTTTGACACCGAGCGCGGCCGTCGGCTCGTCGAGGATCAGCACCTTGGCCCCGAAGTAGACCGCGCGGCTGATAGCGATGGACTGCCGCTCACCGCCGGACATCGTCCCCACCGGTTGGTCGGGATCACGGACATCAATCCCCATCTTGGCCATTTCGTCCCGCACGGTCCGCCTGGCGAAGTCGATGTCGTAGCGCTTGAACGGCCCAAAACCCTTCTCCGGCTCGGAGCCCAGGAAGAAGTTACGCCAGACGGGCATGAGCGGAATGAGCGAGAGATCCTGGTACACTGTGGCGATCCCACGCGCCAGGGCTTCGCGAGGTGAGTTAAAAGTCACCCGCTCACCTTCGAAGATGTAGTCTCCCTCAGTCGGCTGGTGCACGCCAGACAGGATCTTGATCAGGGTCGATTTCCCCGCGCCGTTATCCCCCAGAAGGCAGGTGACTTCACCGGGATAGACCCTGGCCGATACGTCGCTCAGCGCAATCACGCTGCCGAACATCTTGGTCACGTTGCGGACTTCAAGGATCGGTGCTTTCATTGGATCACGCTCCTTCAGTCCGGGCTTTGGCTGCGCCGACACTGATCTCTGTGGCGCGCTTGCGGGTGTAGTTGTTGACCAGCACAGCGGCCAGCAGCATGATGCCCAGGAAGCTGAAGAACCAGTCGGTGTCCCAGCCGGCGAAGGGAATGCCGGTGAAGGCCATGGCGAAGATGACCGCCCCAAGCGAAGCGCCGACCACCGAGCCATACCCGCCGGTCAGCAGGCAGCCGCCGACGGTGGCCATGATGATGTAGTAGAACTCCTGGCCGATGCCCTGACTGCCCACCGCTGAGCGCAGCCGGACGATGTTCATCATGCCCACCAACCAGGCTGCGACAGCCGTCGTCATAAACAGACCGATCTTGACCCGGGTGGCCGGCACACCCACGTTGCGAGAGGCGGTGGTATCGCCGCCGACGGCAAAGATCCAACTTCCCACCTTGGTGCGCAGCAAGAACCAACTGGCGACGACGGTGATCACCACCCACCATAGGATCGAGCTTCGCCACTCAACGCCGAACAGCGTGATGCCGGTGTTGAAGACAGCCCGTGCCGAGTCAAAACCTGCTGCCTTGTCGATGCCGCCGACGTAGACCTGGTCTGTCACCAGTCGGGTGACACCCACGTTGGCCCCGCGCAGGATGAAGAAAGTCGCCAGCGTGACAATAAAGCTAGGCAGACCGGTTCTGATGACCATGAAGCCGTTGAGATAGCCGATGAGCAGGGCAAAAATCAGGGCTACGAGGATGCCCAGCCAGAGCGGCCAGCCTGCCCGGGTGGCCAATAAGCCGGCGATCAGGCCTGTCGTGCCGGTCATGACCCCGGTGGACAGGTCGAACTCGCCGCCGATCATGAGCAGGGCCACCGCGACAGCCATGATGCCCCACGTGGAAGCCGGATCGAGGATGCGAGATAGACCGGTGATCGAGATCCAGTTCGTCGGAGCCACGATGGCAAACAGGCTCCAGAGCACGATGGCTCCGATCAGTGCTCCGACTTCGACGCGGCGGAAAAGTCCTCGGAAAAAGCCAACCTGGGCGACCCGTTCGTCGGCCTTGGAGGCGGTGGTCGTCGTCATGGGCAAACCTCCTGGTCAACCCAGACCTGACAGGTTTCGGAAACCTGTCAGGTCTTTCGATAGGCGGTGCGGGATGGGGCGGAAGCTTGTTCTGGATCCCACCCCGCACCTGGATGCTTCAGATCGCGTCCGTTACCGGGTACCCTTGGCCGCCAGGTCCTTCACTTGGGCAGCGTTGCTCTTGTCCACAAAGCCGGGGCCAGTCAACACAGGCAGACCGCCGCCGACGGTGTTCAGGTTGGTGTTGTACAGATAGAGCAGAACGACCGGCAGGTAGCCCTGCAGGTACTGCTGCTGGTCCACGGCGAACAGCATCTCGCCGGCTTCCAGGGCCGCTAATACGTCGGGACTCAGGTCGAAGGTGGCCAACTTCTGGCCTCCTCCTGCGGCGGCGATCGCATCGCGGGCGGCCATGGCGATGACCGGGTTCAGCGTCAGGACGCCGTCGATGGCGCTATCAGCGATGAGCTTGTTCTGGATGGACGACACTGTGCCCGCCACGTCGCGCACGCCGGAGGTGGCCACGTTGTAGCGTTCCATCTCGCCGCCAAAGGTGTCGGCCAGACCATCGCAGCGTTGCTCCAGACCGATGTTGGCCTCTTCGTGGATGACGCACAACACCTTCTTGGCGCCCGCGGCTTTGAATTTCTCGCCCGCGCCCTGACCGGCCACGAACTCGGTTTGGCCGATGTGGGTCAGCGCGCCCAGCTCCTTGTAGACGTCCACGCCCGAGTTGATGGTGATCACCGGGATGCCGGCCGCCACGGCCTTCTTGATGACGTCCTTCAGCGCGTCCGGGTTGGCAAGCGACACGAAGATCCCGTCCACTTTGTCGGCGATGTAGGTTTCCACCAACTGGGCCTGCTCCGCCGGGTCGCCACTGCCACCCGACTTGAGCGTGACGCCAAAGGTCGCGGCCGCGTCCTTGGCGCCCTTTTCCACCACGCCCCAGAAGGCGTCCTCGGCCGGGTTGGAGTGGACGGCCATGCCAAAGACCAGATTGGTCTGCACGACCTGCGGGGCTTCGGCCTTGGCTTCCGTCGGGGCTGGGGCGGGCGCCTTGGCCTCGGTGGGCGCTGGAGCCGGCGCCGGTTGGGGTGTGACCTGACACGCAGTCAGGACCAAGAGCGCTACGATCAGGAGCACGGCTAACTTCCTAAACATGGGTTCCCTCCTTGTGAGAATGAGTTGAGAAAACGGGACGGTCGCCAGGTACGCCCCCGAGACGTGTGACACGGGCGCTTGCCTGGCAAAGGGCATTCAGTTCTGGCTCTGTATGACACCTCCTCTCTTGGCCGCCGCTCGGGGCTGTTCCCCCGATAAGCGGTGCCCAACGCCGCGTCATGCGTGGCCCTGAATCGATGTCCGACGGCGAAGGGTCGCCGTCGGCAGCGGTGCTGAAAAGGCTGAAGCATCTGCACTGGACGGTTGAAACAACTACAGCGCTTTTAGCCGGACGTTAGCTGGCGGACTATTGCTCATTCACCATGGACAGGCCGTGGTCGACTCGCGCACCACGAGCTCGCCCGGTAACCACCGATTGCTGACCTCGTCACCCTTGAGCAAGGCCAGGACCATCTCCACGGCCGCGCGTCCCATGTCCGCTTTGGGCTGGCGGACGGTGGTCAGAGTCGGCGTGACAAACTCGGTGGCTTCGATGTCGTCGAACCCCATCAGACTGACCTGATCCGGGATCGCGATCCCCTGTTTGCGCGCTTCGAGCAACGCGCCGATGGCGATGACGTCGTTGTAGGCGAAGATGGCGGATGGGTTGGCCGGCAGGAGCATTTCCAGCCCCAGGCGTCCGGCTGAGAGATCGTTCGCGGCCTGCGGTTGTACGTTGAGGCTGGGG
>Ga0100396_1003446_pt1 | contig 10275 bp, 6 predicted proteins | sample CryGeymeta201520_FD_81551 | JGI IMG/M metagenome (GOLD analysis project Ga0100396, IMG submission 81551) | Groundwater microbial communities from Crystal Geyser aquifers in Utah, USA - Crystal Geyser metaG 2015-20 | ecosystem: Environmental > Aquatic > Deep subsurface > Groundwater | place: USA... | reverse complement strand
CCTGGGTGAGGACGATGCTTAGGATACGCAACCTGGAGGTTGGCTACGGCAAGCTCAAGGTGCTGAAACGCATATCCCTGCATGTGGCGCCCGGGGAGATCATCACTATCATCGGCGCCAACGGCGCTGGCAAGACTACCCTGCTGCACACCATAGCCGGCTTGCTAAGGGCCAGCGGCGGTGAGGTGGTATTGCGTGACCAGAACCTGCGGGAATATCCGGCTCGGAAGATCGTTGGCCTGGGGGTCTCCCTTGTCCCCGAAGGTCGCCAGGTTTTCGCTACCATGACGGTGATGGAGAACTTGCAAATGGGCGCTTACCTGCCGATGCGCCGGGATAAAAATCGGGTAAGGGAACAGCTCGCTTGGATTATCGAACTGTTTCCGGTCCTGCATGAGCGGGCCGGGCAATTGGCCGGTACGCTGTCGGGCGGGGAGCAGCAGATGCTCGCCATGGGACGGGCGCTGATGGCGCAACCGGCCCTGATCATGATGGATGAACCATCCACTGGCCTGGCCCCGCTCATCGTCAAAAATATTTTCAAGGTCATCGTCAAAATGCGCGAAGCCGGCAATACCGTGCTGCTGGTGGAACAGAACGCCAAGGCTGCCCTGCATATCGCCGACCGGGGGTATGTCATGGAAACCGGGCATATTCTGGCGCAGGGGGCGGCCGCCGATCTGCTTGCCAATCAGGACGTGCAGAGGGCCTACCTGGGGCGGGATGTGGACGCCCAAACATGACAGGTGCTTCGGACTGCAAGGGGAGGGAAAATATGTATTGGGAAGAAGAAAAAGAGTGCATGAGCAGGGATGACCTCGAGCAGTTGCAGTTGGAAAGGCTGCAATCCACCCTGTTCCGGGCGGGCACCAATGTGCCCTTTTACCGGAAAAAATTTCTGGATCAGAAGATTGATTTCGAGGAGTTCGGCTCCCTTGATGACCTCAGGCGTCTGCCCTTTACCACCAAGGACGACCTGCGCGGCAACTACCCTTATGGTCTCTTCGCCGTGCCGCTCCGGGAAGTGGTGCGCATCCATGCCTCCTCGGGCACCACGGGGAAGGCGACGGTGGTGGGGTATACCAGGAACGACATCAACACCTGGTCGCATCTGGTGGCGCGCATCCTGGTGGCGGCCGGGCTTACCAAGGACGATGTCATTCAAATCGCCTTCGGCTACGGCATGTTCACCGGCGGCTTCGGCCTGCACTACGGGGCCGAGCGCTTGGGGGCCTCGGTGATTCCCATTTCCTCCGGCAACACCAAGCGCCAAGTCCAGATCATGCAGGATTTCAAGACCACGGCCCTGGTCTGCACCCCGAGCTACGCCCTGCTGCTGGCCGACTATATGTACGAAAACAATATTGAGATCAACGCCCTTTCTCTGAAATTCGGGCTGTTCGGCGGCGAGCCCTGGTCCGAGGCCATGCGGTCCGAGATTCAGAGCAAACTCCATGTGCTGGCCACCGACAACTACGGTCTGAGTGAGGTAATGGGACCAGGCGTGGCCGGCGAATGCCGGGAACGCAACGGGCTGCACATGGCGGAAGATCATTTCCTTTTCGAGCTGATCGATCCGAAGACCTTGGAGCCGGTTGGCCCCGGCGAGGTGGGGGAACTGGTGATCACCACCCTCACCAAGGAAGCCTTTCCGCTCATTCGCTACCGGACCCGCGACCTGACCCGTTTTCCGCCGGAATCCTGCCCCTGTGGTCGGACCATGCGCCGCATGAGCCGCGTCTTAGGACGCACCGACGACATGCTGATCATCAAGGGGGTCAATGTCTATCCCAGCCAGATCGAAGAGGTTCTCCTGGATGCCGAAGGCACGCAGCCTCACTACCAGATCGTGGTGGAGAGAGAGGGAAGGCTGGACAAGGTGACGGTCATGGTGGAGGTGATGGAAGCCATCTTCTTTGATCAGATGAAAAAGCAGCGGGAACTGGTCGAGCACATCAAGAGCCGACTGGCCACGGAGTTGGGCATCACGGTAGAGGTCAAGCTCGTCGAGGAGAAAACCCTGGAGCGTTTTGAAGGCAAGGCGACACGAGTGATCGACAAAAGAACATTATAATAAGGCCGGGGATACCAGCCCCAGCCCTTCAAGGAGGAACCCCGATGGCTATTTCCAAAAAAATGGTGGCGTTTGCCGAACGCTCATCCTGGATTCGCAGGATGTTCGAGGAAGGCGGCCGCCTCAAGGCGCGGTACGGCGCTGACAACGTCTTCGATTTCAGCCTGGGCAATCCCGATCTGCCGCCGCCGCCACGGTTCAAGGAAGTGCTGCAGCGCATGGTGGATGAGGAGGGGCCCGGCCGGCATGCCTACATGCCAAACGGCGGCTATCTTTTTGTGCGGGAAAAGGTTGCCGCCGGAATCGGCCATGAGCAGGGCGTGCCACTGGCCGCCAATGAGCTGATCATGACCTGCGGGGCGGCCGGGGCAATTAACGTGACCTTGAAGGCGCTGCTCGATCCGGGCGACGAGGTCATCCTGCTGGCCCCCTATTTCGTGGAATATAATTTTTACGTGGACAACCATGGTGGTGTCGCCAAGGTGGTCAACACCGATGCCCAATTCAACCTGGACCTTACGGCCATCGAACAGGCCATTTCTCCCCGCACCAAGGCCGTTATCATAAACAGCCCCAACAACCCCACCGGTCAGATCTACCCGGCGGCAACCTTGCTGGCCCTTGGCAAGCTGCTTGCGGACCACGGTCGCGAGAACGGCCAGGCCATCTACCTGTTGTCCGATGAGCCGTATCGGAAAATCGTCTACGATAACGAGGTGGTCCCGAGTATTTTCCAGGCCTGCGCCAACAGCCTGGTGCTTTCATCCTATTCCAAGGACCTATCCCTGCCCGGGGAGCGCATCGGTTTCATCGCCGTGCATCCGGACGCGGCGGAGAAAGCCGCCCTGCTCGACGCCATGACCCTGGCCAACCGTATCCTGGGCTTTGTCAACGCCCCGGCCCTCATGCAGCGCGTGGTTGCCGAACTGCAGGGCGCCACGGTGGATCGCGGCATTTATGCGCGGCGCCGCCAGGTGTTCATGGACATCCTGGATCGTTACGGGTACGAGTACGTGAAACCAAAAGGCGCCTTTTATCTTTTCCCGAAATCCCCCCTGGAAAGCGATGTTGATTTCGTGGCGTTACTGCTGGAGGAGAAAATCCTGGCCGTACCAGGCCGGGGTTTCGGCGCACCGGGGTATTTCCGACTGGCCTATTGCGTGGATGACAAGGTCATCGAGAAGGCGGCGGCGGGATTTGGTCGGGCCATGGCCAAGGCCAAGATGTCGCAGGGGTAGGGTGTCAGGTTAAGGTCTTTTGCAGAAGGCGGTTGGCGTTGCCGCCCAGAACGCCGGCCAGCACATCCGGCGCTAATCCTAAGCCGCGCAGTTGCGCCAGGCATTTTTTCTGGTCCGCCCATGGGGAGTCACTGCCAAAGAGGACATACCCCGGCGGGTGGGCCTCGATCATCCGCCGGGCCCGGTCAGCATCGAGGTACTCCAAGGAAAAAGCGATATCCATGTAAATCGGCTGGCCGATGAGGTGTTGCTCCACCTCCTCCCATTCCTGCCAGGCCCCCATGTGGGTCGTCACCAGAAGAAGGTCTGGGAAACGTTGCCGCACGTACAGAATCTCCAAGGGGGTGGCCCGGCGGTCACGGGGGAAGGCAAGGTCGAAACCGGTGTGCATCACCAGGATGAGTTTTTCCGAGGTCACGGCCTGGTAGAAGGGCAGCAACCGCTCCTCATCCATGAAAAAGCGCTGGTAATAGGGATGCATCTTGATACCGGAGAAGCCCTCGGCCTTGATGCGGTGCAGGTGGTCCCGGAAATCTGGGTCGGCCGGATGCACCGACGGGAAAGGCAGGATGTGTTGGGAACGGATGACCTTGGACCAAGTGAGGATGGCGTCAAACTGGTCGGGCTTGGTGGCGATGGAGCAGATGACGCTGGTTTGAATGCCGCCGCGGTCCATGGAGCCTAGCAGCGACCGCACCGTGCCATCGAGGTTGGCCTTGATATTGCCTTCCTCCTCCAGCAAGGGGATGGCGTTGCGGGCGACCTTGTCGGGGAAGGCATGGACGTGGAAATCAATGATATTGGTCATGGCACTAGAGTCGCGCAGGGTTAACGGCCAGGTTGCCGGAAAAAAACTGGCTGATCACGGTGCACAGATACTACCATATCCCCGTGATACCCCAAACGGCTTTGTCCGTTCTTGCCAATTCTTCTCGGTCATCCGTGTGTTCTCAATCAAAAATCAAAAATGATGGGCTAAAGTGCGTGTTCGGCCAAGGTCCTTTTGTCCCCTGGCAAAATGCGTTACAGTGGCTGTTGGGTAACTATCCAGCTTGATGACGGAATGGAACGAAAATCACAGTATGTAACTGTTCAGCAGTGCCGCGGATGCCAGGAAGAGGTCTGCGAAGTGTGCTATTGCACATGAGCAGGCCGATGACGACGCAGATGTGGTGCTGCTGGACAGTTACGCTGTTGGAAAGACCGGCCGGCAAATCGGACCGCAGGTATTTTCGCACATGGCTGGCAAGCGTTTCCAGGAGCAAGATGACAGAAAAAATCTTTGCCATCGGCGATATCCACGGCTGTTCAGCCAAGCTTGAACGGTTGCTCGACCGCCTTCCTCTAAATCGTAACCGCGACACCCTGGTCGTGCTCGGCGATTGCATCGATCGCGGTCCCGGGAGCCGGCAGGTGCTGAACATCCTCTGCCGGTTGCGGCGGGAAGGTTACAACATCAAGGCGCTCATGGGCAACCACGAACACCTGCTCTTGGAATACCATCGCTCCGGGGACGCGGCCCTGGTGCCCTACCTGCGGCGCCTGGAGGTCGAGGCAACCCTGGAGAGCTATGACGGCGCCTCCCTCCACTCCCTGACCACCCTGGCCTTCCTGCCCGCCGAGCATCGGGACTTCCTCTTTTCCCTCTTGCCCTTCTGGGAAACGTCCGAGTACCTGTTTGTCCACGCCGGCCTCCGGCCGGGCCTGCCCCTGGCCGAGCAGTCCCCGTCCGACCTCTGCGAAATCAGGGGGCAGTTTCTTGAAGAGGATGTGGACTTCGGCAAACGGGTGATCTTTGGCCACACCCCGTTCGCCACGCCGCTGGTGACCCCTCATAAAATCGGCATTGACACCGGTGCCGTCTATGGCAACTTGCTGACCGCCCTGGAGCTGCCTGGTTTACGTTTCCATCATGCTTAGTCTTGTCACGCTCTTAAATTCACATTGACACCTCTGTCTGCCACTGCTATCGGCATGGCGATGAGGTAATCTGAATTATCTCGGCGAGGGGGATGACAAGAACCTTAAAGACCAAGGAACTTTGGGAAACAGCCAAAGCCAAATTGCGGGGCCATTACAACTACTACGGGGTAACCGACAACCTGCGCGGCATCAAAGGAAAGTCTTGCGCCGGTCGGTAAATCTGCTTTCTACTCTACCGGTCCACCCCCGGTCCACCGCCCGGTTCCCCGTCTTTTTACGCAAGACAGGCTGGCCGGGTTCAGTCGATCCCCAGTTTTTTCATTTTGCGCCACAGGGTGGTTTTATGGAGGCCCATCTCCAAGGCGGTCTTCTGTTTGCTGCCCTGGTTGCGCATGAGCGCCTGCCGGATGGCTTCCGCCTCGGCCTGGGCGATAAGATTGAGTTTGGGCGCCGGCGATGCCGGCTGGGGTACGCCTGCCACCCGCCGCACCAGATCCTGAGGCAGATGCTCGGGGCGGATTTCCCCGTCGCGGCAGAGCACGAAGGCGTATTCGATGATATTTTCAAGCTCCCTTATGTTGCCAGGGAAGTCGTAGGCCATGAGCACGGCCATGGCCTCGTCTGATAGTTTCTGAATGTCTTTTTCCTTTTTGGAGTTGAAGATGCGGATGAAGTGGTCGATAAGCAGGGGGATGTCTTCCCGCCTGGCGGCCAGGGGGGGGAGAGAGATTTTCACCACGTTCAGCCGATAATACAGATCCTCGCGGAACTGCCCCCTGGCCACCAGTTCAGGCAGGTTGCGATTGGTGGCGGCGATGATCCGGGCATCGGTTTTCAGCGTGTACGTGGCCCCGAGGGGTTCGTATTCCTTTTCCTGGAGAATGCGCAACAGCTTGATCTGCAGGGCGGTGGAGATATCGCCGATCTCGTCCAGCAAAATAGTGCCGCCCTGGGCCAGGGCGAAGCGCCCAGGCTTGTCCCGCTTGGCGTCGGTAAAGGCGCCCTTGACATAGCCGAACAGCTCCGATTCGAGCAGGGTGTCGGGCAGGGCGCCGCAGTTGATGCCCACGAATTTTCCCTGGCTCCGTTTGCTCAGGTTGTGGAGGGCCTTGGCGAAGAGTTCCTTGCCGGAACCAGATGGCCCCTCGATGAGCACGGTGGAGTCGCTTTCCGCGATATCGGGCAGGATGTCCAGGATCTTCTTGAGTTCGTGGCTCTTGCTGATGATGTCCTCGAAGGTGTATTTTGCCGTGATTTCCTTGCGCAGCAACTCCTCGGTGGACAGATCGCGGAAGGTCAAGACCCGGCCCACCACCTCGCCATCGTCGTTTTGCAGGTTGGTTGAGGAGGCGCTGATCGGCACCAGGTGGCCATCGGCGTTTTTGATCTGCACGCGGCAGTCCTTGACCTCCTCACCGTTCTCCATGCCGCGCCCCAGGGCACAGTCGCCCTGGCAGACGTCTGCCTGAAAAACTTCCTGGCATTTTTTGCCGATTGCTTGCCGATACGGCACGCCGGTGATCTTTTCCGCGGCCCGGTTGAAGGAGGTGATGTGGTGCGCGAGATCCACGGTGAACACCCCGTCGGCGATAGAGTCCAGGATGGTGCTGCGCAGGATGGTTTCGCTGCCCGAGAGATCCCGGAATGACTCGACGCCGCCCACGATCTTGCCGGTGCTATCCTTGAGAATGGCGGTGGACACGCTGATGGGCACGGTATTGCCCAGGGCGTTCTTGATTTTTACCGGGCAGTCGATGATCTCCTCGCCGCTCTCCATGCTTTTGCCGAGGGCGCAGTCGTGTTCGCAGATGTCGGCCTGGAAGACCTCGTGACACTTCTTGCCCACCGCCGCCTCGCTGGAGACGCCGGTGATCCTTGCCGCGGCCCGGTTGAAGGAGGTGATGATGCGGTCGTTGTCCACGGTGAAGACGCCATCGGCTATATTATTCAAGATGATGCGGCGCCGTGATCTTTCCCCCGACACATCGCGGAATGACTCGACGCCGCCCACCACGTTCCCGAGTTCGTTCCTTAGGATGGCGGTCGATACGCTGATGGGCACGGTCTTGCCTTGGGCGTTCTTGATGTTGACCGGGCAGTCGATGACCTCACCGCCGCATTCCATGCTCTGCTTCAAGGCGCATTCATTCTCGCAAATATCGGCCTGGAAGACCTCGTAGCACTTCTTGCCCATCGCCTCCTGGCGGGATACGCCGGTGATCTTTTCCGCGGCCCGGTTGAAGGAGGTGATATTGCCGTCCAGATCCACGGTGAAGACGCCGTCGGCCACACTGTCGAGGATGATTTGCTTGGCAACCGGGTCCGCTATGTCGGCGGTTGCCTTGGGTTCGGCGCCTTTGATTTTTTCAAGGGCCGACAAGGCTGCCCAGCCATCTTTGATGAGGTAACCTTTCATGGTGATACCTTGTTTCCGCGCGAAGGTGGTTGTCAGGTGCACAACCCGTATTTTATGAAGAAGCATACCAGAAAATTATGCAAACCGCTTGTCTGCCCGTGCATGGCTTCATTCCCGACAATAAGGGGTCAAGGCGTCCGCAACTGTTCGACGATAGCGGAAATTTCGCTGCCTTGCTTAAGAATGATGCCGGCGATGCGTTGCCCCTCCAGCATGATCTTTTCCGACAGGTTTTGCTGGTGGTCGCCCTGGTCTTGCTGGGTGAAGGTGGCCGCCATGACCCTGGCGTACTTTTCCACATCAGAGCTCAGGGTCCGCACCCGCGTGTTAACCTGCTCGGCCTGCTCGGCCAGTTGTCGCGACAATGCAGCCTGCAGGGACGTCACCCCGGCCTCTGGCTTATCCGGCACCGGGATGGCCAGGAGCAGGGTGCGGCCGTTGTCTGGAAAGACGTTGTAGCCAAAGGGTAAGACGGCCAGCAGGAAGTTGCCCCGGCATTTTTCCAAAGTGGTTTGCAACAGGGCCGGCGTTTTTTCCGTCAGCAAGGATCGGAAGGAGGCGGCTGCCATGGTGTCTGGCCGGGCAAAAAGCAGGGCGGCGAGGTCCAGGCCCTTTAATTCGCTGGCCTGCATACCACAACTGGATAAGGCGCTGCCGTTGGCCTGGAGCACCCGGCCCTCTCCTGAAAGGACAAAGGCCGGGAAAGCAAAGGCGTTCAGTTGTTTTTCCTGGTTCACGGCCGGCTGCGCGGCGGACAGGTCTGTATGGCCATTTTCCCAGGTCTCCAGGCCGATCCAGGAAATGGTTGCAGAAGTGGCGGCCGCTTTTTGCAGGTGATGCATGAAAAATTTCTGGGCCCGCATCCGGTCACGCAGCGTCGCCTTAAAGGTCTTCTCCCGGCTTTCACCGCTACAAAAGGCCTGGATGGTTGTTTCCCAGATTGTCTGCTCCGCCTGGGTGAAAAAAATATCCTGAAATTTCTGACCGATAACCTCCTTGGCGGGCCGGCCGCAGAATTTTTCCATGGGGCCGTTCATTTCAATTATGGTGCCATCCGGCAGGAAGGTGGCGGTCAGGAGGTTGAGGGAGGTGGTAAGAAAGGTGGTGAAATAGTGCTCTATCTCCCTGGTTTCTCGCTCTTTGAGCTGCTGCGCCTGCCTGGCCAGATCGCCGGACAACCGGGTGAGCGACTCCATCTCCAAGGCGGAAAAACTGGCGTGATCCAGAGAGTAGACGGTCAGTACGCCAAATGGTTCACCGTTGCCGCGCAAGGGCAGGGCGACGCAGTTCACCTGTTTGCCGGCCAGGGCGGTGCCCTTGATTGGCCCTCTGGCCATACCGGCCAGGATATCGTGGCGCACGACCACCTCGCCGGTGGCCATGGCCTGCACGGGCGGGTCGTTTTCCACGGCATCTTTATCCGAGGTGGCGAGCAGCGCCGCCAGGCATTCCTTGCATTCTCCGTCGGTCATGGTGGCGGAGCCGCTGGCCGCCGCGGGCATAAGCGCGGAGGAGCTGCCTTCCCGCATCCCCACCCATGCCAGGCAGTACTCCTCTTTGGTCAACAAAGCCTGACAGATATTTTCGAATAAATTTTTTAAGGAACTGCTGTGGCCGAAAGCGGCAGTGGCCTCCAGGGTTGTCCGGAGGATTCTTTCGTTCCGTTGTGTTTCTGCCTGGCTTATCTGCTGGTGCCGGAGAAGTTCGCTCAGGGAACCAGATAACTCGGCAAGTTCCCTGGAGCCGGCGATGCCGGTGAATCTCGCGGAACGGCCCGCTGCCGCGTTTTTTACCTGGGTCAACAGATTGAGCAGCGGTACCCCTACCTGGCGGTGCCAGAGTACCAAAATATTGATCACGAGAAAAAGGACCAGGGCCAGGCTGCCGATCACCATGGTCTGAAAATTAACCAGGGTTGACTTGGCGTGGTTGGCCACCACCCGGTTGAAGAGGGTGAACTGGTCCCCCAGCTCTCTGATCCGGCGGGCCAGTTCGGTGCGCTGTTCCTGTTGCAGGGGTGAGGCGGCGGCATTGTTCAGCAGGGTGACAAGCCCTGGTAGATCAACCTGGTTAATGAAGATCAGCTTGTATTCGTCGGCAATGCGCTGATCTTCGAGGATGTTGCGGAGGAGGCTGTGCAAGGACTCAATCTGCTGGCCCGCCTCGGCAAGGCTAGAAAAATTCTTATCGAGGAGTGACTGGGTGATGTGTTCTCGAACCACGTCGAATTGAAACAGCAGTTTTTCGCTCTGTTCAATTACCTGGCCGTAATGCCGGTGGAGCTGGTATTGCCGGACACCGACCACCAATAGCAGGCAAAGGATAATGGTGATCAGCGTGGTTACTCCCACCAGGGTTTTTTTCAGGTTGATGGCGATCACAAGGCTAGGTTCCCGGTGGTTTTAATGTGGCTTTTGCTATCTTTTTCGTAACTGCTCGGATTGTCAGGTTCACGGTTATGAGATAGTTGTCCTTTTTCAGAGGAAAACAACCGGGCGGCAGGCGGTGCCTTGGTTGGCATCTGCCGCCCGGCTGTGGAGCTTACGATTTCACCTTGATCTGGTAGAGGATGGGCAGTCGGTACAGGATAAAGCGGTAGGTGACGATGTATAAGGTGTAAACGG
>Ga0100396_1003439_pt1 | contig 10285 bp, 8 predicted proteins | sample CryGeymeta201520_FD_81551 | JGI IMG/M metagenome (GOLD analysis project Ga0100396, IMG submission 81551) | Groundwater microbial communities from Crystal Geyser aquifers in Utah, USA - Crystal Geyser metaG 2015-20 | ecosystem: Environmental > Aquatic > Deep subsurface > Groundwater | place: USA... | reverse complement strand
GTCCGCGTTGGAGGCGTTGGGTGAAAAACTCTTTCATCCCGCCCTTACCAATCATTATTTTTTTCATAACCTAATCTTACCAACAAATCCCCTGCTACATCCTTGAACAACTTTTTGTGTTCCGCGCTAAAATGCTCGCGCCACCCACCCGTCTTCCCCGAGCGGAAGGTGTGACTCTTCTTCGGCTGGATCGCTTCAACCAAAATGGGCAAAACCTTCTCGCGCGGTGTTGGAATTTTGTAGCCCGTCTTCTCCACTTCGTCGAGCATGGCGTTGAGCATCGCGTCGCGGTTGTTGATCAAATCCTCAAAGCGGATGCACATCACGTGCTCCTGCTCCAACCATTGGAACACGCCTTCGTATCTCTGCTTCACGCTGACCATGTATAGCCCGTCGCGGTCAATGCCCGTGCTGGCGATCTTTAACCGCTCGCTAAAATCGGGCAGGGACTGGTAGAGGTCGTGCATCCCATGCTCTTCGCGCATGTCGGTCGCGAAGAAGACCTGTGAGACGAGCAGGTCGCGCGGGTCACGATAAATGAAGTAGTTGGCGCGCCCGCCCGAGGTCAGGAAGGAAACGTTTTCGGGGGTGGCGTCCAAATATCCCCAGCCGATCACACCCGAGGGCACGCCATTCAGTTTCGACAATATTTCGTGTTGCGTGTTGCGTGTTCCGTTTTTTGTGATCGTGCGAATCGGTTCCGCCTCCACGTACTTGTACGACATGATGCGCGTGAAGCCGTTGAGAACTTGCAACAGCAAGTGCGAGCCGCTCTTCGGTTTGGAGTTGCCAAAGATGGGCGGCGCGTCGGTGAAAGAAAACCGTTTCCAACGCCACGCAGCCTGAATCGTTTTACCCGCTGGCCGCAAGGCGCGACGAATATTTTTCACTCATCACCTATATAGACGACGGAACACGCAACACGCAACACGATCATTCACCATTCATCCTTCTCAACTTCTTCATCGAACCTTTTTCAGATTCGTAAACCTTCTTCACGCCGTCGCCCAGTGCGGCTTCGGTGACGCGGATGTATTTGACGAGACGCTCAAATCCATTGGGTTCAACGGATGCGGCCTGGTCACTGCCCCACATGGCGCGGTCCAATGTGATGTGACGCTCCACCGACGACGCGCCGAGCGCAACCGCAACCGCAGAAGGAACAAGTCCAGTTTCATGACCCGAATATCCGATGGGCGTATTCGGAAATTCCCTGCGAAGCGTTTCGATCATCTTGAGATTCAATTCTTCGGGTTCGCACGGATAGGTGCTGGTACAGTGCATGATGATGAGATTCTCCGCGCCGACCGCGTTCACGCCTTTGTGGATTTGCTCCATCGTAGACATGCCTGTTGAAACAATAATCGGCTTGCCCGTCTTGCGGACATACTTCAATAACTTGTGATCGGTGAGCGAAGCCGACGGCACTTTATAGGCGGGCGTGTCGAACTGCTCCATGAAATCAACGGAAGGCTCGTCCCACACGGAGACCATCCAGGCGATTCCTTTTTCTTTGCAATACTTGTCAATCTCACGATATTGCGCTTCGTTGAACTCGACTTTGTAGTGATAGTCCAAATACGTGATGTAGCCCCAGGGCGTCTCGCGCATTTGCTTTTGCTGTTCGAGCGGCGTGCAAACTTCGGGCGTCCGCTTTTGGAACTTGACCGCGTCCGCGCCCGCGTGCACGGCGGCATCAATGATCTGCTTTGCGATGTCCAGGTCGCCGTTATGGTTGATGCCGATCTCCGCAATGATATACGTGGGATGCCCGTCGCCGACGGTTCGATTTCCTAATTTAATTTCGCGTGCCATTTTGTCTCCTGTTTAGGGTAATTGGTAATTGGGTAATTGGGTAATCAGTCAGTTGGACGCTGGAAAGTCATCAAGAACGAATGACCTAATCCCCAATTACTAATCCCTAATTATCCGTAACACCAAATCACATAATTCACGCAGCGCGCCATAACCGCCGCGCGTCTTCAAGACATAATCCGCGGCGCGCAGCACTTCGGGATACGAGTCCACCACCGCCACCGACCAGCCCGCAATCTCGAAGCACGGCAGGTCGTTGAAGTCGTTGCCGAGATACACCACCTGCGCCGCGGCGATCTTCTGCTCGGACAAAAAATGTTTCAACGCCTCGCCCTTGCCGCTCAAACTCAGCCCGTGGATCGCCTCCACGCCCATCTTTTTTGCGCGCTGCGAAACGACGGGATTGACTTCCGATGACAGGATCATGACTTCGATGCCGCGCTGACGCAACTCCTCGACCCGCATCGAATCGGCCCTGGTAGCGGCTACCGTTTCCCGACCGTTTTCGTCGGTCCAGACTCTCCCGTCGCTGATGACGCCGTCGAAGTCGGAGACGATCATCTTGATGGACGCAGGCATCGGTCGCCGCGCCCGCCCAGGCGAAACCATCTCCAGTCCGCTGTAGACCAGCGCTTCGTATTTGATCCAATCGGGAAGCGAGTCAATATCCACCGTGTAAACGGGATCGATCACCAGCGGATAGATCACATCGCCTGTCAGCGAATGTTTCTGCGTGATCGTCGCAACGCGGATGGCGTCAATGTGACCCGTCTGCCAGTAAACGGGCGGCAGGCTCTGGCGCGGTGCGTTGTATGGTTCGGGGATGCCGTCCACTTTGAGCAACGGTTTCAAGGGTTGGCCTGCGCCGTTGAAACGCCACATCTTGTGCGGATTTTGCGCGGCAGGCACCACGCCGCGCACGCAATCGGCGTCGGGATGCTCGAACAGGATTTTGATCGCGTCGTCCACCATGCCGCGCGGGCGGATGGGCGAAGTTGGGCGCAGTTGCACAACCACGTCAGGCTGATAACCTTCGTTGTCCGCCAGCCATTTGAGCGCGTGTTCAAAGACGGGCAGGTCGGTAGTGTTGTCCTGTGCGAGTTCAGCGGGACGCAGGAAGGGTGCCTCCGCGCCGTACTCACGCGCAACTGCCGCGATCTCTTCGTCGTCCGTGCTGACGATGACGCGCGTGACCAACTCCGATTGCTTCGCCGCGGCGATGCTCCATGCGATCAGCGGCCAGCCTGCGAAGTTGCGAATGTTGTGGCGCGGGATGCCTTTCGAGCCGCCACGCGCGGGGATTAATGCAAGTATGTCAGTCATCAGTTTTCAGTGTTCAGTTATCAGTGATTGGTAAATGGTAATTGGTAATTACCATTTACCAATTACCAGATTTACCACGCCGTCCATCCGCCATCTACAACAACATTATTTCCCGTCATGTATGATGATGCATCCGAGGCAAGGAACAACAGCGCGCCATTCATTTCATCCTTCTCCGCCATGCGACCTAGGATGGTTTTGGCGGAATAATTGGCGACAAAATATTCTTCGTGGTTGTTGAACACGCCGCCAGGAGTCAACGCGTTGACGCGGATTTCCGTCCCGGCATAATACGCGGCCAGATATTTGGTGAAGCCCATCACGCCCGCTTTGGTCACGGTGTAATAGACGGGCTTGAACGCAACGCGCACCCCATCCTTGATGTAGATGCGCTGGTCGGGGCCATTGAGCCCGTAGGTCGAGCAGATGTTGATGATACTGCCCTTTTTGCCCTGCGCGATCATTTGCTTGACGCAGGCTTGCGTGACGAGAAACATGCCCGTCAGGTTGACGTTCAGCGCGGCGTTCCACTGGTCGAGTGGATAATCCTCGAACGCGCCTGGAGCGATTCCTTTCGCGGCCGCCTCGGGGTCGAATTTCGGATCGAGGGCCGCGGAATTCACCAGGATGTCGAGTCGCCCGAAGGCCGAGAGAACCGAGGCGACCATCGTCGAAACGGAATCAGGTTTGGTGATGTCCGTTTGAATCGCCGTGGCGCGGTAGCCGTCAGAGACGAGTCCATCCGCTACTTTTTTCGCGGCCTCGCCGTTCAAATCCACCACTGCCACCGCTGCACCCGCTTCGGCCAGCGTCTTGCAAAACTCAGCGCCAAGCAGGCCCACCCCGCCCGTCACCACGGCGGCGCGGCCGGTCAAATCAAATTTCTCTTGGATTTTCATCATGTCTCCTGCTTCGTGTCGAGCGGAGGCCGAAGGGCCGTAGTCGAGACGTGCGCTTCGACTGCGCTACGCTCCGCTCAGCGCGAATGTTATGGCGCAGAGTAAATCACATCGCCGTTATATTTTTCTTCATGCAACCCCTGGCCGAGCGCATCATAGTAAGCCTGTGTCGCTTCGTCCATCGGCGTGGCCTTGAAGATGACAATCACCGCCTGGCCCGCCCGCACCTGCGCCTGCAACTCGCGCACGCTCGCCACATCTTTAGGCAGCAGCGAACCCGCGCGCCCAACGTACAAATAAACCACGCCCGGCTGATTGCTGTGGATGGCGACATCCTTGGGAAGGCTGCGCAGGACGGCGATGACCGGCGCGTCGTACCAACGTTCATTAGCGTAGACCTGGCCTCCGCGATGAAGGTCCTGCGCGGTTCCAACGGAGCCGATAACGGATACCGCCAAAACGAGCGCCGCCACGCTGACAGCAATTCCGCGCCACCGCCATGCCGCGAGTCTCTTGAGTCCATAGGCAAGCATCAGCAGCAAGGATACCAGGATCGGCGACACAATCCGCAACTGGAACTTCGTGGCGGGATCGAAGAAGGTCATGGTCGCCACCAGCGACAGAAAGTAGCCAAAGATGTAAAGCCCGTTCAGGAACGAGATGGTTTCAGGCTGGGGGTTTTTCTCGGGCTGGAAGAAGCGCGGCAGGCCAACCTTGAGAGTCCAAATAAGTAGACCCAATCCAAGCACAATCAGGATGATTTGAAACAGGCCGTCAATTTTGATCAGGCTGAGTTGCCAACTTTGTATCGGGACGAGGAATTCCGAGAAGGTGCGGATGCCTGTGCGCGCGTTCGACTCCGCGATGGGATGCCAGCCAATTCCGCGGTTGGTGAGGCTGCCGCCCACGATTTCGTTGCGGATCGCCCAGGCCGCAGCCCACGGGATAAAGCCTGCCAGCAAAATCCCCGCACTGACGAGTCGCTTGCGCCACTCGCTGTGCAGGATGAGCGGCGCTATGACACCTGTTGCCAGCAAAACCAGCGCGGCGTAACGCGTCAAGTAGGCGAGACCGGTTAATGAGCCAGCCGAAATCAGCCAAACCTCACCCCTAACCCCTCTCCTAAAAGGAGAGGGGGACAAATCAAAATAAAAATCAAGAGATAAAAACGTGAGCAGGGCGAAAAAAATATACAGCGGCTCGCTCATCGCGTTCGAGTGGATTTTTAAAATCGAAGGTGTGAGCACGAACAGGGCCGCCGTGAACAAACTGATGACCTGCGACTTCGTCATCCGCAAGGCCAGCCAGCCCATCAGGAAAGTGTTGAGCATAAACAGCAAACCGTTGAGCAGACGCGCCGCGCGCAACGGGTCCATGCCGGTGATGAGACTGAAAAATGCCAGCGCCGAAGAAAAGCCCGGCGGGAAATGAGTCACGAAGCCCGCGCTGACAATCCATATCTCGCGGTAGCCTTGTCCGCTGAGCAGGGAGCGCGCGCCCGCGATATAGGCGATGGAGTCATCGTTGAGGCCGAGTCCCTGCGGGGTGGCGTAGAAAAGCAACCCGCCTCCAGCGATGGCGAGCAAGGCCAGGGCTGAGATAAAAGCCCAGGTCGGTCGTGGCAGGCGGGAGGCGGGGGAGGAAGCGGACATCACATAACGATGTCGTTGCGAGGAGCGCTCTTGTTCTTTGCGACGAAGCAATCTCCTGTTAAGTGGGGATTGCTTCCCGAAGGCTCGCAACGACATTTAACCTTGTGGGAGGTAGCCTTGTTGTTCGAGGAAGGCGATCACCTTGTGGGCGTTCTCTTCGGGCGTCGCGCCGTAGCCCTTGAGGTTGATCTCAGGCTCGATCGGCGGCTCATACGGATCGTCCACGCCGGTGAAGCCCATCGGCTTGCCATCCAGCATGGCCTGGCGGGCCTTGGCGTATAGGCCTTTCACATCGCGTTGTTCGCAGACTTCGACGGGGGTGTCCATATAAACCATGATGAAGTTATCGCCCACGAATTTACGGGCTTCTTCGCGCGCGGCGCGGTAGGGGCTGATGGCCGCACAGATGACCGCACCGCCGTGACGGGCAATTTCGCCAGCCACAAAGCCGATGCGCAGGATGTTGGTGTCGCGGTCTTCCTTGCTGAAGCCGAGTCCCTTGCTGAGATGCGTGCGGACCACGTCGCCATCGAGCACGGTGGCCTGGCGGCCATACTGGAGCATCAGTTCGGTCAGCACCTGGGTGGTGGCCGATTTGCCCGAACCGCTCAGGCCGGTGAACCATAAACAGAAACCCTGCTTGTGGCGCGGCGGATAGGATTGGCGCAAAATTTCGGCGGTCTCGGGGCGGGTGAACCACTCGGGCAGCAGTTTGCCCTTGGCGAGATAATCATCGCGCACCTGCGTGCCCGAGATGTTGAGGGTCTTCGCACCCTTGGGGACATCCTTCTCTTCGACGTAGCGGTCTTCGTCGGGGAGGTAGACCAGCATCTCGAACGGCACCATCTTGACGCCCAGTTCGGCCTCGTATTTCTTCATCAGTTCCTGCGCATCATACGGACCGTAGAACGGCTTGCCCGTAGAATCGTTACCGGGGCCGGCATGATCGCGTCCCACGACAAAGTGGTTCGCGCCGTGGTTGCGGCGGATGATGGCATGCAGCAAGGCTTCCTTTGGGCCTGCCATGCGCATCGCCAGCGGGAGCAGGCTGAGCAGGGTGTCTTTTTGGTCGTAGTAGTTATCCACCAGCGCCTTGTAGGTGCGGACGCGGGTGTAATGATCCACGTCGCCGGGCTTGGTCATGCCGACGACGGGATGCACGATCAGCGAGCCTTTGACCTCGGCCGCGGCGCGCTTGGTCAGTTCCTCGTGGATGCGGTGCAGGGGATTGCGAGTCTGGAACGCAACTACGTTATTGTGTCCCATGTCTTCGAGCATGGCGCGCACTTCAACGGGCGTGCGGCGCATCTCGACAAAGTCATAATACTTGGGCAGGTTCAGCACTTTGAGCGGCCCGCTGATGCAGACCTTGTTCCAGCGGGTCATCTCGGAAACCATCGGATGCTTCGAGTCGGTCGAGCCATAAGCTAGCGTGGCCTCGGTGGTCGCATCCCAGTGATAGACTTCGTCGAGGGTGATGATGGCGATGGTGTCGTTATTGGCATTGCGCAGGACCAGGTCCTCGCCGACGGTCGGCAGTTCCTTGGGATCAGCCGTCAGGGTGATGGGAAGCGGGAAGAGCGTTCCATCCGCCAGGCGCATTTCGTGCAGGACGCGCTCGTAGTCGGCCTTGCCCATGAAAGTGGTCAGCGGCGAGAAGCCGCCGGTAGCGATCAATTCCAGGTCGCACAGGTTGCGCATGGTGATCTTGATGGACGGCAGTTTGGCGGCGCGCGCCAGTTGTTCCTCGCGCTCCTTGCCCGTCAACACCAGGTTGACGAGTTTTCCGCCGTAGGGGGGAATCAGTTTTGCTTTTGCCATTGAATGGTTACTCCAATTGATTAGTAAACTTCGGAAGTCTTTTGGGAGTCTTCTCGCCAGGAGGCGCAAGGCAGACTTCCGAAGTTTTTAGTTTCGCAAGCGCGAATTATACTCCAAAATTCAGTCAATGAATTTTGGATTTTGTGTAGGGCGGGATGGCATCCCGCACGGCCTTCTCAAATTGATATCTTACAAATTCTTTGAACCGCCAAGCCCGCGAAGGGCGCAAAGAAACCCCCTAAACTTCGCGCTCTTGGCGTTCTTCGCGGTTAGTTTCGTCAGGGCTGTGGCACCTGACTTTGAGAAAGCCAGATACCATCCTGCCCTACCCCTACGTTATAATCCCCTCATTATGAACTCCAAACTCCTCCGCAATTTTCTTTTCGCCCTGCTCGTGCTGGGCTTTTTCTATTATGCCTATCGCTACATCGAAGCCTCCAGCGTCACGGTGGGCGGCGTAAAGTATTACGTGCTCTTCGACGATGCCATGATCTCGATGCGCTACGCCTACAACCTGGCGCACGGCCTCGGCCCGGTCTGGAACGCAGGCCAGCGCGTGGAGGGCTTTACCAATCCGCTGTGGGTCGGCTTCATGGCGCTTGTGCATCTTTTGCCGATCCCACTCTCAAAGACCAGCCTCGTCATCCAATGGAGCGGCGCGCTCTTTTTGGCGGGCACGCTTTTCTTCGTGCGCCGTATCGTCGAGCATTTCACTGACGACCTCTTCGCCATGCTGGGCGCGGTGGCGCTCACAGCCTTTTATCAACCTCTCCACTCCTGGGATTTACTGGGGATGGAAGTCAGCCTGCTGGGATTGCTGATCGCGGCGGCCATTTCCATCACCTTGACGAAGAGCCGCTTCACACCCTGGACCTATATCCTGCTGGCCGTTTCGACGACGGTCCGCTTCGACATGGCGGTCCCGTACATCGCCGTGCTGACGGTGCTGGTCGTCATCCAAAAAGAGGAGCGCTGGAAGCATCTGCTGTTTGGCGTAGGCCTGCTGGTGTTATTCCTCGGCGGGCAAACGCTGGCGCGTTATGTCTATTACGGCGCGTGGCTTCCCAACACGTATTATCTCAAGGTGGAAGGCTGGCCGTTCTCATTACGCATCCTGCGCGGATTGTACGCGCTGGCGGTGTTCATCTATTATTCCAACTGGATCCTTTTCATCCTGCCGGTCAGCCTGCTCATGTTCCGCCGCGATTGGAAGGTGACGTTACTGCTGGCGGTCATCCTCGGGCAGATGGCGTATTCCGTCTACGTGGGCGGGGATGCGTGGGAGGAGCACGGCGGCGCGAACCGTTACCTTGCCATTGCCATGCCGCTGTTTTTCGCGAGCCTTGCGCTGTCAGTGGAGGAAATCCGTCAGGAACTGGTGGCAGAATTCTCGTCCAGAAAAGAGACGGGGTGGAACTCGCGCGTGGTCTGGCTGGTCCTGTTCGGGATTGCCATCCTGAACCTGAATGCACTGATGGGCGACTGGAAATCCATCGAACGCTGGACCTTCCAGCGCAGGCCCGATTATACAGCCGGCAACGAGTCCAACCTGCGGATCGCGCTGGCGCTGCGAGAGATGACGAAGCCCGGCGCGTCGGTGGCGGTGATCGGCGCGGGGACGATCCCATATTTTTTGCCCGACCGTTTCGCGATTGATATTCTCGGCAAGGCCGACCCGTACATCGCGCATCAAATGGCGCGCGCGCCAATGAGCATCGAAGATGTGCCGACCATGCGGCCCGGCCACATGAAATGGGATTACGCTTATACGTTCGGTCAACTCGAACCCGATGTGATCGTTTCCATTTGGGAGGGCACAGACAGCCAGGCGGCGCCGTATTTGAAGGATTATGTGTTGGCGACGATCGGCGAGAAGATACAGGTGTACCTGCGAAGAGATTCACCGTATGTTTGGTGGGATAAGGTGATCGTGAAATAAATGCTCTCAGCGCCGGGGACGCGCGCCGCGTTTATCCGCAACACCGCGCGCCTGAAAACGAATCCTTCCCGAATGGATGAATCCACGCTTCGGCATCGCACGGGGATAAATCCGCCGTGCTAAAATACAAAGGTCTTCGACCTGTCTTTGAATAGGAGCATTACCATGTCATACTATCGCCTCTTTTACCATTTCGTCTGGGGGACCAAAAACCGCGAGCCAAGCATCCTGCCCGAATTTGAATCGGAATTGCACAGCATCATCGCCGCAAAAGCCATCGAGTTGGGCGGGATTGTCCACGCGGTGGGCGGGGTTAAAGAACACGTTCATTTGGCCGTTACCGTCCCGCCGAAAATATCGTTGTCGCGATTCATTGGCGAGGTCAAAGGGAATAGTTCGCACGCAATCAATCATGCAGTATTTCCACACCATAATTTTTACTGGCAGAATGAATATGGCGTGCTATCCTTCGGTGAGAAAAACCTGGCGAGCGTTGTAAACTACATCCGCAATCAAAAAGAACATCACGCTCAAGGGACGCTCATCAAAGCGATGGAATTGGTGGAAGAGGAATAGCCCGCAGGGCTTCGTAAATTAGCACGGCGGATTTATCCCCGTGCGGGCTAACAGCGCCGCGAATGTTTATCGAAACGGACGCTGCCTCTCGCCACGCGCCGCATCCATCCGCGACACCGCGCCGCCCAAACAGAATCCTGCCCGAATGGATGAATCCACGCCTTGGCATCGCACGGGGATAAATCCGCCGTGCTAAAATACAAAGGTCTTCGACCTGACCATTCCTGTGCGGCGCCGATCCTCGTGCGATTCCCCTCACG
>Ga0100396_1003438_pt1 | contig 10286 bp, 4 predicted proteins | sample CryGeymeta201520_FD_81551 | JGI IMG/M metagenome (GOLD analysis project Ga0100396, IMG submission 81551) | Groundwater microbial communities from Crystal Geyser aquifers in Utah, USA - Crystal Geyser metaG 2015-20 | ecosystem: Environmental > Aquatic > Deep subsurface > Groundwater | place: USA... | reverse complement strand
TTTTGGCTATCAGACGACCAAAAAAGGCGGGTAAATCGCCAGACCTGAGATAGAAATGGCTTCTGTTTGAATTCGGACGATAGATTTGGCTCCTGTTTGAACAAAAACATGGTGACAGGTTTCATCGTGACCTGACTCAACCGCAGTTCTTGTGAATCAGATTCGACTCGATCAACCAGAACCCTGTAAAACCTGTCAGGTCTTGGAGAAAAAACACCAATGGCAAAAAGCGCAAAACCAAAATCACAGAAATCCGTCGAGACCCTCAAACACAAGGACGCCTCGCGCAGGCACATCCCGACCGCCGAGTTTCAGTCCGTCCTGAGCGAAGAACTGCAAACCCCGATTCAGGTCGCCTATGCGCGCCGCAACCCGGACCTGGACCCGCAGTTGGTCTGGCGCGGCAAGGATATGCAGGACTGGTCTGATCTCGTGGTGCAGGCTCCGCCGATCTACATTCAGGAGAAGGTACACCCCAAGGTCTTGATTGATGACTTGCGCCGCTTGACCGAAGCCCAGAAAAAAGAAGGCGTTCCTCAGCAAGTTGACATGTTCGCCGATTTCAACGGCTTGCCCAAAGACGCGGACAAAACCGAGTTCTACCAGCACGACGCCAACTGGACAAACCGCATGATTTTGGGCGACAGCCTGCAAGTGATGGCTTCAATGGCAGAACGTGAAGGCTTGCGTGGACAAGTGCAGTGCATTTACATTGACCCACCCTACGGTATCAAGTTCAACTCCAATTTTCAGTGGTCAACTACAAGTCGCGATGTGACAGACGGCAAAGCTGATCACATCACGCGCGAACCGGAACAAGTAAAAGCGTTCCGCGATACTTGGCGCGACGGTATTCATAGTTACCTTACGTACTTAAGAGACCGGCTAATTGTAGCTCGTGACTTGCTAACAGATAGTGGTTCAATTTTTATTCAAATAGGTGATGAAAATGTACATCGCATCCGCGTGGTTATGGATGAGATGTTTGGGGAAGAGAATTTCATAAGTCTTGTGGACTTCAAGGTAACAAGTGGTGCTGCTCAAAATGTAGGTCTTAAACGTACAGGAAATTATCTTGTATGGTATGCGAAGGATCGGTCAAGATCAAAATTCCGTCGTCTTTACAATACAGTTAGCGCGGATGGCGATTTTGAAACATTGCCTCTGCATTCCTCTGGGGCTGGAGATCAAGAGCCACGTTTTTTTCAAGGCCGAAGTTGGAATATTCCCAATGTGAGACATTGGTCTCACACAAAATTAGGATTTGAAAGGCTTGTTAAATCTGATCGAATTATTCAAGCAACCAGCGTTATCCGTTCAAAATCCTACCCAAGTGATTTTAATGCACAGGAATTAACGAGTGTATGGGCAGATACAAGCCCCGAATTTCAAAAGAGCTATGTGGTTCAAACATCACCTCGCGTTATTGAACGTTGTATCCTTATGACCACAGATTCTGGCGACCTTGTTCTCGACCCTACATGCGGTTCTGGTACAACTGCTTATGCTTCAGAAAAATGGGGACGACGTTGGATCACAATTGACACATCTCGTGTGGCGTTGACATTAGCACGTTCTCGTATTATGGGCGCTCGTTATTCTTATTACCTATTGAAAGATAGCCGCGAAGGGCAAATTAAGGAATCTGAAATAACTCGTTCTATTCCATCCAATGAAGCCACCTATGGCAATATCCGCCAGGGTTTTGTCTACGAGCGCATGCCGCATATTACATTAAAGTTTATTGCGGACAATACTGAAATTGATGTTATCTATGACACATATCAAGAAAAAATGGAACCCGTAAGAGTACAACTAAATAAGTTGTTGAAGAAAACCTGGGAAGAATGGGAAATTCCAAATGAAGCAGAAAAAGGTTGGTCTGCCGAAGCCAAAACCCTACACGAAGAATTTTGGGGGTTACGCACTGCCCGTCAAAAAGAGATGGATGCTTCCATCGCCGCAAAAGCCGAGAACGAATACCTATACGACAAACCCTACGAAGACAACAAGAAAGTGCGCGTGGCGGGACCGTTCACGGTCGAGAGTCTCTCGCCGCACCGCACGTTGGGCGTGGATGAAAATGATGAATTGATAGATGGAGTCGCAGAAGGCAAAGCTGGCTATGCTCCGGGGCAGAGTTTCGAGCAAATGATTCTTGAAAATCTAAAGACTGCCGGGGTACAGCAGGCACACAAAGAAGATAAGATAAACTTTTTCTCGCTCACTCCATGGCCTGGTCATTACATCTGCGCCGAAGGTCGTTACTTCGAGGGTAGCGAAGAAAAAGGGCGCGAAAAACGCGCCGGCATTTTTATTGGTCCCGAGTTTGGAACCGTCTCCCGTCCCGATCTGGTGGCAGCGGCGCGTGAAGCGGGTGACGCCGGGTTTGAAGTGCTGGTCGCCTGCGCCTTCAACTATGATGCCCGCTCCACGGAATTCAGCAAATTGGGCGCCATTCCCGTTCTCAAGGCGCGCATGAACGCCGACCTGCACATGGCGGACGATCTGAAGAACACCGGCAAGGGCAACCTGTTCGTCATCTTCGGCGAGCCCGATATCGAAATGACCAACACAGAAAATGGGCAGGTACAAATCAAGATCAAAGGCGTGGATGTCTTCCATCCCGGCACCGGTAAAGTGGAAAGTGATGGTGCCGAGGGTATTGCCTGCTGGTTCATTGATACCGACTACAACGAAGAGAGTTTCTTCGTCCGCCATGCCTATTTCCTCGGTGCGAACGATCCCTACTCCGCGCTCAAAACCACCCTCAAAGCCGAAGTCAACGAAGAAGCCTGGGCATCGCTCCACAGCGACATATCCCGCCCCTTCGATAAACCCGCCTCCGGTCGCATCGCGGTCAAGGTCATCAACCACCTCGGCGATGAAGTGATGAAAGTATTCAAGGTTAAGTAATTTCCGTCATTGCGAGGAGGAGCGGAGCGACGACGAAGCAATCCCCTCGTCATAGGAGATTGCTTCGGGCTATCGCCCTCGCAATGACGCAACACAAGAGGTCAAATGGAATTTCGCATTGCAGATACCTTCGTAGACAGCCTGGTCAGGCTGAGAAATGAAGAGCAGAAGGCCGTAAAGATCACAGTCACTGATCTCCAAATCGACCCATCCCAACCCGGATTGAGATTTCACAAGCTTGATCGGGCACAAGATCCGAATTTCGCATCTGTGAGCGTCAGCAGTGACATCCGCGTCATCGTTCACCGCAGTAGGGAAAGTCTGCTTATCTGTTACGTTGACCATCACGAACCGGCCTATCACTGGGCGGAACGGCGGAAACTCAAAACCCACCCCACCACGGGCGCGGCGCAGCTGGTCGAGATTCGTGAAACCATTCAGGAAATTATCATCCCCAACTATGTCACCGAAGATAGACCCAAGCCGCGTCTATTTGCCAAAACATCGGATGATGAACTGCTCGGTTATGGCGTCCCCCCGGAATGGCTGGCGGATGTGCATGCCGCCACCGAGGACAACTACCTCGAACTGGCTGACCACCTGCCCGCGGAAGCCGCCGAAGCATTGCTTGAAATTGCAGTCGGTGGTACTCCTCTTCCATCCCCCAAGGTAGCAACTCTCGATCCATTCAAAACTCCATTACCATTCTTTGTAAAAAATTCAAGCTCTGTTCCATTCAACCACCCGGATGCATTACGCCGGTTCCGCGTGATTAGTGACACCGAGGAATTAGCCCGCGCCCTCGAATATCCCTGGGAAAAATGGACGGTCTTCCTGCACCCCGAACAGCGTCGCTTTGCCACTGGCGATTACAACGGTCCAGCGCGCGTCTCCGGTTCAGCCGGGACGGGCAAAACCATCGTCGCCCTCCATCGCGCCGTCTATCTGGCTAAAAACAATCCGGATGCCAGAGTGTTGCTCGCCACCTTTTCAGAAACGCTGGCATATACCTTAAAAATAAAATTGCGAACGCTGATCCACAATCAGCCGCGCCTCGGCGAGCAGATCGAAGTCTATGCCATGAACGCCATCGGCGAACGCCTGTACAATGCGAATATAGGCAAAGTGCGTATCGCTTCAACTGAAACTGTCCGTTCCTTACTGGTCGAATCTGCCGCAAAGATTGGCGGACATTCCTTCAGCCATCACTTCCTGACCACCGAATGGGAACAAGTCGTAGACGCCTGGCAGTTGGATAGTTGGGAAGCCTATCGTGATGTTACCCGCTTGGGTCGCAAAACCCGCCTGCCAGAAAACCGCAGAGAAACCTTGTGGGCTATTTTCGAGCAAGTGAAGTCTGCCCTCAAAGCACAGGGCTTGACCACATACGCCGGCATGTTTAGTCAACTGGCCGCACATTACGAAGCAGGTCAGCGTTCCCCCTTTGATTTCATCGTGGTGGACGAAGCACAGGATATCAACATTCCCCAACTGAAATTTTTGGCGGCGCTTTCTGGTCACCGCTTGAACAGCCTGTTTCTCGCTGGTGATTTAGGTCAACGCATCTTCCAACAGCCCTTTTCATGGAAGTCGCTTGGAGTGGATGTCCGCGGCCGCTCGAAAACCCTGCGCATCAACTACCGCACCTCGCACCAGATCCGAACGCAGGCCGATAAGCTTCTCGGCCCTGAAATGGCGGATGTGGACGGTAACAACGAAACGCGTAGCGACACGATCTCAGTCTTCAACGGACCCGCCCCCACCATTGAAACCTTCGACACCCCGCAATCCGAAATCGAAGCAGTGGCGGCCTGGCTCAAAGAACGCCTTGATAATGGTTTGCATCCCGAAGAGATTGGGGTTTTCGTTCGCTCAGAAGCACAATTTCCCAGGGCAAAATCCGCCCTGCAGGCCGCCGAAATCGCTTACAAAGCACTCGACCAAAAGATGGATACCGCCGTTGGTTGCGCCTCACTATGTACCATGCACATGGCCAAGGGACTCGAGTTTCGCGCCGTCGCCGTGATGGCCTGTGATGACGAGATCATCCCCTTGCAGGAACGCATCGAAACTGTGACGGACACCCCCGACCTGGAAGAAGTCTACAACACCGAGTGCCACCTGCTTCTTTTTCACACGGATGGACAAGGTGTACGCTCGCTGATCCAGGCAATTGATGAACGACTGGGCAAGAATGCCGCCCTCGATCCCAAAGACACTTATCCCGGCGATTACATCCGCGTGACCACGCTCAATGCCGGGGCTGGACTGGAAAGTCCCATCGTTTTTCTGGCTGGTCTCCGACAGCTTTTTGAGGAGGAACAATCCCTGCGATTGTCTGATGAGGAGCGCGAGATATTGATTCGGGATAATACGAGGAAGCTGTATATGGCGGTTACGCGCGCGGGGCAGAGGTTGGTGTTGACGTACGCGGGGGAGTTACCCGATGTTCTTTCGAAGGTCATTTTGGATAATCAAGGTTAGCCAGAATTTGTTATCCAATACAGACCTTTCTCGCAACTTTGAATGGAGATGCAAATCGAGGAAGGCCCGGGAAATCGCTGGTAACGGAGGTAAGAACGATAGCCAAATAACCACCATCGAACTTTCAAACAAAACCCAATATTTATCAATTCATCTCCATGAGGCCAATGACTGACCTTGTTGGGATTATAATTACCGTATAAAGACTTGGAGGTCTATATGGCAACTAAGAGCAAAGTAAAAGCTACCAAATTGAGCGTTGGCCTACCATTCAACCTGGGTTCGCTTGAGTTTGAAAACGATGAAGCCCAGCAACGCGCGGCCTGGGCTTTGTATGTGGAACTCTCCACGCGTATTGCTGTCCAGCCTTTGGGAGAGGGAGAAGGCATTTTGCGCGAGGCGTTGACTTCCCTGTACAATGTCTTCAATATCACCCGCCAGATTTTGCGAGAAGCAGGGCCGGAGATTGCCAAAGGCCCGCAATCCCTGGGCGCGATTGCCATTGACGTGCTAAATAAGGGTCTGCGCCCGTTTTTGGTTAAATGGCATCCGATGTTGAAAGCTTATGAAGAGAAAAAGCCTGCTGAATTGACGACCGTAGAGCATGAACGCAAATGGGAACAAGCCGCCGAATTCAGAAAAGAACTCGAAAAGGTGCGCCAGCAAATGGTGATTTATGTGGATGCCCTGGCAAAAATCGCAGGGATAGAGTAACTAAACTACCTAAAGCCACCGAAAGGGGAAAGTATGTCCCACATCTTCATCTCCTACTCCCGCAAGGACCTGGCAATCGCAGAACGAATCATCGATGCTCTGGCAAAGGATGATCTTGAACCGTGGATTGACTGGAAGAGCATACCAAAGGGTGAAGCGTTCGAAAGGGAAATCCAGCAAGGAATTGAAAAAGCTGAGATCTTCCTGTTTTTAGTCAGCCCCGATTCTGTTCAATCAGACTGGTGCAACAAGGAGATTGCCCATGCGGTCAAGAATGGCAAGCGGATTCTTCCCATCGTCATTCAAGATACTGACCCGAAAAATATTCATCTCGAAATCTCAAAACGCAACTGGATTTTCTGCAGAGATGGACAGGATGATTTCAACAAGGCGATTGAAGAAACGCGCAAGACCATTCACACAGATTATGAATGGCTAAAGTACCATACACGTTTGCAGGTTAAGGCTCTAGAATGGGAAAAGGGGAAAGACCATAGCCAACTCTTGCGGGGAAAGGAACTACAAGAAGCAGAACAAAAACTCGCTGGTATCAATAGTAACAAAGATCCCAAACCGACCGACATGCAAAGAAAATATGTGGTAGCAAGTCGGATTGCAGAAAACGATGAACAAAGGACGCGCGCTGAAGAAAAGCAAAAAACAAAGCGACGATTGCGTATTCTCGGTTTTGGTTTAGGGAGTGTCGTTATTTTGGCGACTATTGCTACGATATTAGCGATTTTATTTGGAGGGCAGGTTGGAGTTTCCTCATATCGTGAAAAGAAAGCACAAGAAACTGCACAAGCAGAATCAACGGCGCGTGCTGGTGCACAGGCAAAGGAACAAGCACAAAGGCAAATTGCTCTTGCCAGGAGCCTTGCTGAATCATCGCGAAAACTGGGCCTAGCGGATTCTCAGATATTTACTGGCCTAATTGGTCCTACGGGAAGTGCACAGTCACTTGCAATGCTTTTAGCTATCGAGTCAATTAAGCGAAACCCAACATACGAAGGTATAGAAGCCCTTAGTTCTCAATTACGATATTTACCCCAATTGATTGCTGAAGAAAGCTTTTCCACTGACGGAGCTATGATTCCAATTACGGATCCAGAAGAGGAGCAATTTGCTAAAATTTATATAAACCCTAGTAGTATGAAAATATTTAAGTTGAGTCGGATTTCAACAACAGAATATGCAATTAATGCGTGGGAGTCCTCTACTTGGAAAAAAGCAAATATTACCAATATAACAGTCTCTCAAGATACCGGGTTATCATTTAATGCTCCAATCATACTGTCAGAAAACACTAAGTGGTTTGCCTATATAGGAAGTGACGGAATTGTACTTCAGCGAACTTTAGACAACTTTTCTCAATTAGTTTGGAGGTCAAACGGTCCGTTTTCATCTCTAAAATTTAGCCCAGATTCGACTTCCTTGCTTGTATCCAAACAAGATGGAACGGTAAAGGTTTGGAATATTGACACTCAGCAAGAAATTGCATCCTTCACTGTTTCGCCTGGAACGGATTTTGTTTCTTTTGTTGGTGGCGGATCTAAATTGGTAGCACAGACTACTCTAATTGGAGACAATCGTTATGATGTATACGTCTTTGACATCCCTTCACAAAAGGTGTTAGCACATTTTTCGAACAGTTTATATCTAGGTGCAAATGTTAACGGGAATTACATCGCAGTATCTTTTGGGAACCGGTATGACCCTGACAATATTCATGTTTGGGATGTTTCTTTGAGCATGGAGACACTTATTGTAAACAATGAATGTCTACTGGATTTCATTAATGGCTCTGATATAATTCTGACAATGTCAAAAGGAAAGAATGGGTCATGTTTGTCGGGACTAGGGAATCCCCTACACATTTGGGATATAAAAAACAAAAAGCAAGTATATGAACTTGAGTTTGGCAATTTAGTTTGGGCGGGATTAATTATGCCCGAAGGGGATCTAGCCGCTATTTCAACTGGGGAGATGGTTTATGTTATTGATATCCAAGAAAAGAAGGTTCTGGCTGAAATTCCGGTAAATTTTACAGCAGATATTTTCGCCTTTAGTTCAGACAGATCCAAGTTGATAATAGCGAATAGAAGCCCTCTACCTGTTGTAGGAGGCAATCACAGCTATAACGCAATCGTTTGGGATGTAAAAAACAACGTTGAAATCGGAAGAATACCGCGCGATAGTTATATCGTTTCAATGGCATTCTTCGGAAAAACCACAAATCTAATCATAGCTGACAGTAAGGGCGGCTTAACTGTTTGGGATATAAATGATCTTTGGAAGAACAAAGTTTTTGAATATCAGCACGATTATCCAGCTGGAATGCCTGGAAGTGTGGCATCTGGTTGGACGTTTGCGATTCCAATTTTTAGCCCCCCTGAAAAGCAATTGGCAATTGGTGGGGGCAATGGAAACCTTGAAACCTTCGATCTATCATCTAATCAAAAAATTTTCTCTTATTCGCGAACCGACATGACGCTGTCGAATGAACTTGCCTATAGTTCGAATGGGAAATGGGTGGCTTTTACAGGACTTTTTTGCCAACTAGGTGATTGCCCAAATAATGTCAAAATTCTAGATACAACGACCAACACAGTCTCCACAATCGACCCAATGGAACCAACGTTCCTGGCCAAGATCGCATTTAGCCCCGATAATCGTTATCTGGCAATCGGCTGGAGAGGTGATCACAATTTTATACATATTTGGAAGACGGATGAATGGAAACGCATCCAGGAGATCGAGTTAGGCGACCACGGAGGAGAAAAAGTGTCGTTTACTCCATCTGGAGATTTTCTTATTTCAGCAGATGCTGATGAGGGCGGCAGCCTGTTAGTGTTTGATGTTCGTAACTGGAAAAAAGTATTTGAAGTAAAGACGCCAACCGGTTTATTCGCATTCTTTAGCGAGGAAAAACTAATGGCATTAAATTCTTATGATGTCAAAAACTCAACTGGGTTGATAAGGATCCTAAGTATTGATAATTGGAAGGATGTCACATCAATTCAATGCAATTCGCGTTTACTGACTCTTGTATTTAATTCATCTGGAGAATATATTAGCGCCATAGATTCGCTTCACAATCTCATTACATGGGATGCACACACTGGACATTTAATTTCTACAAAATTCATGCCAGATATTGGCGGTCACCTAAAAAACCTTCAAGACCATCCTTCGTGGTTCGCGGTGAATGAGGGCAACAATATTCTGATTATCGATGTGCTTACTGGGACTGAAATTGAACGAATAGATACCAGTGAACCTATTAGTGCTATAAGCATTAGCTCGGATGGACAATTCATTGCTTCAGGTGGTGCTGACGGAAAAGTTCAAATTTGGTATTGGCGTCCAGATGATTTGATAAACGAAGCGTGTAATCGCTTATATCGTAATCTCACTATAAGTGAATGGAAGCAGTACTTCGGAGATGAACTCTATCATCCTACCTGTCCCAACTTGCCAATTCCTGAAGAGTAAAATTTACCCATGCCTACCCCCGAATCCCTCGCCCGCGTCAACATTGACAAGCAACTGACCGCCTGCGGTTGGACAGTGCAATCGTGCGGAGATGAATTTATACAACGGCCACGATGTGGCAATACGCAAGTTTTCCAATTAAGCGGCTAACATGTCGCATATCTTCATCTCCTACTCCCGCAATGACCTGGCAATCGCCGAAAGAATCATCGATGCTTTGGCAAAGGATGATCTCGAACCGTGGATTGATTGGAAAAGCATTCCAAAGGGTGAGGTGTTTGAAAGGGAAATCGAGCAGGGAATTGAAAAGGCTGAGATTTTCTTGTTTTTAGTCAGCCCCGATTCTGTTCAATCGGACTGGTGCAACAAGGAGATTGCACACGCGGTCAAGAACGGCAAGCGGATACTTCCTGTTGTGTTGCGCGATGCCGATCTGAAAACTATTCACCCCGAAATCTCAAAACGCAACTGGATTCTCTGCCGAGATGGGCGGGATGATTTCAACAAAGCAATTGAAAAAATACACGAGACCATTCACACCGATTACGAATGGCTGAAGTATCACACGAAATTACAGATAAAAGCATTGGATTGGGAGCGAGGAAAAGATAATAGCCGGCTTTTGCGGGGAAAAGAATTGCGAGAAGCGGAGCAACAATTTGCTGAAATTAGCAGCC
>Ga0100396_1003437_pt1 | contig 10287 bp, 9 predicted proteins | sample CryGeymeta201520_FD_81551 | JGI IMG/M metagenome (GOLD analysis project Ga0100396, IMG submission 81551) | Groundwater microbial communities from Crystal Geyser aquifers in Utah, USA - Crystal Geyser metaG 2015-20 | ecosystem: Environmental > Aquatic > Deep subsurface > Groundwater | place: USA... | reverse complement strand
GGCAAATATGGCAGACATGTAAGGTGTCGTAATTGTCATCTTGTATATGTAAACCCCATTGAGGGCAATGGCAAAATCAATGGAGACTATTCTCAGAGGAAAAGCAATGATGCCTCTATTATCCGCACAAGCCGACTCAGGGCAGCTAAATCGCAAGTGCAGTTGATTAGAAAGTATGGCAGCGGCACAAATCTTCTAGATGTAGGGTGCGGCGAGGGGTTTTTTCTTTTCGATGCCTCCAAAATGGGATATATTGTTAGGGGAGTTGAATTATCACAGGACGCCGCGGAATATGCTAGAAGGGAGTTTAGCTTAGATGTAGAAGCAAAATCTTTCGAAGAAGTGGAATTTCCGGAAAGCTATTTCGATGTAGTTACCTTATGGCAAGTTCTGGAACATGTTCCATATCCACTTATCATTCTCAAGAAGGTTCACAGAATACTTAAGCCTGGAGGTGTGGTGGCGGTAGCGACCCCCAATTTCGGGGGTATCCTGGCAAAGACCCTGCGAAAACGATGGTGGAATATAAGGGAGCTTCATATTAACCAGTTTACTGCTGATACCCTTAAGAACATGCTAGGGAGTGCCGGGTTCGAGGATATGGATACTGTGTGTTATAAAGAACACATAAGTTTACCCATGTTAGTTATTCCGATACTGAGATACTTGAAGATATGCGAACGGTTGGAAGCTCTCATCTGCCCTAATTCTGAATGGGGTAAGATCACAAAAGTCAAAAGTCAAAATGCAAAAGTTAAAATTACAAATCAAAAGTCAAAAATTTTGCTTTTTTCATTTTTATCTTTGATTTCCTTCCCGTATCCCTCAAGGCTCGATAACTGTAATATGATTGCGGTAAAGCCGCAAAATGGAGATAGAAATTGTAATTCTTGAGGAGGTTCGAGATGACAAATTTTTCTCCCTGGCAGGGGATTGAGCTTATGGCGAAAGGAATTCGTAACTACATGACTGGTCGTCCTTTAGTAGTTTCCTTTGAGGTAACGCTTTCCTGTAATTGCAATTGTCGCCATTGTGACCTTGGTGGCATGATAAAAGATGAGAACCAGCTTCAACCTCGTGATTATGGTAACCTAGTCCGGCTTCTGAAACCGCCTGTGGTGCAGATCTCGGGCGGGGAACCACTTTTGCGCAAGGACATAGCGGACATAGTTAAGGCTATTAAACAACCCAATGGACTGCTATACTTGATACTTGTTACTAACGGGGCGTTATTAGATGAGAGGAATTATTTCCAGTTGTTCGAAGCTGGTGTGAACCAATTTTCTGTATCCCTTGACTTCCCCGATGAGCGACATGATGAATTTCGGCGACATCGTGGATTATTTAGACATCTGGAGGAAACAATTCCACGGCTGGCAAGCTTTAGTTACCATAATATTATTCTGAACTCAGCAATAACAAGAGCTAATTTGAGGGATATCCTGCCTTTAGCGCAAAAAGCTAGAGACTGGAATGTTTCTATTTCCTACAGTGCCTATACCCCACTGCGAACGGAAGATAAGGATTATTGTATCAATACCAGAGAAGAGCTGAAGTTGCTACGTCAAACCATTTACGAACTCTTAGAATTAAAAAAGAAAACCACTCATGTAACCAACTCCAAAGGAGTGCTTTTAGATACCTTGAAGTTCTTTGAGCAAGGTTATATGCCAAATTGCCAGGCTGGTAAGAAATTTCTTGTTGTCATGCCTGATGGCAGCCTTGTTCCCTGCTCCCTGCATCGCAACAAATATTCTAGCCAAAAAGAGATAATAGAAAACTTTTCCTGTGGCAACCATTGTGGCGGGTGTTATGTTGCTATAAGATCTTACAGCGAACAACCGTTATGGCGACAATTAGGCAGTATACCAGATTATGGCAAGTCGTTTTTTGCTCGTAGTAATACCTAGGTAACTACTGGCGTTTCGCCGGGATGCAACTTGCGCCACTTTTCCAGAAGTTGCTGTCGTGTTTCCTTGTGCTCAGGGTCGGGGATGCAAGAATCCACGGGACAAATCTCGGCACACTTAGACGATTCAAACCAGCCGACACACTCAGTGCATTTGCCCGGGTCAATGACGTAGATAGTTTCTCCTTCTTTTATGGCTTGATTTTTACATTCTGGCTCGCAAGCTCCACAGCTAATGCAATCCTCGGTAATTTTGTACGCCATTTTTTAATACCTCCTTAAATACAAATTCGGCTACATTAATCTTATCATCTAACCCTTGCCGTGGAAAGTTTAGCAAGGTTAGAAGAAAACTTTTCCCTCAGAGCAGCAGCAACATGGTCTGAGACAAGATCTTCAAGACAACCTCCTAACATGGCAACCTCCTTAATCAAGCTGGAACTAAGAAACTGGTATTGAACACTTGTCATGAGACAAACCAGTTCAATATCTGGTGCTAGTTTTTTATTCATCAGCGCCATTTCAAATTCACGTTCAAAGTCGGAGCTAACTCTTAACCCCCGCACCATAACCTTGCCACCTACTTTTTGTACAAAATCAACAGCAAGTCCGTGGAAAGGCTCAACCTGCACATTAGGCCAGCCAATTATTGCTTGCTCTATTAGCTCTACCCGTTGCTGCAGAGAAAAAAGTGGCTTTTTACCCGGATTCTCATAGACTGCAATGATCAACTTATCAAACAAGAGTGACGCTCGTTTAGCAATGTCAAGGTGTCCATAAGTAATGGGGTCAAAAGTGCCAGGATAAACTCCTATTGTCATAATTAATTCTCCTTCTGATATATAGAAATGAACGTGCCACCATAGTGCCGTTCCTTGACTAGATGCAGGCCGTCGTATTCGGGACCCAAGGGAAAGCGATTAGCATGACAAATCACAATCATGGAATGTTCCCCAGCCAGTTTTGATTTGCCCAGCCTAGCTAATAAGTCATTCGTAGAGGGGTCAGAGTAGGGTGGGTCTAAAAATATGATGTCGTATTTATTGCTCAAGAAGTTAATTGCTCTTTTTACGCTGCAGCAATAAATATGGGCTTTATGTATAATCCCCATTTTTTCCAGGTTATGCTTTATAATATCACAGCATTTCTTTCTGTGGTCAACAAAATCAACCCACTCTGTCTTACGGCTTAAAGCTTCAATTCCCAAGGCGCCACTGCCGGCATACAAATCTAGAGCTCGCTCCCATCCTTCAGCGCTATTCTCCAAAATGGAGAAAATTGCCTGCCTCGCTACGTTTGTTGTTGGTCGAATTGAGCGTCCCGGGAGAATTTTTAGCTCAGTTCCCTTTGCTTGACCTCCAGTAACTCGCATTTCCCTTGATTTTGAATTATAATATAGTCAGTGGATTAATGCAAGAGGCTGGCTTGAGATGGCTTGTTTTGGGCAAGTGTTGTTGACGAAAAAAAGAGCATATCTTATACTTGTTAATGTTCAAAGGCTGATTGGTAAGCAAAAGTGCTGAACTGAGGTTATTATGGGTACTGGTTTTGAAAGATTTTCTGAAGGAGCACGCAGAGCACTAACACGAGCGCAAGGAGAGGCACAGCGGCTGGGTCACGCATACATTGGTACCGAGCACATATTGCTGGGACTTGTGTCAGAGGAATCAGGAATAACAACCAAAGTTTTGAATGACCTGGGTGTCTCGGTGAATAAGATACAGGCTGCAGTGGAATTTGTCACTGGAAAGGGTGAAAAAAGAGGTATTAGTGGCGAGATTGACCTTGCTCCTGGGGCGAAAAGGGTTATTGAACTTGCTGTTGATGAGGCGCGACGTCTTAACTCTAACTATATAGGTAGTGAGCACCTTTTGCTGGGATTACTGCGTGAAGGTCAGGGAGTGGCTTGCAATGTTTTGGAGAGTTTTGGCATTACTCTAGAGCAGGCACGCAACGAGCTAAGTCGAGTTAGTAAACAGGAAGCTGTGCGCGCCCGTACTATGAATCGACCTGCTACACGCACCCCTATCTTAGACCAACTTGCGACAGATTTGACTGCTTTAGCCCGCGCTGGCAAGCTCGACCCTGTTATCGGACGCAGCAAGGAAATCGAGCGAGTGATTCAGATATTAAGTCGCCGCACGAAGAACAATCCGGCACTCATAGGTGAACCGGGTGTGGGCAAAACTGCTATTGTTGAGGGATTGGCTCAGCGCATAGCAGATGGAGAGGCACCTGAAGTATTACAGGGCAAGAGGATAGTTGCCTTGGACATAGCTGCTTTGGTGGCGGGGACAAAATATCGTGGTGAATTTGAAGAAAGACTCAAGAGAGTTATTGAGGAAGGAAAAACTGCCGGTAACTGCATCCTGTTTATCGACGAGATGCATACCATAGTAGGTGCTGGAGCTGCTGAGGGTGCTGTTGATGCCGCTAACATATTGAAACCTTCGCTGTCACGTGGTGAAATACAGTGTATTGGTGCTACTACACTGGGTGACTACCGCAAGTATGTAGAGAGGGATCCAGCTCTCGAGCGGCGATTTCAGCCTGTCCTTGTGGTTGAGCCTACTATAGAAGAAACGCTGGATATTTTGCGGGGTATCAAGCACAGATACGAAGAATTTCACCGCTTAAGTTTTAATGACGAAGCCCTACAAACTGCTGCTTCCCTGGCTGCCCGATATATACCGGACCGTTTTTTGCCTGACAAAGCTATTGACCTAATAGATGAGGCTGGTTCTCGGGTGCGCTTAAAGCGTGGCAGTGCTCCTCTAGGCTTAATTGAAGCCAAACGGGCCCTGGAAAGTGTGCGTAAGGAGAAGGAAGGAGCCTTGTCAGCGCAAAAATATGAGTATGCTGCTGAATTGCATGACCGCGAGCTTCAGCTAATGGGTAAAATTGCCGATTTAGAAAAAGACTGGCAGGGTAAACAAGAATCGAATAAACCTACAGTCACCAAGGAGGACATCGCTGAAGTAGCTAGTATGTGGACAGGCATACCACTGGTGCAGCTCACTACTGACGAAACAAGTCGCTTATTACAGATGGAGGAAGTTTTGCATCGCCGCATCATTGGGCAGGATGAGGCGATAACTACCGTTGCCAAAGCGGTAAGAAGAGGTCGAGCTGGTTTGAAAGACCCACGGCATCCCATTGGCGTTTTTGTATTTTTAGGCCCTACTGGCGTAGGTAAAACTGAATTAGCGCGGGCTCTGGCAGAATTCATGTTTGGTAGCGAGGATACCTTAATTCGTCTTGATATGTCGGAGTTTATGGAGCGCCATACCGTGGCTCGCTTGGTGGGAGCGCCGCCGGGCTATATCGGCTATGAAGAGGGTGGTCAATTAACTGAGGCAGTACGACGTAAGTCATATTGCCTTATCCTCCTTGATGAGATTGAGAAGGCACATCCTGATGTTTTCAATATCTTGCTCCAGATTTTTGATGATGGTCATTTAACTGATGCTAAAGGACGGCGCGTTGATTTTCGCAACAGCATTTTAATCATGACCAGCAATGTGGGCGCTGAGCTCATTAAGCGCGAGATGAGCATCGGTTTTGCCACCCAAGGCGGCCAGGAAAGAGAGCAGACTGAATACGAGAAAATGAAAGAGAAGGTACTTGGGGAACTCAAGAGAATATTCCGCCCTGAGTTTCTTAACCGCATTGATGCCACTGTGGTGTTTCATGCCTTAAATAAAGAACATATCCGCCAGATTGTTGATTTGATGCTCAGCCAGGTGGCCAGCTCACTTAAAGAAAGAAATATCATCTTAGAGGTTACTGCTGCGGCTAAAGATTTTCTGGGCAGTAAAGGTTATGACCCTGTTTTTGGGGCACGTCCCCTGCGTCGTGTTATCCAGGATTTGGTTGAAAACCAGCTTTCCGAAGCCTTGTTGCGCGGTGAATTTGTCGCCGGAGATACCGTGTTAATAGATTGTGACGGAGAAAAAATAACAATGAAAGCCCTCAGTCTTCAGCTTTCAACCAGTAAGGAGGTTAGTTAGATATGGCACAAGAAATAATTGAAGCACCACTACCGGGAAAGATACTAACAGTCAATGTTACTGTGGGTAATACGGTTGAGGAAGGTGGGCTAGTTTGCACCATCGAAGCGATGAAGATGGAAAATCCTATATTGTCTCCGGTTAAGGGCTCAGTTAAGGAAGTGACGATTAAACCGGGGCAGATAGTAAAGACTGGGGAGAAGCTAGCTCTTATTGAGTACTAAGTGCCTGGAACAAAACCCATTTTCGTTTGTCAGCAATGTGGTAAAGAAAGTCCTAAATGGTTGGGGCGTTGCCCTGAGTGTCAAGCGTGGAATAGCTTTGTAGAAACCTCACCTTTATCGGGGGCCTTAAAACTCCCAAAGGGGCATTACTTTATAGGAAATAAACCCCGAGAGCTTTCTGAAGTAGCTGCGGATTCCTTTTTTCGCCTCAATCTTGGTTTTGCCGAATTTGACCGTGTCCTGGGAGGTGGCTTGGTTCCTGGTTCCTTAGTGCTTATTGGAGGAGAGCCAGGGATTGGGAAATCTACCCTTTTACTCCAGGCTTCAGCCAAGGTGGCTGAGGAGAGTAAAGTTGTTACCTATATTTCCGGGGAAGAATCCATTAATCAGATTAAACTCAGGGCCGAGCGCCTGAACATAACTGGAAAAGGCATATATTTCCTCTCTGAGTCTGACCTTGAGGCAATACTACAATTCCTGGCGTCTCTCCGCCAAAATATGGTGGTTATTGATTCGATTCAGGCTATGTATCTTGAGGACGTAGCCGGGGCACCAGGAAGCATTGCGCAGGTTCGCGAGTGTACATTGCGGTTAGAACATTGGGCAAAGCAAAGTGATGTGCCTATCCTGATTACCGGGCACGTGACTAAAGAGGGGGCAATTGCCGGACCAGGAACGCTGGAACATATTGTTGATGTCGTAATTTACTTTGAAGGTGAGCCATTCTCTAATTACCGCATACTACGCAGTGCAAAGAATCGTTTTGGCTCCACCAATGAGATAGGAATGTTTGAGATGAGGGATAATGGGCTTGTAGGAGTGGATAACCCATCAGAAATTTTTCTTTCGGCATATAGGGAAGGTATTATTGGCTCGGTGGTAACGTCAACTCTCGAGGGAAGCCGTCCCTTGCTTGTAGAGATTCAAGCATTGACTAATCCGAATAACTTTAGTCCGCCCAGACGTATTGCCAATGGTATAGACTTTAATCGGCTGCTGATGGTAATTGCTGTGCTGAACAAACGTGCCAGCTTGAAGCTTTTTGACCAGGATATCATAGTTAATGTTACCGGGGGACTGAGGCTCAATGAGCCAGCCATTGATTTAGCGGTTGCTTTGGCTATTGCCTCCAGTTTTAGCGACCGCAAGCCAATTCCCGGGTTGGTTGTTCTTGGTGAAATAGGGCTTAACGGAGAACTCAGGGGAGTCCCCCAAATAGAGAGAAGGATTGCTGAGGCGGTAAGATTGGGGTTCAAATACTGCCTTATGCCTAAACTTCCCCCTGCTGTTGCCGGCAGTTCGAAGCAATTTCTGGACTCTGTTGATATTGAGCTAATCCAGGCCGGCTCCGTAGCTCAAGCTTTGAGGGCAGGACTTACAACGAGAAATTAAAAAGCAAAATGCAAAAGGCAAAAATACAGAGCAAAAATAAGAAAGTTAAAGCTTTTTGCACTTTGATTTGTCATTTTGATTTTTTATCTTTGACTTTTAACTTTCAGGCCCAGAGTTTGGAGCTTAGAATTTGGAATTTAAAAAGGTAGGAGCCATCATACTTGCCGCCGGCAGTGGTCAGCGTATGGGCGGAATAGATAAGCTCTTTGCTCTGCTAGGGGATAAACCGCTATTGGCTTGGTCAGTAGACGCTTGCGAGAGATGCAGTCTTATTGAACAGATAGTCATCGCACTCAATGGAAAAAATTGGGAGCTGGGGCAGAAGTTAAAAGAGGAAAGGGGCTGGTGCAAGGTTAGCTTCTGTCTTGGTGGTGCCAGGCGGCAAGATTCAGTGAAGGAAGCCCTGAACTTGTTTCAGGGTCAGTTGAAGGACTGTGATTGGGTCATGGTTCATGATGGCGCCCGCCCTTTCTTGACTTTGAGATTGATTGAGGATGGCTTAAAGATGGCTATGGAAACTGGAGCCGCAGTAGCTGCCGTACCGGCTAAGGATACTATAAAGCTTGTCGGGGCTAATGAGATAGTAAAGGAAACGCTACCGCGCCACAAACTTTGGGTAGCCCAAACTCCACAGGTTTTTCGCTTTTCTCTCCTTGCTCAAGCATATAAGGAACTTAAAGACGAGATTACCGATGATGCTGCTGCTGTGGAACGATCAGGTTACAAGGTGAAACTCTATATGGGTGATTATAATAATATAAAAGTGACTACACCTGAGGATTTGGCACTGGCGGAAACCATCGCTGGCAAAAGTGGGGTGAAAAATTTGTCATCAATGAGAGTTGGCATTGGCTATGATAGTCACGCTTTGGCTTCGGAGCGCAAGCTCATCCTGGGGGGGGTTGACATTCCTCATAATATGGGCTTGCTGGGATGGAGCGATGCTGATGTGGTAATTCACGCCATAATAGATGCTCTATGCGGTGCTGCTGGCCTCGGTGATATCGGGACTTTGTTTCCCCCGGAAGAGCCAGAGTATCAAAATATCTCAAGTCTGGTTCTTTTAACCGAGACCGACAAACTAGCCAGAGCCAAGGGTTTTACCGTGGTTAACATTGATGCCACCATTATGGCACAGTATCCCAAACTCTCACCCTTCATCCCGGAAATGAAGAAACGCATTAGCCAGGCTTTGGGTATTGAATCAAGCCAGGTAACAATTAAAGCCACTACTACTAATGGATTGGGCTTTATTGGCAGGGGAGAAGGGATGGCTGCTCAATCTGTTGCCCTGGTGGAGGGCTAGCTATAGTTTTATTGCTTCTTTACCAGGGCACATATATTGCGAGAAAAGCTCTTCACAGGAAAGTGATAAGATTTTTCTGGGGACAAGGTGGTGATTCCAAAGCCAGCTCTGGTTAATAACCTTTTTAGCTCGTTATAAGAGAAAAGGTAATAATAACGGTAAACCGTTTTGCCCTTAAGCCTCCAGGGCACCTGTTGTTCTTTAGATTTCAACCAGAATCTTGGTTGCCGGTGATTCCAGACAGTTAAAAAAGCCTCGCCACCGGGTTTAAGTACCCGCCTCAATTCCTGAAATGCCTTTCCCCTTTCCTCGTCTCCCTTAATATGATGATACGTAGCCACTGATATTGCCCAATCAAAAGTATTGTCCGGGAAAGGCAAGTAAACGGCATCAGCCAGCACAAGGTTAACCTGAAAGTGGAATTTGGCTGAATATCGTAAAGCTTGCTGGAGCATGCCGGCGGAAGCATCTATTCCCCAGAGTTCGAAGTCCTTCCGGAAAGGCAAAAAGTCGGGACCATGGGCACAGCCGACATTTAATAGTTCCCCCCCTTTCCATTTCTGTGCCAGCTCTTCAAGCTCTGCCCTTAACAAAGGCCAGTGTCTTATCCTATACCAGCTCTCAGCTATCTGGTCGAATACCTCTCTATTTGTGCTCATAAGACAAACTTTGCTAAACTGCACAATGTCATTGCGACGAGCGTAGCGAGGAAGCAATCTCAAGCTACCCAAGATAGGTTATAGTATAGCAAATAGATTGCTTCGCTTCCCCTTCGCTGATTGCCACGCCTTCGGTTCGCAGCTTTGGCTCAGGGCTTTGGCTCACCGCAATGACGGAAAAGCACCAATGACTTACGCAACTAAGTTCAACCTGAAAAAAGTGTCACGAACTATTTCTGGGGTAACGCCGGTAGCGGTTATGGCTAAGCCCTTTCCCTGCCCTGGTAAGTGTATCTATTGTCCCACTTCCCCTGAAGCGCCTAAGAGCTATACTATGGAATCTCCAGCAGTTCTTCGAGCAAGAAAATGTGGCTTTGACGCTCAGAAGCAGGTGGAATTGCGGCTCAAAACTCTTGTGGATATGGGACACCCTCTGGACAAGGTGGAACTCATTGTTATGGGGGGTACCTTTCTGGCTTATCCCGGGGAATATCAGTATCAGTTTATCAAGGATTGCTATGATGCTCTTAATGGCGTTCCCTCGGCGAGTCTGGAAGAGGCTAAGAAGTTGAATGAGACTGCCAGACATCGCTGTGTAGGACTGTGCCTTGAAACCAGGCCCGACTTTTGTGGGGAAGAAGAGATAAGACGCATGCTGGATTTTGGTGCTACCCGGGTAGAGATCGGGGTGCAGACCTTAGATGACGAGATTCAGCGAGTGACAAAAAGAGGACACAGTATAGCCGAGGTTATCTCCGCTACAAAGCTGTTGAGGGATTACGGCTTT
>Ga0100396_1003436_pt1 | contig 10287 bp, 9 predicted proteins | sample CryGeymeta201520_FD_81551 | JGI IMG/M metagenome (GOLD analysis project Ga0100396, IMG submission 81551) | Groundwater microbial communities from Crystal Geyser aquifers in Utah, USA - Crystal Geyser metaG 2015-20 | ecosystem: Environmental > Aquatic > Deep subsurface > Groundwater | place: USA... | reverse complement strand
CACGACCGTACGCAGCAAGGCAAGAAAATTCAAGCCAACCGCACACGGCCTCTTCACCCCAATGCAGGGCTTTGCAGCACAGCGCATTGACGCGAGGCCATGTTTGCCGTTATCGACGCTGCTGTATGTACGGCAGCGAACCGATATGAAAACTTTTGTACTTTGAAAAACACCTTTCTAACTATTTAACACGTAGCTAAATACACAGATAGAAAAGGGGCCCTAAGGCCCCTGAAAGATCGTCGCAGCAGCGCCGTTTTACTGAGTAACGACTGCTGGCGTCACAGCCGTTGCGCCCGGGTCAGCAGCCAAGCCTGTACCGGGGGTGTGAATGCCGCGGGTCTTGTCCATAACGACCGCAGGGCCAGTCCCTGCCGAGGGAACACCATCGGCGTTCATGGTGTGTAGGCGCGCTCGAATTTGATCTTCGGCCTGTATTTGGACTTGTTCGCGCTCTTGCGTACGGGTTGCAGTGCCCACACCGGGGTTATGCGAGCGGGCCTGTCCACCAGCACCCATTCCGGCGCTGGTACCACCACTTGACGCGCCTGCGGCTTGCCCACCTGCGGGACCTTTGGCAAAAACAGCCGTGCCCAATGCAAGCGATGCAGCCAGGGCGATCAAAGCAAATTTTGATGATTTCATGATGACTCTCCAATAAAGTGAATAAACCAACTAACGTCCGCGGCCTGCGCCGCCCCGCCCACCCCCACCACTACCGCCTCCACCACCTGCACCGCCACCACTGCCACCGCCTCCCGCACCTGAGCCTCGGCTTGCGCCGCTTGCTCCGCTGCGCTGGCGGCTCTCAAAGCCGGTGCCATACGGCAAGACCACGATTGCACCGGCAACTTCCTGACGGCCTGGTGCAACCACTTGAACCGGGTTGGCATCCTTGACCTCCTGGTCCTGCAACGGCGCCGCCGGGTCAACCACCGAGGCGGCAGCTGGCCGCACCGACAGATTCAACGGGCGAGCCATCGGACGCTCTGAGTCCTTTGGCAGACTCTGGGCGTTGGCCCCTGAGACAGTGGTCACAAGCAGCAATGCGGCGATGAAGGCGTGGCAGTTCATGGTGTGGGTGTTTCCGGGTGTTTGTATGGTGCAGCGCGTGTGTCGCACCAGGATGTCTGAAAAGACTGATTTTGTATCGGTGTGTCGCCAAGCGTATCGCTGGGTCGCAAGCCGGTGCCAGTGGCTGCCGTGCAGCGTAAACTGCACCTGTGCCCGCCATGAACACACCCACCCTTCCCCAAATTCTTGTAGTTGACGACGACCCGGACCTGCGCGACTTGCTAAGCACTTACCTGGGGGCCAACGGATTTGTGGTGACTGGCGCGGGCGACGGTGCGGCCATGTGGGCACAGCTGTCGCGCGGCATGCCCGACGCGATCGTGCTCGACTTGATGTTGCCCGGCGAGGATGGCCTGGCCCTTACTCGGTCCTTGCGGGCCCAATCGGCGGTGCCGATTTTGATGCTGTCTGCGCGTGGCGAAGAGCTTGACCGCGTTATCGGCCTGGAAGTCGGCGCTGATGACTATCTGGCCAAACCTTTTGGGCCACGTGAATTGTTGGCGCGGTTGCGTGCCGTCATGCGCCGGGGTCAAACGCCGCCATCACCCTTGCCGACCTCAGCACCGGCACCGCAAGCCCGCTTTGGCGCGTTTATGCTGGACACGCTGGGTCACCGATTGATGCGTGACGGCCATGAAGTACCCCTGACCAGCGCCGAATACGATTTGCTGGCGGTGTTGATAGCGCACCCCAACCGGGTGCTCTCGCGTGACACGCTGGTGGACATGCTGCTGGGTTATACGCGCGACGCGTTTGACCGCAGCATTGACAACCGTGTGACCCGCCTGCGCCGCAAGATTGAGCAAGACCCGGCGGCTCCGCTGTTCATCCGCACCGTGCGCGGTGAGGGGTACCTTTTTAACCCGCGCGGTGATCAGCCTTGAACCAGCCCATGAGTCTGGCGCGCCAGAACACCGTGCTGCTGTCGGTGGCCTTCATCTTGGTTGAGGTGCTGGTGATGGCCGTATTTGCCTGGTGGGTGGTGGTGCCCCTGGGACGACGCTCGGCCGACGATCTGGCCGGACTGATGGTGCTTTCGGCGCAAACCTGGACCGAATTGCCGCCACCAACCCGAGCGGCATTTGAGGTCGAGTTGCTCAAAAGTCATGCGCTGGCCCTGCGCGCAGATGCGCCATCTGCGGGTGAGCACAGCACCTGGCAGCCGCCTTTTTTTTATCTGCTGGAAGCGGCATTTGAGCGACGTACGGGACGTGCGCTTGCCCTGACCACAGAGACGCTCGACACTGGCATCTGGTACTGGGCCGAAGTACCTGCAGGGGGTCACCAGCTTGCGGTAGGGGTGTCGGCCACGCGTGTCGGCAGTCAACCAGTGATGGCTTTTTTGGTGGCTTTGCTCGGTGGCTTGTTGTTTGCCCTGACATTGGCGGTGTTGCTGGCGCGGCGCCTGACCGAACCACTGGCCAAACTCGAAGCCGCCAGCGCGCTGATCGGTCAGGGTGGCAGCCCGCTGCTGCTGCCTGAAACCGGTCCGCTGGAAGTGGTCGCCCTGAGTCGGCGTTTCAACGCTATGGCGCAGCAGGTGCGCGAGCTGATCAGTGCCCGCACCACCTTGCTGGCCGGGGTATCACACGATTTGCGCACGCCGCTGGCACGTATGCGTCTGGCGCTTGAAATGCTGAAAGACCAGCCCAACCCCGGGCTAATTGCGCGCCTGGAACAAGACATGGTGCAAATGAACCATTTGATTGGCAATGTGCTCGACCTGGCACGGGGGTTGGCGCAGGAAGAGCCGGTACGCACCGATTTGGCTGATTTTTTGAACCAGCTCGGGGCTGACTTTGCCAACCCGGCTTGCCCGGTCACGGTGCGCTGCCCGCCGGGCCCATGGAACGTGCCAGCGAGCGCCCTGCACCGCGCCATCGGCAACCTGCTGCAAAACGCCCAACGCTACGCGCCAAACGCACCGGTGGAGTTAGTGGCCAGTTTCGACGCCGAGCGCTGCCATATTGGTGTGCTTGACCGCGGACCCGGCATTGCGCCAGAACAGCTTGAGACCGTGTTCCAGCCCTTTTTCAGGCTCGACACCTCACGCAGCCCGACCACCGGCGGCTCGGGTTTGGGCCTGGCGATCGTGCGGGAACTGGCGCGCGCCAATGGCTGGCGGGTGACACTGGAAGCCAGGCCTGGGGGCGGCTTGCAGGCATGGCTTGCTTTGTCCGCCAAACACGCCAGCGAAATACTATAAAACAGATAGCTGTCAACACCTATAAAATATAGCGCTATAGTCATTTTTTATTGTTATCACCATGACCTTCCCCAACGCCTTTGAAAACCTGAACGTGCTGTCGCAGCAAACGCTGCTGTCGCCCTCGGCGCTGCATGACGCCGTGCCAGCCACAGCGCGTGCCATGCAGACCATCAGTCAAGCCCGCGCCACGGTGGCTAACATCATGCATGGTCAGGACAAACGCCTGCTGGTGGTGGTGGGACCGTGCTCGATCCACGACATTGCCGCAGCCAACGACTATGCGCACAAACTCAAGAGCCTGGCCGACGAACTGGCCGAGCAGATCTTCGTCGTCATGCGCGTCTACTTTGAAAAGCCGCGGACCACCGTGGGTTGGAAAGGGCTGATCAACGACCCGCGCATGGACGACACGTTCCGCATTGAAGAAGGCCTGCACATCGCGCGCAAGCTGCTGGTCGATTTGAATGACCTGGGCCTGCCCTGCGGTACCGAGGCGCTCGACCCCATCACCCCACAGTATCTGGGTGACCTGATTTCCTGGAGCGCCATCGGCGCGCGCACTACCGAAAGTCAGACGCACCGCGAGATGGCCAGCGGCTTGTCGAGCCCGGTCGGCTTCAAGAATGGCACCGACGGCAACCTCGACGTCGCCGTCAACGCCATGCTGTCCGCCGCCCAACCGCACACCTTTCTGGGCGTCAACGGCGACGGCCAGGTCGCGCTCACCCACACCCGCGGCAATACGTTTGGGCACCTGATCCTGCGCGGCGGCGCGGTGCCCAATTACGACTCAGTGGCGGTGTCCGAGGCCGAAGCTGCGCTGCGTGCGGCAAAACTGCCAGTGAACATCGTGGTTGACTGCAGCCACGCCAACTCACGCAAGAACCACGCGCTGCAAAGCCTGGTGCTCAAGGATGTAGTGGGGCAAATCGTTGACGGCAACACGTCAATCAAAGGCGTCATGCTCGAATCAAACCTGTTCGAGGGCAACCAGAAACTGGGTGACCCGAAAGACCTGGAATACGGCATCTCGATCACCGACGCTTGTCTGGGCTGGGATGCCACTGCCAACGGCTTGCGCGAAACCGCACAACGCTTGAAGAGCCTGAAACGCCAGGCCCCAGGCGGTCAGACCGCCAGCGCGGCCTCGATGTCTTTTGCCAGACTCTCGGGCGTGTCGGTGGGGGCGTAGCGCTTGAGCACAGCGCCGTCTTTGCCGGCCAGAAACTTGGTGAAGTTCCATTTGATCGACTTGCTGCCAAGCAGTCCGGGCGCTTGCGCGCACAGCCACTGGTACAGCGGGTGCGCCGTGTCGCCATTGACGTCGATCTTGGCCATCATTGAAAACGTTACACCGTAGTTGAGCTGGCAGAACTCGGCAATTTCGCCGTTGCTGCCCGCATCCTGCGCGCCAAACTGATTGCACGGAAAACCCAGCACCACCAGGCCCTGCTTGCCATAGCTTTCGTGCAGTTTTTCCAGGCCACTGAACTGCGGCGTGAAGCCGCAGGCGCTGGCGGTATTGACGATCAGCATCGCCTTGCCCTTGAATTTGCGCAACGCTACTTTCTTGCCGTCGATGGATAGCACTTCAAAATCATAGATGGTGGTCATGCAAAGCCTCTTTGGAATCGGTCGTTGAACGGGGTGAGCAAGCACTTTACGGCAGACACCTTGCACCCGGTGGCAACAGGGCAATCAACCCGTCAGCCATGCGCCTTGTCGTTGCGGGCAATGGCCAGCAGACGATCGACCTCGGGGCCGTGCTCGCGCCGGTTGCGGGCGTGCCAGCGCTGAATGAGCAGCATGAAGCCAGCAATCACCAGACCAAACAGCGTGATTGCGCCAAACGTGGGCAGCCCCAGCCCGGTGGCCAGGCTGTACAGCGCGCCCAACACCAGAATGCACGCCTGCTCGTTGAAGTTTTGCACCGCAATCGACCGGCCTGCGCCCATTAGGTTGTGGCCCCGGTGCTGCAGCAGTGCGTTCATCGGCACCACCAGAAAGCCGCCGAGGGCGCCCAGCAAGATCAGGAACGGTGCCGCCACCCAGACGTTGGTGATAAAGATCAGCATGATGATCAGCAAGCCCATGCCAATGCCCAGCGTGATCACACGCGGGCCGTCTTCCAGCCGCATGCGCAGCGACGCCACCACTGCACCGACGGCCATGCCGATAGCCACCACACCTTGCAGCGCCGACGCCTGCGTGACCGAATAACCCAGCGCTGCGGCAGCCCACGCCAGCACAATGAAGCGAAGGTTGCCCGCCACACCCCAGATCAGCGTCGTCGCGGCCAGCGAAATCTGCCCCAGCTTGTCGCGCCACAGACGTGCGTTGCACGACCAAAAGTCTGGCAGCAGCGACAGCATCTTGCCGGGCAAGGGCCGCATCAGTACGCTGGTAAGCGGAATGTGGGTGTTGAACCAGGCCGCCAGCAGGTAAACAAAGATCAGCACCGCAATGGCCGCCTCGGGCGCGTTGTTAATGCCTGTGTTGATCCACGGGATGTCGATCGCCAATAACCGGTTGGCGACATGGTGGCTGACCAACTGCCCGCCCAACAGCACCCCCAGAATGATCGAGCCGATCGTCAAGCCCTCAATCCAGCCGTTGGCCTTGACGAGTTGCGAGGCCGGCAGCAATTCGGTCAGGATGCCGTACTTGGCCGGTGAATACGCCGCCGCGCCCAGCCCGACCACGGCGTAAGCCATCAGAGGATGGGTGCCAAACAGCATAAACAGGCAGCCCGCCACCTTGATGAAATTGCTCAGCAACATGACCCGGCCCTTGGGCATCGAATCGGCCAGCGCACCCACAAACGGCGCCAACACCACATAAAACAAGGCAAACATCGGCACCAAAGCGGCCTGTTGCCACTGCGGCGCGTGGCTGCTGCGCAGCAATTGCACGGCGGCGACAAACAGGGCATTGTCAGCAAGCGAGCTGAAAAACTGCGCCGCCATGATGGTGTAAAAGCCGCGTTTCATTTAAAACAGACACGCCTTTCTTGGCAGGCGCTGGTTGAGGTGTTGTGTCTCCAAACTGTGCGGGGTTATAGCACGTCGCAGCAATGTCAAAATCGCCCCATTGCATTGTCCTCACGCCCCATGCCTCGTCCGATTCTTGCCACCATCCACCCTGCTGCACTGCAGCACAATTTGCAACGCTGCCGCTCCGCTGCGCCCGATGCCAAAGTGTGGGCCGTGGTCAAGGCCAACGCTTACGGTCACGGCATTGAGCGCGTTTATGAGAGCCTGCGCAGCGCCGACGGTTTTGCCCTGCTGGACCTGGATGAAGCGCAGCGCGTGCGCGACCTGGGCTGGCGCGGGCCGATCCTGCTGCTCGAAGGCGTCTTCGAGCCGCGCGACCTGGAACTGTGTTCACGCCTGGGGCTGTGGCACACGGTGCATTGCGACGCGCAGATCGACATGCTTGCTGCCCACAAGACCACCGTGCCCCACCGCGTTTTTCTGAAGATGAACTCCGGCATGAACCGGCTCGGTTTTACGCCACAGCAGTACCGCAGCGCCTGGAGCCGGCTCAACGCGCTGGCACAGGTCGACGAAATTTCGCTCATGACGCACTTCAGCGACGCCGACGGCGAGCGCGGCATTGCCCACCAGATGCAGCTGTTTGCCAGCGTCACGGGCGACCTGCCGGGCGAGCGCAGCCTGAGCAACAGCGCCGCCACCTTGCGCCACACGCGCGCGGCCAACGCAGCGCCTGACGAACAGGCCGTAGCCTGCGACTGGATCCGCCCGGGCATCGTGCTGTATGGCAGCGCGCCCGACCATCCGCTACACACCAGCGCCGACTGGGAACTGCGCCCGGGCATGACACTTGCATCTAAATTAATAGCTACCCAGGCAATTGATACGGGTGCTATCGTTGGATATGGCTCTACATTTGTGGCCGATCGGCCGATGCACATTGGCGTGGTGGCATGCGGCTACGCCGACGGCTATCCGCGCGTGGCGCCCACCGGCACGCCGGTGCTGGTGGGCGGTGTGCGCAGCCGTGTCGTCGGGCGCGTCAGCATGGACATGATCACCGTCGACCTGACGCCACTGGCGCGTGCAGGCGTCGCCGCCGGTATCGGCAGCGAGGTCACGCTATGGGGCCAAGCCAGCAATGGCGCGGTGCTCGGCATCGATGAGGTGGCCCACGCCGCCGGTACGCTTGGCTACGAGCTGATGTGTGCACTGGCGCTGCGCGTGCCGGTACAGGTGGGCGGCTGATGCCAAGCTACGTTCCGGTACCCCTAGATCGCGTGCAGTTTGGCAAGCCGGTGCCGGTCGACGTCTGGAGCCCCAGTGGCATCTTGTTGCTGCGTCGCGGCCAGCAATTGCAGTCGGCCGCACACCGCGACAAACTCAGCAACCACCACGCGTGCATGACCGAAAGCGACGCCATGGCCTGGCAGCGCAGCCTGGAGCGCATCATGCGCGCGGTCTACCTCGACGGCGGCGACATGTCGCTGCTCGACCAGATGCCGCTGCCCACCGAGATTGTCGAACAGGACTACCTGCCCGGCCACGAGGTGCACGGCGGCTGGCTCGACCTGCAAGACATCTTGCGCGGTGTGCTGTACCAGGGCGAAGCCGCCGTCAGCCCGATGCCGCGACTGCAGGCACTCGAAGACAAGGCGCTGAAACTGGCGCAGGAAGACGCCGACGAGGGTCTGTTCATCCTGATGCAAACCTTGCCCGACCTGCACCTGGGCTATTGCGCCACCCACGCGCTTCTGTGTGGCCTGGTGTGCGTGCTCAGCGCCGACAAGCTTGGACTGCCGCCACATACGCACCCGACATTGATGCGGGCCGCCATGGTGATGAACATTGGCATGGCGCGGCTGCAAGACAGTCTGGCGCAACAGCACGCCCAACCCAACGAGGCGCAGCGCCACGCTATCGACGAGCACGCCGAGCTGGGCGTGCACATTTTGCAAACCGTGGGCGAGCAGCGTCAGTCCGTGCTTGACCTGGTGCGCGGGCACCACCTGCCCGACACGTCAGACCTGCAGGGCCACAGCTTGACGATGCTGCAATTGCTGCACCTGTCGGATGTGCTGATGGCCAAAATGGCACCGCGCAAGGTACGCGCGGCGCTGTTGCCCCTGACAGCGACCAAATCCATGGTGATGCAAAGCACCGAGACCACCGCCGGCCTGCGCCGCGCCATCGCGTCGGCGTTGGGTTTTTACCCACCGGGCAGCTATGTTGCACTGGCCAGCGGCGAGACCGCTGTGGTGATCTCCCGCGGCGCGCGCGCCAATACGCCGCACGTGGCGGCGATCACCAACGCCAGTGGCCTGGCGCTGGGCAAATACCTTTACCGAGACACCAGCCATACCGAGCAGGCAGTCAAGTCGCCGCTGGAGCCGCATACTGTGCACGTCACCGTGAACCCGCAAAAGGTGCGCCAGCTGCGCCAGCATTACGGGGTTTGAACAACTCAAACCACAGCACGCTCAACAGGCCCAGGCCCAACGCCGTCACGGCCCAGGCCGGTGGCAGTGGCGCGAAAGCAAACAGCCGCGCCAGCCAGGGCAGGTACAGCGCCAACGCCAACAAGCCCAGCGCGGCGGCCACCACCCACCACAAGGTGCGATTGGGCACCCGCAAGCTCGCCAGCAGCGCACCCTTGCGGCTGCGGCTGGAAAAAATCAGCGCAACATTGGTAGCGACCAACGTGGCAAAAGCAAACGCCCGGGCCGCGCCCTCGCTCAACGCTGTCGACGACCACCAAAACGCACCCAGCACCACAGCCAGTGCGCCCAGTCCCTGCGCCAGTGACAGCAGCAGCGTCAGGCCGCCAAACAGCGGCTGCGCCACATCGCGTGGCGGGCGCTGCATCACGCCGGGCTCGGGCGGTTCGTTCTCAAACACCATCGAACACGCGGGGTCAATCACCAGCTCCAGAAAGGCAATATGCAGCGGAAACAGCACCGTGGGCCAACCCAGCAGCACCGGCAGCAGCGCCATGCCGGCAATCGGCACGTGCACTGCCAGGATGTAGCTCATCGACTTGCGCAGGTTGTCAAAGATGCGTCGCCCCAGCCGCACAGCACCAACGATGCTGGCAAAGTTGTCATCCAGCAGCACCAGCGACGCGGCTTCGCGGGCGACGTCGGTGCCGCGCTCGCCCATCGCCACTCCCACGTGAGCGGCTTTAAGTGCGGGCGCGTCGTTGACGCCATCGCCGGTCATTGCCACCACGGCGCCGTCAGCCTTGAGCGCCTGCACGATGCGCAGCTTCTGCGCTGGCGCAATACGGGCGCAAATGCTGACATCGCGCAGGCGCAGGCGCAGCTGCTCGTCACTCAGGCGCACCAGTTCATCACCGCTGAGTACCGGCTGTGCTGCGTCGCTACAAATCCCGGCCTGGGTCGCGATGGCCAGCGCGGTAGCGGGGTAATCGCCGGTGATCATCACCACCCGCAGGCCGGCACCGCGCGCTTCGGCCACAGCCTGGGGTATCTCTGCGCGCAGCGGATCAGCCAGGCCCAGCAAACCAACAAACTCAAAGTCAAAGTCGTGCTCGATCGCGGGCCACTGTTCGCCATGAAACAGCGCACGCGCCACACCCAGCACACGCAGCCCCTGGCCGGCCATGGCATCGACCGCAGCGGCCACGCGCTGCTGGTCGGCTTCACTCATGTGGCACAGATCAACAATGGCTTCGGGCGCACCTTTGGCCGCCACCACATGGTCGCCGCCTGCCACCGCGTGCCAGACGTGCGCCATGGCGCGCAGCTCGGGCGTCAGCCCGTACGCCTGCACCAGGGTCCAATCCTGGTGCAAATGTTCGGTATTGGCCAGGAAATGCTGGCCCAGCCGGTGAAACGCTTTTTCCATCGGATCAAACGGGTCGCTAACGCTGGCCAGAATCGAATACTCCACCAGCGCATGAAACGCCTCTGGCAGCGCGCTCGCGTGGGTGTAGTCAACGCGCAGGCGCTCACCCACCTGACCCTGCAGCGCCAGCTCGGCCACGGTCAT
>Ga0100396_1003433_pt1 | contig 10289 bp, 9 predicted proteins | sample CryGeymeta201520_FD_81551 | JGI IMG/M metagenome (GOLD analysis project Ga0100396, IMG submission 81551) | Groundwater microbial communities from Crystal Geyser aquifers in Utah, USA - Crystal Geyser metaG 2015-20 | ecosystem: Environmental > Aquatic > Deep subsurface > Groundwater | place: USA... | reverse complement strand
TTTGCTCGCCGAGTTTCGGCGGGCGGAAACGCTGGGGCGGGGTTTAAAATCATTCAAGCGATTTTTGTTCGAAAAAGGTTCGAGCTTCGTTCAGTAATTGCGACCAAATTTAAAAAAATCAATTTTATTTTTTATCGAAAGATAATTTCCTCTTTCAGCCATTTGAAAAATCAAATGGCTTAAGAAAAAACTATTCCGTAGTTTTACATCATTCCTCCCATACCGCTCATATCAGGATGATTATGTTCTTCCTTTTTTTCTGGCAAATCCGTTATCACCGCTTCCGTGGTCAAAAACATCGCAGACACTGAAACGGCGTTTTCCAATGCCGTTCTTGCCACTTTCAAAGGATCAATAATCCCGGCTTTAATCATATCTTCCACATAGACATCCCCATTTGCGTCATAGCCATAATTGACTTTCTCGCTTTCCATCACTTTATTCAAAACAACTCCGGCATCTCTTCTTCCGGCATTGTTAACAATTTGTTTCAAAGGCTCTCCTAAAGATTTCACCAAAACTTCATATCCGGAAGCAAAATCATGACCTTTGGCGCTATTTTTTTTGTTACTAAGTTCTTTCGCCGCTCTGACTAAAGCCACACCTCCACCGGAAACAATTCCTTCTTCCACTGCCGCGCGAGTCGCGGATAAGGCGTCTTCCATCTTGTGCTTTATATAATCCAATTCTGTTTCGCTGGCCGCTCCAACTTTGATAACCGCCACACCACCGGAAATTTTGGCCATTCTTTTTTGCATTTTTTCTTTATCCCATTTGCTATCTGAAGATTCAATTTGAGCTTTGATTTGCACCACTCTAGCATCAATATCTTTTTTCTTTCCCGCTCCGCCAACAATTGTGGTATCATCTTTGGTCGCAATCACTTTTTGCGCTTTTCCTAACGCGGAAATTTCCGTTTTTTTCAAATCCATTCCTCTTTCTTCCGTAATCACTTGTCCTCCGGTAAGAATAGCGATGTCCTCCAAAACCGCTTTACGATTATCCCCAAATTCAGGAGCTTTTACTGCTAAAACATTAAGCGTGCCTCTTAATTTATTCACTACTAAGGTAGCCAACGCCTCGCCATCCACTTCTTCTGCGATAATAACCATTTCTTTCTTTCCAGAATTGGCAATTTTTTCCAAAATCGGCAATATCTCGGAAATTGAAGAAATTTTTTTGTCAGTTATCAAAATGTAAGGATCCTTGAGTTCCGCTTTTTGTTCTTCTACATCGGTAATCATATAAGGAGAAACATATCCTTTATCAAAACTCATTCCCTCCACAATTTCTTTGGAAAATCCAAAAGTTTGAGACTCTTCCACTGTAATAACTCCATCTTTTCCAACTTCATTCATCACTTGAGCGATAATATCCCCCATTTCTTTAGATTCGGCGGAAATTGTCGCCACTTGAGCAATTTCATCTTTGGTAGTAATTTTTTTGGAATTTTTTTTCAAAATTTCCACAATATCATTTTTAGCCACTTCCATTCCGCGTCTGGCATCCACCGGACTCATTCCCGTTTCAACAAACTTCAATCCTTCATGAATCAAAGCTTGCGCCATAACAGTGGAAGTTGTGGTTCCGTCTCCAGCCACATCATTGGTTTTGCTGGCTACTTCTTTCACCAATTGCGCGCCAATATTTTCAAATTTATCTTCCAACTCTATCTCCTTCGCAATAGAAACACCATCGTTGGTTATTGTGGGAGAACCAAAACCCTTGTCTAAAATAACATTTCTTCCTTTGGGACCAAGCGTAGTCTTGACGGTATTCGCCACTTTGTCAACGCCGATTTTGATTTTTTTTCTGGCGTCTATTCCTATTTCAATTTGTTTTGCCATATAGTTTTAATTAAATTATTATTTTTATTATTTTTTTCCAATGGAAAAAATTTAATCAGCCTAATTTAAAATAGCCAATATATCGCTTTCACTTATTAGAAGATATTCCTTTTTATCTATTTTGATTTCATCCGGAGAATATTTCTTAAACATAACTTTATCACCAACTTTAACACTCATTGGAATCAGTTGACCATTCTCAAAAAATTTTCCCGGGCCAACCGCCACCACTTCTCCTTGTTCCGGTTTTTCTTTATCCGCCGTTTCCGGCAAAAAAATCCCGGAGGCGGTAATCTCTTCCACGCCTGCCGGCTTGACAACAACATTGTCATGCAACGGTTTGATTTTCATAAATTTTGTATTCTAATTTTAGCCCTTTTATTTTTAGAGCTAAAACCGAAAAAAATTATTAATTAGCACTCGCAGTATGAGACTGCTAATCTCCATTCTATAAAAATCTAGTTTTTTTGTCAAGGCTTTAATTTTTTACGCTATTTTTTTATTCTTTTTCATTCTTTCCAAAAAAATTGTTGGGAAATAGAAATAATAAAAAAATTGGTCAATTATTGAAAAACTATAATTTATTATATTTAGGACTTACGCGTTTGACGAGAAAGCAATAATGATAATCTCTCTCAAGCGCTTCAATCTTAAACTAGCAAGAATTAACTTAATTTCGCAAATTATGCTTTAAAGTAATTTTGAGACACATAAGTCTTAATAATTTTTAAAAGAAAAAAACACTCCTTTCTAAAAGAGTGTTTTTTCGCTAAATTTTGACTTGCCAAATCAGAAATTTATATTTTACCGATTGTAGTACTCCATGCCCATCCCTCTGCCAAAACCTTTTCCTGTAATTGGCATAATTTCATTCAAATCAATTCCGTTTTCTTTCGCCCAAGATTTCATCTCATTTTGATGTTTTTCTCTTTCCGTTTTTCGTTCTTCCCAAGAAAGATTTGCCATCGCTTCCCTTTCATTCATCATTTCTTCTCTTTTTTTCAAGATAGCTTCTTTTTGTTCTTGTGTTATTTTTCCATCCAACACAAGTTGATTAAGACGATTCTCTTGATATGTTTGTCTTTCTTTTTGACGTTCCTGAAAACTATCATTCAAAAAAGATTCTACTTCCGCTTGATTTAAATTAAAACGTTGAGAAAATTTTTGCGCCATCTGATTGTGAAAATCGGTTCCATTTCCATAAGCGAAAACCGATTTCATTCCATAGACTCCCGCAAAAATAAACGCTCCTAGAAATAAAAAAGAAATAATTATTTTTGATCTTTTTTCCATTTTTTTTTAAAGTTAATTATTATTCCCAATGATTTTTTGAGCGCTAGCTTCTCAAACATCATTGCGCCTAAATTTATACGCGCATCTTTTCAAAAGTTTGCGTTAAAAAAATTATTTTTTTCTTCCAAAAAAATGAGGTGGCTCCAGCAGACCTATAAAAAAGGCTTCAAATAAATTTTCTCCTATTTTTTCTCCGACTACAAAAATTTTCTCGCGCACTTCTAATCTGACTCTCCTTTTCACTTGAGTTTGCGGAGAAATTTCAACTCTCCAATTCTCTTCCTGAAGAGTTCTAACCGCTATAATTTTTCCATCAAAATTGATAATTTCTCCTCCCAAAAATCCCTCTTCCGGATTTTTCAAACGATTTTCTCTAAAAGGCATATGCGCACGAAAAGTTGGAGGTGTTTTTTTGAAAAAAGTTTCATCCATTCTTTCATCCATGCTTGATAAATGAACAATTGTCCCTAGAAAAAAAATCCCCGCGATAATCAGACTAACAACAAAAATTGATTTGTAGCGATATCCTTTTCTGGTTTTTCTGAAAATAAAAAAACTCAAAAACAAAAATATAAAAAGAAACCAAATCCAAAGATATGGGATAACATTCATCAAAAGACGCATTGATCTTTGAAATTTGAGATGATAAATCAATCCCAAATTTAAGTCTAAAATATTGAATATAATCAAAGAAAAAAATAACGCGCCGAAAAAAACTGTTCCGATAAAAAGAAACCAAAAAAAATAACTTTTAAACCGCAACCTCCATTTTGGTTCTGGTCGAATTTTTTCACTTTTAATTTTTTCCACTATTCCTTTTAAAATATCGTCTTTCATTTCGGTTATTTTTTAAATTTTTATGTATTTTTAAGTCACCCAAAAATGTTATTTTAAAAAAAATTACAAAAATAATTCTTGCTTTTTTGCTTCTTCCATAATAATTTTGCGTCCTCTCATAATGAGAGCCGCCACGGTTCCTTTGGGTTTTTTGACAATTTCCATTATCTCTGAATAATTTTTTTCTTCTATAAATCGCAAAATCATAATTTCTCTATATTTGAAAGGCAAATTGTTTATAATGTTTTTTATCTTTCCAACTTGGTCTTTGGCAATTATTTCCTTTTCAAGATTCGCGCTGGAACGAAAAATTTTTAGCATCTCCTCATCTGACAAATTTGCGTTCTGCGCGCGAGAATTTTTTTTGCGAATTTCATCCACCACGCAATTTCTGGTTATCTGATAAATCCAAGTGGAAAACTTGAAAGAATCGTCAAAATCATTCAAATAACGATAAACTTTTATAAAAACTTCTTGCAAAACATCTTCCGTATCTTCATTAGAAAAATAGGCAATTCTTTTGATAAAATAAAAAAGTTTATCCCAATATCGCAAAACCAACGCTTCATAAGCATCCGGATTATTTTTGGAAAACTCAACTATTTGTTCATCCGTCGCGCGATTGTAAGTTTTATCCATAAAAAAACTCTCCGCTTCTGAAAAACAGAAGGAAAGATTAATCAAAAAATTTATATCTGTTTTGTTTCAATTTTATCTGAAAAGATCTCACCTCAAAAACTTATACGTTTTAAAAAAAGATTGTTTGCGTCAGATGATAATTTTGAAAAAAGTTTAACTTGGTCGGAGTGCTGGGAATCGGACCCAGTCAACATGCTCCCAAAGCATGCGTACTACCGGTATACGACACTCCGAAATCAATTGGTTTAAAAAATATCTCAAAAAAACTTTTTAAGGATAACCCAATCCCATTTAAATATCAAACATATTTGCCGATTTTAACTTCTTCTCTATCTAATGTTATATAAGTGGAAGGAGTATCTGTCCAGCAACCAGAATTATAATAATGTGTTCGTCCTTTTTTTCTTTGATCAAAACGATGAGTATGAGCGCAAAAAATATAATCCACTCTTTGAACTTGCGCGTAAAGAATAGCCCGATTAGCCACTTTTTCAGAAAGTCTTAACCAGCCTTTACTTTTTCTTTTGATAAAATGACTGATTCTTTTGTCTGGAAAATCAATTAGTTGAATAAAATTATAAACACTGTTGGCAATATAGCTAAGAAAAAAATTATCAATCATAAAGTTGTCAAATTGATGGCCATGAATGGCCAAATATTTTTTCCCGTTAAATTTCCAACGATATACCTTAAAAACTTTAGTTTTGGGAAAAAGGGTAAAAATTTTGGTTAACCCTTTATCATGGTTGCCTTCCACCCAGATAATTTTTTTCTTTCTAGAAATTTCACTGATCAAAAAAAGCAATTTCCAATCGGATTCACGAAGGCGTTCAAAATTGAGATTTTCAAAAATATCTCCCAAAAGAATCAGCTTTTTAAAATCAAAACTTTTTAAAAGCTCTACTATTTTTTCACTTCGGCTCACTTTTGAACCTAAATGAAAATCAGAAAGTATAAGAGTGTGGGTCTTTTTTGAGATTTCATTTTTTTTCTTTTTTATTTTCATACTAAATCAAAAAATATTATCCATTTGATTTTAGCATAAAATAAATAAAAGTTGAAATTTACAGTTGCCACCCATCATAAGTAGTGTACTGAATATCAAAGTTTTTGATATTCAAGACACTACCCACTTAAGAGCAACAAAAGAAGACAGCCTTTTCATCTTTTAAATGTGCTAATTATATTTGGAACAAAATTCCTGAGATTTTTCCAAGAACTTTCCATTCAATCTTAAACAATTTAGTTCCACTTAAAAAACTTAAAAATAAAACGACTTAATTCTTTTTCAAAACATCGGCCGCTTCCAAAAGAATTTCTGAGGTTGAAACGACTGCAATATTAATTCCGCCTTTTTTGATCAACATAGCTCGCATTCTTCGATGAATATTGGCCCAATCAATCACAATCTGTGTCAATTGATAATCTTTAAGCGCTTGGACAAGTTCATTCAAATCCACTCTTCCGAGATTTATAAACAATTTTTGTCGAATCTGTTTTCTAAGATTTTTTTCTTGAGCATAAAGCTTATCCCAATCCTCTTTTGTTTTCGGCATTTCTTCGTCAGAAATTTCAATGTTATATCCCAATCTGACAAAATCATTATTTTCTTGTAAAGTTTGCTCTTGATTCATAATAAGTTTAATTAAATTATGTTACTGTTTTATCCTACCAAAAAACCGAAAAATCAGTAATTTTCAAAAATAAGAAAGTTTATTAAATTAAATTAAATTAAACAATCCAATAAGAAACTTTATACCAAAATTCATCATAATCTATTTATATATACAAAAGAGATTAAAGATCCCTCTTCTCAATTTTCTCAAATATGAAAAAACCGAGAAAAGGGAGCGAAGTTTTTATTTATCCTGGAATTGTTTTAACCGATATTATCGGTAACGGTGTCTCAATCCCGTCCAATGCCAGTCGTCTTGGGCGCGCTTTCCCTTGACGTTTTATTTTTGAATCTCTGCTGACGCGCCAGAGAGATTCGAGACGATTGATAATTATCACGAGAAAAAACGGAAAGGGCTCCCTATCTTGCTTCCCTTCGCTTTCCGTTCCTTTCGCTTGGTGGCTTTTATAATGGGTACCACCGACATACCCTTAGAAAAAAGTTGTCAAAAATATCGGCGACAACGGCGCCGAATCTTTCTGACCGGCAAATTGATACTACGAAACGAAATCGGTTCGCAACACCAATACCAATCCGGATCTTTAAACGACGCACTGTCCCGACCTGCTTGTCGCCAAGCAGACAGGACAAAAAATAAATTTTTTTTTTATTTTTTTTGGTGCATAGTTATAACTATCCTCCTTTCCTTTCAAATCAAATGATGAACTAATCGGCATCATCGAATCCTTCTCCCGATGATACCACTCTCTCTTTTGAAGGAGGATATTCTCCTCCTTCTTTCCCTTTCTTTTAGAATCTCCTCCCTGGCCAGTCTCCTTCTCCTAGCCTCAGGAGTTTCTAAAAAATTGAGAAGGAGCATGATAGCTCCAAAAAAAATAAAAAAAACAGAAAATAATGCCACCAACCTTAATAATAATCCGATAATTGCATTTTCCATCTTCTCTTCCCCTCTCCTTGTCTTTTTGTCCCCGGCCACCAAAGCTCACATCGGACGGACTTTCATAAGGCGCCGTCCTTAAACCTTCTCCCACCACTTCACGAACAACCAAAACGGGATTTTCCGTTTTTGGGCAAAATAAAAACTTCGCGGGTAAAAATTTTGCCCTAGTGTCGTAAAGTTGTGGGAAAAGGTTTAGAAAACACCGGCTACCTATCTTGCGTAGCCCGTATTTCCGCCTTTTCTTATTTTAATCGGATAACCACCGTCGCTAGATATTTTTTTCCTGAAAGACCAAAACGCGTATGGGAAATAATTAAATTACTTAATCCCTTAGGTTTGGCTTGGGGGAAAAATCAATTGCAATAGTCGCTTTCCGATTTTTTATTTTTTTTATTTTTTAAGGTTCATCGTTTGCAGACAAGTCTTGTCATTCCTGTTCTGCTTCACGATTTTAGAGCCTAGCATACTTTAAAAATTTTGTCAAGCGTTACTGACAATTTATTTTCAAAAACAAGAAAAATAGCCTATTCTAAGGCATTATTTTGAATTAAATTTGCAGAAATTATTCTATACATTTTTTGTGAAGTGTATTCTTTGAACAAAAAAATCAGTTTTATTTTTCGTTATTTTCTTTTTTGTTGACAACTATTGACAAAATAAAATATTGTGCTACAATTCTTTGATGCTAACCCCAAAAAGGAAAGGAGAGCATTATGGGCGGATGCTAAAAAAAAGGGTTGTAGCTTCAATGCAAGTTACAACCCTTTTAATTTTACTTCAAACTATCTTTCCAAGCTAATTTAAATAAAGTTTTTAATGTCTCAGCTATATTTTTATTTTCTATTATTATTCCAACCGATTTATCTCCAAAAGAAGCCATTCTAACTCTATTTTCATAAACAGCAATATCACTCTCTACGACAAATTCCTCAATAGAAAGTTTTTTTGATACACTGTTTTGAGAATTAATACCCTCATCTCCCTTTCTTGTATAAAAAGCCTTCACTTTAATATCTCTACTTATTCTTTTCTTCCTCCAGCTTAGTAACTCATTATCAGAAAAATTTTTAGACATTTCATCATATGGATATATCATTAAAACTTCCGTCCCTTTTTTCACATTAAACATATCCTCCACCATCGCACGGATACCATTCTTGCCTTCAAAATAGCGCACCACCGGTTTATCCTTCTCTTTATTATCCATTTGTTTCATTTCCGGCAAAAGCTCTTTCAATCTTTTCCGATTATGTTCAATTTCTTCCAATTGTTGTTTAAATAGAAGTTCTAATTGATCCGGAGACTCGGCAAAAAAATATTGTTTTTTGCTTTCTTGATAACTGCTCATCAAACCCTTTTTAGCTAGAGAATTAATGATATTATAGGTCGTTCCCCGATTAATCTTGGCTTCTTTGGCAATGGCTTGCACCGACGACTTGCCAAGACGAAGTGTCGCCAGATAAACACTAGCTTCTTTTTCAGAAAGACCTATTTTTTGCAATTCAAATTCTAACATATTTTTAACATTTTTCACTTAAAATTTATACCTTCCAAAAACATTATAGCATAAGTATATCTTTAAAAAAAATTATGTTCTAGAGCCTTAATAATTTAAGCTGGATCAAACAAATCAGATTGATGAAATCTTCTCGTAGCGTTCGATTGAATCTTTCGCAATGGGAATTCATTTTGGGAGTGCGGGAATAGGTTTGATAGCAAGTAAGATACAGTTCAAGGGAAAGATTTTTAAACATAATTCAAAAAATTCGGCAACCATTTGTGAAGCATAAGATTTAGCACTTCAGGCAAAATCAAAATGTATGTAAATATCTTCAAAAGAAATGGCATAAAGCTAAGAACCAGTAAAATTTAACTTATTAATTTTTTTCCTGATTCAGAAATTTGACTTTTCCCAATAACTTATAAAATGCAATAATGAAAATTCCTGCATTTCCCCATCCTGGTAAAAGCCAAAGAGGAATATTGAAAAATGTTGGTTCAGTATAACGCCAATTGCCAAAATAAATCGCAATACTTTCTACGACTCCGCCACCAATACAACACAGAAAAAACATAACGGTCAGCTTTTTTACTCTTGATAGTATTTAGTTCAATAAATGCCAGTGCAAACAAAAATACAGTTAGCAAAGGAACATTTCGCCACAAGAACCACACGCCAAGAACAGAAAATACTATAAATAATCCTGATATTATTATAAACTCTATGTCTTTTTTTGAGAATTTATTCATTTTTTTCAAAACAAAAAACTGAATAAAAAATACCAAAATCAAAATTTTCGGAAAGTTTTTTGATGGTAGCGCCAAGGGGAATCGAACCCCTGTTACCAGGATGAAAACCTGATGTCCTAACCACTAGACGATGGCGCCAAAGAAATTAAATCTAAACTTGTTCAATAATTCTTTTTTGCGAAAACTATTATTTTTTAATTCTAATTCTCTTTTCCGAGCCATATTTTTATTGGCATACGTTTCAAAATAAATTAACTTCATTACCACCAGACGATGGCGTCAAAGAAACCAAAAAAGAGTCCCAGTTCGTGCTCTTTTTTTTGATCTAGAGAGATACTAACACAACCATTCAAAAAAATCAATCCTCATCGCAACAAATAATTTTTCTCGCATAAAATAAATTTTCTTGACCATTTTTTCTTTCTCCGACCGCTCGCAAAAATTTTCCTCTTTGAGAATAAATTCCCGGAATGCGAAAAAAACTTTCTTCGGGTATAACAGAAATTTTTTCACCTTCTTCATCTTGAATAATTATCTTGTTGCCTGAAAATTCGCTAATACGACCATAAATCGCCTCTTTACGAAAAATTTCATTTTTTTTCAAAGTATAATTCAAAAACATTTTTTCTCGCGAAAAACCCCAAAGGCCTCCTAATATAATCGCAAAACCAAAAAAAGAAATCACCCATATCCACGGTTGAAAACATTTCCCGCAAAGAAAAATAACTTTTCCGGCGAAGAAAACCGCTAACAAAATAAAGCTCACTAAAAGAAAAAAATGTCCTAACGGCAAAGAAAACAAAAATATCTTTGCTCCTGACACACCTAAACTCAAAAATTTAAAAAT
>Ga0100396_1003431_pt1 | contig 10292 bp, 6 predicted proteins | sample CryGeymeta201520_FD_81551 | JGI IMG/M metagenome (GOLD analysis project Ga0100396, IMG submission 81551) | Groundwater microbial communities from Crystal Geyser aquifers in Utah, USA - Crystal Geyser metaG 2015-20 | ecosystem: Environmental > Aquatic > Deep subsurface > Groundwater | place: USA... | reverse complement strand
CGAGTCGGTCCCGCTTGTAGCACTCGACCACTTCGTCCCGCCGGCCATCCCAGTAGGCCTTCGCCTCGCGGAACTTCGACTGAACTAATGTCTCTCGACCCAGGATGTCCTCGTAAACGTTGTAGTCGATGGAATGCTCCCCCCACGGAATGCGGTCCGGTTCTTCGTGATTAAGGGCCTTGTAGACGCGTTCTTTGGGTGTCATGGTTTGCTCCCTGAAGATAGAAAACGGAAGTGCTGCCAAATGTCAGCCTTGCACGGCTGTTACCATCGAGGCGCCGGGACGCACCGCCACTTCCTTTCACGATGCTGACTCTGTGAGTCCGCGTTGTCCGGCCAGAGCCAATTTGGTCTGGAAAGTGACGTGCAGAGTCGCAAAGTCAGGGTCCTGCAAAAGCTCAGGGCGGACTTACAGAGTCCGATGTTTGGGAATCTCTCGTTCCGGACGATGCTTGCCCATAAACGTTTCCCACTGGGTCACTGCCTCGTACCGGCGATATCCCGACTGATCGGGACTTGCCGACAGGAGAACGCACCGCCCCACTGACAAAGTGGCGGCTGACCCGGTTGTGCGCCAGGGGGTAACGATTCTCCGCGTGATCGTAGTGCGAACTCTGCGAGTTCGCAACGATATTGGCATAGGTCTTGTTATCCAAAACCATCAGACCTGTCAGGTATACTCGTTACGGGTGAAAACACCCCCTCACCCTCGAACCCTTTGAGTTCGCGCCCTCTCCCCCGATGGGGAGAGGGCAGGGTGAGGGGGAAAGTTAAGCTGGAGGTGGTGGAGGATGTATGAGTCTGGCCACTCGGGCGTCTCAAGCAGATAATTATCCAAGCCAGGCTGGTTGGCGAGATCATGCACTGCCGACTCGAGTACCCGTGCGGTACGTGCTACGGATTTTCGGCCCTTCGCAAGTTGGTGGGCGGAGAAGCGGAACGCGTCTTCGGCTACGAAGGGGACGTGCCGGTGGTCGACATGCTCAGTTACGGCAACGACCCGATAACAGAGACGATGTGGGACAGTGGAGGGATGGTTGTGAAGGGAGGCGCGTTCAGTTGCCCTTCCTCAGGTCTTCCACCTCAACCTCAATTCCTGCAACTGAGTTCCCGTCGAGCACCACCGTTCCGGCACGCTCGCCGATTCGTATCCCGGCTTCCATCAAGCCGGGTTGCGTGCAGCAGACACGATTGCCGCGGACGACGGTCCCATTGGCGGGACCAGCGAGGTCAATGCCGACTCCTGGTTCTTCGGTGGTGCCGATATTCTCGAACAGGTTGTCTGCGACAACAGTGTTGTGCGCCGCCTGGTGGGGAGGGTCGTCGCGATAGACCAAACCGTCTTTGCTGCAACGGCGGACGGTGTTGCAGCGCATGAGGTTGTCCGTATCGCGGTGACCAATGCTGATGCCTGTTTCGCAATCCTCGATGAGGTTGCCCTCGGCAACGCCTTGCTTTACTCCCCAACACCACGACAGGCCGTTTCTGCACTTCCGAACCGTGTTATTCCGGATGACAGGCCGCTGCGACCCGCTGCCCGGATGGATGCCCTGCACGCAGTCCTCAAAGACGCAGTCTTCCACCGTCAGATCGTGAACGATCTGGAAACTCAATCCATCGCTCTCGATGCTCTCGACGTGGACGTTGTGGATGTGGACCTGTTCACAGTCCTGGAAATACATCGCCGCTCCGTAGTTGCCGTCGAGGCAGCGCTCTGGCCCCGATTGCCATTGATGCGCAGGTTGGCGACTCGGACGTCGTGGATCCAGTTTCCTGTCACCAGTGAGAACACTGTGGCAGCGGTTGACTCGTATCCTACCCAGAAGTTGCCGACGTGCGCGGGAACATCCGCGCCACGGCCCTGATGCTGGAGGTGGAGCGTGTTGCCCTCGATCCCCAGCACCGTGGTGATGGTGACCTGCTCCTGTCCGCTGTGGGGACTCTTGCCACTCAGCATCACCCCGCCGCCCACCTTGAAGGGAGATGCATCGGACACGGTGACGCGGGACTCGTACCAGTCGGTGTCTTCCGTCAGCGGCACGGTTGCCGACGGTTGTTTCTTCAACACGGTTTCTTCACCCGACCCGACGAGGGAGATACCGCTACGCAGCCGAACGGAGTTGCTCAACGGGTAGAGACCCGTCTTGATCTCCACTGTGCCTCCGCCGCGGGCGGAGACGTACTCGATTGCGGCCTGGATGACGAGATCATCCGCGCCGGTGAAATCCGTGCCTGACGGCCCAACGGTGACTTTAATCGGCATATCAATTGTCCTCCAGCAATGTGGCACGAGTCGTGATTTGTGATGCGTGAACCGCCGCGCTTGTCACTGCTCAGAAACAGGCAGTAAGCGTTCGTCGGGGCCGACGGAACCTTTCTCGGGGGATTCCCCCATGCAGGACGAATGTCCCGCAAGAGGAGTGGCTGGGGATGCATATCCCCAGCCAACCACCCAACCGCGTTTGGGCACAACTCATAGGTTCCTGTTCCCTCGAATGCCGCCCCCGGCATGGGGGTTCTCATCACTTGTTCCCTGCGGCCAGCCCGTTCTCCGTCAGGTACTGGTAGCTCTTCTCGGCAGCCTCCATCATGCCGGTAGCGCAGGAGTCCAACTCAACGATGAGCCACTCAAGCACGTTCGGGTCGGCGGCTTTAATGATGGAGGGCATGTCGAGCTTGCCATCGCCGACGGCGGTCATCGGTTGCGGCGGATCCATGGGGCCGTCCTTGATGTGCAGCAGCGGCGCGCGGCGTCCCAGCCGGGCGACGGTTGCCGTGGGGTCTTCACCGCCGACAGCCACCCAGTATACGTCCAGTTGCGCGCCCGCGCCCGGCGCGCCGTTCAGCAGAATGTCCTCGGGAAGCTGGCCATCGGGAAGTTTTGTGAATTCCCACCAGTGGTTGTGAATGGCGATGCCGATCCCCGAACCCTCCAACGCCTCCACGGCGGACTTGAGTTTTGCCGCTGCTTCGTTGCACCCCTCCAGCGTCTTCACCTGATCCGGCCCGAAGCCGGAGACGATGCGAGGAATGCCTATGGTCCTGCACGTGTCTAACAGCTCCGCAACGTTCTCCTTCGTCGGCATGGGCAGGTGCGCGCTGCTGACTTGCAGCCCGAGGTTGTCCACCATTTTTTTCACTTCTGCCGGGGGAGTGTCATAGAATCCGGCAAACTCCACCCCCTTGTAGCCGATGTCGGCCACCCGTTTGACGGTCCCGGCGAAATCCTGTGCGCAGAGCTCGCGCACGGTGTAGAGTTGGAGCGAAATGGGTTTCATCTTGGTAACATCCTCTCAGTATGGGGTTGACAGGACAGGCGAACCGCCCGCCATTGAGCGTCGGTATTCTCCTGCCTGCCAAGCTCCTACGCAGCATTGTTGCCAATGTCTGCTATAATTCGGGGGAAATTCAGGTGGTCTTGTCAGGAGGTTTGCTTTGCGCAGCTTGATACGGAAACGAGCGTTTTTTCCTGCGCTCGCTTTTGGGTTACTCATTCAGTGCGGAGGGTCGGTTGCACAGGAGACAGAACAGAAGACAGTGTCCCTTTCCTTCTCCAACCCAATAAACATCGACTTGAGTAACGACCGGTTGCGGCTGTCGTGCGAGTACGTTCAGGAAGCCGGAGAGCCGATCGCGATGGAAGCGGAACGAGCGACTGTGCTTCGGTTCACGCCGGACAAAGGAGCGATGGGCAATACCGACGCAGCGTCGGGAGGGTTGGCTATCGCGTATGCAGACCATGCCGAATACCATTTCGAGGTGAAATCTCCCGGCAGATACACAGCTTGGTATCGTGGTCTCTACCCCTGGGCCGGCTCCTGGAACCACTCGGAGAACATGGACGGCGGCGAGAGTCACACCATCACCGACAGCAGAGGCGAGGTTCTGAATCAGTGGGTATGGAGCAAGGGACCCACATACGACCTTTCTGCCGGAAAGCACCAGTGGAACTTCACGCCTGCCGGCTGGTGCGGAGGCACGCAGTTGGACAAGGTCGCGCTCATTAGAGATGTCGACCCATCTCCGACCGGACTGGGTCCTGGACGGTCTCCCGTCGTCTCCCCGCGCACAGGCGAGGTGCGCACGGAGGCGGTTCGTCGGAAGAACCTGATTCGCTGGGGGAGGCTGTCGCTGATCAATGCGTCCGGCAAGGGATATGTATCGGCCTCCTGCTCGACGGACTACGGCAGCACGTGGAAGAGCGTCCCGGTGGGCGGCGATCTCTCATTCCTCCCTCCCGATGCAGTCGCTATCTTCAGGTTGACGCTGACAGCCGACAATTCCGGTGCCAGTCCGTTTGCGAGCAGTGCAATGGTCTCCTATGAAGTCAAGAAGGTTCCCCCTTTGGTATTGGAAAATGGTTTCATCCACTTGCGCCTTTCCGGGGAAAGCGGAGCGTTGCAGTCGCTCCGCAACAAAGTGACACAGACCGAGTATGTCGTCGCGGGCGTAGAGTCACCGCTCTTCTCGTTTATGGCGCTCCGCGGCGAGTACGGAACGCTGCGTGAGATTGGTTTCTCGCAGGCGGAGTTGAAGCACACCAAACGGGTCTCGCCAAATGCCCTGCTGCTGGACTACGAGTTGATGGGCGGAGGACTGACCGTGGCTTTGAGCATCAAGCTGGAGGGTCGCTTGGTGCGCATTTCACCTCAGGTCACCAACAAAACCATCTACAACATCGCGCTGGCCAAAATCCCCACGCTGAGAGGGCTTCGCATCGGTGCGGACGAGAAGGACGATTATCTAATGACGCCGATGGTGACGGGCAGCATTGCGAAGTACCCCGCGTCACTCAAGCTGCCGCGGCTTGTTTACACGGATCGGCCTCTCACCTATCCCGGGCAGGGCACCATGTGCTGGATGGATTTGTGGGACGCACAGGGCGGCGGGTTGTACCTCGCCTGTGAGGACAAGGAATACCGTCGGACTGAGTTGACTTTCTCACCGGGGGATCAGGAGGCGACAACCGGCCAGGTAACGTCTGCGCCTCTGCCTCCAACCGAGGGTAGGTACAAGCCCGCCGATGTTCCCGGGAAATATGTCAGTCTGGGATTCAACAAGAGCATCCTCATCGGCCGGACAACGGGAACTGTGCGCCTGCCGGACATCGTTTTGGGTGTTCACGAAGGCGACTGGCACTGGGGCGCGGACCAGTATCGCACGTGGGCGCAACCGTGGATGGTGAAGACGCCGATCCCCGACTGGTTCCGGGATGCGGAAGGATGGGTGGATGTCCACGTGATCCACATGGGCGATTTTGTTGACATGGTCAAAGGTTGGGCTCGCACCGGACGCATCGTGACCATGAAGAATCCTCCCTTTCCTCTCTTCGCCGTCTGGGCACAGATGCTCAGTTGCGAGGCCTACTGGAGCACTCAGCCGCTGCACCGCATTTTGGGAAACGAGGAAGAATTTACCGGTGGAATTCAGAAGCAGCACGAGCTGGGTAACCGCATGATCTTCTACCTGCTGCCTCCCCACATGAATCCCGCCCTGGTCCCCGAAGGCAAGCGGTTCGGGTGCGTGCCGCGACAGATGGTCCCCGATGATGAGATTCCACCGTCGGGACTCTACCCGATCATCGCTCAGCGGCATTACGACGGCAGTCTGGTTTCGCCCGACGGAGGTCACAGCGAAGCGCATGTCTGCATGGCCGCGCCGCAGTGGCAGCAGTATCTCAACCACATTCTCCTGGACAAGTACGTCCGGCAATATGGCGCGGACGGGATGTACCTCGACGGGATTGGACTGGTTACCTACGAGTGCGCAAACCTCAACCACGGACACGCGGGTTACGGCGAATGGTCACAGGGACTCAACCGGTGGATGGAGCACATCAAGACGGAAACTCGCAAAGCGCGCCCGGGCGCAATTTTCGCCGGCGAGGGGATGAACGATGTTGACCATCGCTATCTCGACGTGGGTCTCTGGTACGTCGACAATGCTCCCGAAGTGTATCGCTACACATTCCCCGACAACATCGGTGTTATTCATGGCTCACCCATTGAGCACTACCAGGAGTATCCCACCACCGACGCCCTGCAGGAGTTCGCGACGGTGTTCGGCATCAAGTACGGCGGCATTTTCGCGTCGTTCGATGTAGATCCCAATAAGGCGCAACAGATTCTCAGCTTTCGCAGGAAGTTCAGCCAGTTCCAGTCCCGCGCGCGATTCATGGATGAATTGGGGCTGCGGTTCAGCGATGCTGATGTCAAAGGCAAGCTCTACACAAGGGACGAATCCGGCACGAAGGGCGCGCTGGTCGCGATCTTTAACGAGAAGGATAAACCCGGGACGAACGCCACGGTGGACGTTTCGCGGGTCGGCGCGCTGAAGTCCGCGTGGGCCTTCACGCTGCAAGGGGAGGCTGTTCCATTGAAGGTGCAGCAGGAGAAGGACGCCTATCGTTTCACGATCCCCGCGAGCCGTTTGTCGGCGGTTCTCCTGCTTGAGAAATGCGAACCGTTTGTGGACATGGAACGGGTCGCACCGGTCGTACCCGGTGAAGAGGGAAATGCAAGGGTGACTGTGAGGAATCTCGGAAGCGCACCGATCAGCGGCAAGCTGGGTTTGCAACTGCCGAAAGGTTGGAAGGGCAGTGCCGTTGAGTTCACGCTGGCGAAGGGAGAGGGGCGGCCCCGTAACCTGTCCTTCCGGGTCGCCGACGACGCAAAACACGCTGTCCACGATATCTACGCTGTGACGACAGAGAGAGGGCGCACGACGAAGAAATGTGTGCCAGTGGGCATCTGCCGCCCCATCCAGGCAGAGATCATCTACCTGTCCGCTGACACAGTGAAGGTGGAGATGGAGAACTCCAGTAACAAGGGGGTTTCCGGCGTTGTTAATCTGATGACACCATCGTCCGTGGGTGTCGACAGAAAGGATGTCCCATTCGACATCCCCGCAAAGGGCAAAGGTGAGGTCGTCCTCAAAATGCTGAACGTCGCAAGCATCCAGACCCGGGAGCACATCAAAGCGGTTATACGGTACGGCAAGGACGAGAGCTATGCGTACGAACTCCTCCAGCCCCCGGTACTGAACGGTGGATTCGAGCAGTGCGTGGCCGGGGATGGCTATCCCGACTACTGGAACTACCGTCAGCCTCAGGAACTGTACCTGAAAGGCGTGGCCCTCGATACGACCACCTCCGTCGAAGGGAAGCAGAGCCTGCGCGTCGATCCCTACGACAAACAGAATGTCAACGCTATCCAGACCTCCTTCGTGGAGCTGGTTCCCAACACCCGCTACCGATTCAGTTGCAGCATCCGTCGCTCTGCGAATCATGGCGGCATCGCCGCGCAGCTTTATTCTCTGTACGCCAAAGGCCCGAACGTGACGCTGGGGAATAAGGTCTCGGGGCCTCTCAATCAGTGGGAGATATTTGAGGCGGAATTCACATCCGCGTCCATCAACGTTCCGTACGGCATCTCCCTCAACAACGGAACGAAGGGCGCGGCGACGGTGTGGTTTGACGATGTGAGGATTGAGGAGGTGAAGTGATGGGATTGGGTACATCCACAATTAGGCTTCCGCTGCTCACAGTCGTGGTGCTGCTTGCGGTGGGCGCGCCGGTCACGGCGGCGACTCCCGTCGTCTCCCCGCACGGAACCGATGGGAATCCGGGAACCGACGCGGCTCCCTTCCGCACCCTCGCCAAAGCCGCGTCGGTGGCGCACGCAGGCGACACCGTTATTGTCAAAGCCGGGACCTATGAGGGGAATGTCTCGATCGCTCAGTCTGGAACACCGGAGAACCCCATCGTGTTCAAGACATCGGGCAAGGTGCTCGTTGCGGGGCGTATCGAGCAGAAGCGCGGTTTCCGTCCGGTTGATGGGGAGCAGGGAACCTTCATGGTGGAAGATCCGGGACCGGTGGCGGCCGTCGCCATTGACCTCGACACAACAAACATTGTTCTCAATGGTATGGACGCCGTGGGCCGTGTGAACGATGTTGCGGCGGGAAACTATCGTTATTGCTTCGACAATCATGTGGGCAAGTTGTATCTGCGATATGCCGGAGAGAATCCGGAGAAGGACCACACGATCCACGTGTTGCGCGATGTGCGCGGTTTCTCTATTGCGGGATCCAACGTAGTACTCGACGGATTCGCCATCAGCGGTTTCTCTCACCACGGAGTTGAGATCGGTGGCGGGAAGAACGTCACTGTGAAGCACTGCCGTATTTCCCTCTGCGGATTCCCGTGGGGAGGCGCCATCAATCTGTACAATACCAACCAGGCGAAGATTGAGGACTGCGTGCTCCATCGCGTAATGAACGGAATCGTGTTGACGCAGGCGGCTGGCACACTCATTACCCACAACACCATCCACCGCACCCGCGCCCATGGGATCATCCTGAGCGAAGGCGCCGGCAACGCAATTCGCAACAATCTCCTATTCGCAGGCGGGCCTTCGGGGAACGCCCTGTACGTTCACGCCGACGCGGCAGCCGGGCTTGCGCTGGACTACAACTGCTACCTTGACTACCTCAACTCCATCCTCATCTCCTGGATGCCGCTGGAAGGCCGCTATCCGACCTTCTGGGACTACCGCGCCGACATTCAGGGACAGGATACGCACAGCATCAGCGACGATCCGCTGTTCATCTCGACCATTCACGGGATGGAGGACTTCCGGCTGAATCCGGACAGCCCCTGCAAAGGCAAGCCCGAGGACGGGACGGACATCGGCGCGCGTCTGCCTGATTGATTTGATGATTTATCTCCTCTTACATATCCTCTCCTCCAGCGCTTTCGGTCTCACCTTCAAGTGGGCGCAATCGCGGCAGCGTGACATTGTATCGGTTGGTGTCATCAACTACGTCGTTGCCGCGTTTCTCAGCGCTTGCTGCGCCATCGGCCAAGGACAAGGCTTGCTTTCTTCCGCCGCGCTGATGGTGGCCATCTTCGGCGGATTTGCTTACATCTTTTCGTACCTCGGTCTCATCCCCGCAGTTCGCGATGCGGGCGTGGCGCTGTCCATGGCCGTGGTGAGACTCGGGATTGCTTTGGTCCCGGCGGTGGTCTCCATGATTCTGTGGGGCGAGCATCTCACTCGCATACAAACCATCGGCTTACTCCTCACCGGCGCTGCTCTCCCGATGATGAACCTCGGAGGACGAATGCCGCACCGTCCAAAGGCGCGGGCGTCCGTGAGTGTGCTGGCGTGGCTGTTTCTCTCCTCCGGCGCCGGAGGACTGGCAGCCCGCGCCTTCCAGGAATGGGGACAGCCCCCCGAAAGGTTTGCTTACCTTTCGATTCTCTTCGGAACGGCCGCGCTGGTGAACGGTCTGTTCTTACTGCGGGTCGTCGAACGAAGGCGGACCGACAGCGGTACCACAAGTGTGAGTCCGTCACTTCGCGATGTGCCCTATGGAGTGGTTCTCGGCGCTGTCAACTTGGTCGGGAACTGGTTCCTGCTGGCGGCGCTGAAAACGGTTCCCGCGTCCGTCGTCTTTCCCGTTGCCAGCTCAGGCAGTGTGCTGCTCACTGCTCTCTTTGCTCTCATCGTCTGGGGAGAACGACGCAGCCGCGTCGGCAATATCGGAATGGCGCTTGCCGTTCTCGCCCTTCTTCTGGTGAACTGGAGAACCTGACAGCCGGTCAACCGGCTGGCGCCCTTACCGCTGCCGATTGGCCTGCAGGTACTCGATGAAGCGATCCATCATCTCCGGCGGGATGTTGGCAGGCATGTGGTTGCCCACGGCGAAGATCAGTCCCCTGCACTTCCTGGCAAGCTCAAAAGTGCGATCCATCTCCGCCTTCACCTTTTCCCACGGCTCAAAGGCCATCGTCCGGCAATCCACACAACTGCCGATGAGACAGTGCGAATCTCCAAAGTGATCCACCACCCACTCGAAGTCGTTCATCGGCTCAAAGATGAATCCGTCCGCTCCCGCGTTGGCGAGGTCTTCCATGAACATGGTGAACTTCGCGTCGGAGCAGAACAGCACCTTCTTGCCGGCGGCGCGCAGTGGCTTCCACAACTCCGCGTAGCGACTGATAATCACCTCGCGGTAGATGTTCGGGTGCATGAACGGCCCTTCCGACCAGACAAAATCATCGTGCTGGATGATGACCTCCGCGCTGGTCTTTGCCCACGCTTCCATGTGGAACAGCGTGCGGCGGAAGATGCTGTCGAACACCTTCTCCATCTTGTCACTGTCCGACGCGGCGAGGAGCAGCATGTCCCAGCCAAAGGCCTGAATCGCGCCGGAGACGATGGTCTTGTAATAGCCGCCGGTGGTCAACTGATGGGGGTAGGCCTGACGCGCCTTGCCCATATTGTCTT
>Ga0100396_1003403_pt1 | contig 10326 bp, 10 predicted proteins | sample CryGeymeta201520_FD_81551 | JGI IMG/M metagenome (GOLD analysis project Ga0100396, IMG submission 81551) | Groundwater microbial communities from Crystal Geyser aquifers in Utah, USA - Crystal Geyser metaG 2015-20 | ecosystem: Environmental > Aquatic > Deep subsurface > Groundwater | place: USA... | reverse complement strand
TTTGTTTAGAATACATTCTTGAGTCAATTGTAGTATATTTTGAGTGTTTTAGCAGTTTCAGTTCTACTTTTCAATTTAAAAGTTGCATCTCTTTGATTCTTAAGTATACTAACAAATATATGAAAAACTCACGAATAATTGCTCTTACAACCCTTCTGATTTCAACTACAATATTATTTTCCGGATGTACCAACCCAGAAGATGCTGACACTTCAAAAGATTTACCAGAAGATATTAAAATAAATTTTGATCCAAATAATAATGATTCAGGTATAGAATTGACAGATACTAAATTAACTAATAAGGAAACAACCTCGCCAATGCCAAACAAACAATACAAAACAATCGAAGATTTCAAAAAAATTGATGCCACTCAAGCAGTTTTTGAGACAACTAAAGGTACTCTAGTCATTGATCTATATAGAGACAAAACACCTCTTACAACAGCAAATTTCTTAGACTTAATAGATAGCGGTTTTTATGATGGAATTATTTTTCATAGAGTCATCCCTGGATTTATGGCCCAAGTCGGTGACCCTTTCACAAAAATAGCAGGAAACGAGAATATTTGGGGAACGGGAGATCCAGGATATAAGATAATGGATGAATTCGATTCTACACTAAAACATGATTCGGCTGGAATTCTTTCAATGGCTAACTCAGGACCAAACACCGGTGGTAGTCAAATATTTATTACATATGCCCCACAACCTCACCTAGATGGGAAGCATGCAGTTTTTGGAAAATTGGTCGAAGGTATGGACGTCCTAGAATCTATTGAAGTCGGTGACAAGATCATCAAAGCAAGCTACAGATAGTAGAATTAGATAATTAATGTGGAAAAGAATCTTAATATTATTAGGGATAATTTCTGCAACAGTTTTTGCAATTCTGATTTTCTTAGTCACACGCACATTCAACCAATTAAATAATGGAAATTTTCCAGAAGCAAGAGAAACTGCTCTAAAATGCCTTTATATTATTGAGCCTCTCTCAAAAATTACTTTTTCTAACAATACTGACCTTGAATTATTTAAAAATTCATTATATTTGATCAGTGATATTCCCTCTTATACTGACACCCTAATCTCAGCCAGCAACTTAAATCACAAAAACAACTATATTTTTGATATTTCAGGTTTAAAAATTACTTTGATTGATCTAGAACAAAAAATTCAAATTATTGACAATCAAATTAATCAATCAAAAATTGCAAACAAAATAATTAGTGAAGAAAAACTTCAAAAGTTTCATCAATTTTCTGAATCTTTGCCTGATATGATAAAATTTTTAGATAGCTTTTCAAATCAGGACCAAAAAATTATTATAGTTTTTCAGAACTCGGATGAAATTCGAGCAACTGGTGGTTTTATGGGCTCTTATGCTGTTTTAGATATCGTCAATGGAAAAGTTACAGAAATTGTAACCGAGGATATATACGATGCAGACGGACAGTTTGAAGGATTCATCGAAGCTCCAAGCGGTGTTAAAGAATATCTAAGTGATAGTAAAGGTTTGAGACTACCAAACGCCAATTGGAATCCAGATTTTCCAACAAGTGCTGAACAAATATTGCAATTTTTTGCACTTGGAAATAAAAAGAATGTCACTACTCTTATTGCTGTTAATCCAGATTATGCAAAACTAATTTTATCAATTACCGGCAGAATTACACTTAAAGATTATAATACGATTGTCGACAGAAATAATATCACTGAAGTACTTAGATCAAGAAGAGGCACCTTCTTTCCTGGAAGTACAGAAAAAAAACACATTCTTTCTCAACTACTAACACAGTTACAAATTAAGATTAGTAATCTTGACGAAAAATCGAAAATTAATATTCTTCAAGAAACTATAAATCAATTTGCTTATAATAATATTCAACTTTATTCAAATGTCGATGAGATAGACAAAATATTTTCAAAATATAGTTTTAGACAAGAACTTGGTTTTAAAAAAAATGCAGATTATCTCTTTCTAGTAGAATCAAATGTCGGAATAAATAAAGCAAATAAAAATATTACTAGAGAGGTTTTTATCGATAAAAAAAACAATGAAACTTTAATAACTGTTAATTTTAAAAATAACAACTTATCACCAATGATTTCAAATTTATCTGAATTAATGGGTGATGAAATTGAAAATGTTAATGAATCTAATAATAGTAATAAAGCCAATCACCTTGGATACGTAAATTATCAAAGAATATTCTTAAAACAAGAACAGAATTTAGAATACATTAAATATAATGACTCGCTGATTGTTGATTGGCATGAAACCACTATTAAAAATTCAAAGAATGAAGAATTTAAAGAAATTGGTTTTATTATCACGCTTATGGAACAGGAAAATTCTGTGCTGGAAATTTATCTAACCAATAACCAACAAAATGAAAATCAAATTTACATTCAAAAACAGCCAGGTCTTCCTGCAACTCCGTACACAATTAAAAAAGACTCCTTTATTACTCAATTTCTACTAGAACAAAATTCTCTGATTAATCTCCAATAAACTAGATTCGTGATAAAATCATTCTATGAATTCAAGTCACGAACCATCGCTACTTATCGAGAATGCAAATATCTATTTGTCTTCAGCCGATATAAACAAACTAAAAAAAGAACTAAGTGATTTAGAAGAAAAAACTTTTTTACCTAACTTCTGGCAGTCTAAAGAAGCAAAAAAAGTGATGAAAAATACCTCGCTTGTCAAAGAAGAGATTGAGGATTTCGAAACAGTGAAAAATTTAAATGCTGAACTACAAACGTATCAAGAATTAGTAGCCGAGGAAAAAGATGCGGAAACTGTTAAAAATCTTGAAATAGATTTACGTATCACTTGCTCAAAATTATCAAAAAAACTTTATGAGTTGAAATTAAAACAATATTTAAACAGTAAATATGATAACTATGGAGCTATTTTATCGGTTCACTCTGGTCAAGGTGGAACGGAAGCCATGGACTGGGCCTCAATGCTCAAAAGAATGTATTCACGATTTTTTGAAAGAAAAGGTTGGAAAGCAACGTTGATTTCAGAATCCCGCGGTGAAGAAGCCGGAATAAAATCTGCAGAATTCCAAATTGATAGCCAGTATGCCTACGGATATTTAAAAAATGAACAAGGAACACATAGATTAGTCAGACAAAGTCCCTTTAATGCCGATAATCTTAGACAAACTTCTTTTGCATTAGTCGAAACGTTACCATTAATAGACGAAAGCGATGACGAAATAGAAATAAATGATTCAGAATTAAATTGGAATTTTTCAAGAGCCGGTGGAGCTGGCGGGCAGAATGTTAATAAAGTAAATACCGCAGTTGAGTTAACTCATGTTCCAACTGGAATTGTAGTCAGATGCCGAGAAGAAAGAAGCCAAGTTCAAAATAAAGAAAAAGCACTTATAAAACTTAAAAGAAAATTAGCACAAATAGAAGCCCAAAGACTTCAAGACGAGCTAAATAAAGAAAAAGGAGTTCATGTTAACGCAAGTTTTGGCAGTCAAATTAGAAACTACGTTTTGCACCCTTACAAATTAGTAAAAGACACTAGAACTCAGGTAGAAACTACAAACACGGAGGCTGTTTTGGACGGTGATATAGACATATTTATTCAAGAAGAAATAAAATTATAAATCAGTTATAATTAAATATATGAAAAAAATTGACATTATGGAAGACATCGAGAACAAAGCCGTAGTTGACGATGATTTGCTTCTAGAGCATAATCAAAAATCTCCTGAATTGGAAAGTATTCGAACAGCTAACATAGAGAAAGACATATCAATGAGAAGTACTTCAAGATTATTTATAGTTTTAACAATTATTGCAGTCCTATCTGGTGTAGGTACAGGTTTTGGAAGTTTCAAGCTTTTTGCAAACAAATCTAACTCGTCCGAATCAAATCTGGCTCTTCAAGAACTTCCGACTGCCGGAAAATTAAATGTTGGGGATACATTTGGAAGTAAGGACGAATCGTTTAAAGATTCCGCCGAAGGGTACTTAGAAGTTGGTGGTCTCGATGGAGAAGGTTCTCATAAACTTTTAAGACCAGGTGGCGAATCCCAAACAGTCTACTTAACATCATCAGTCACCGATCTCACGCAACTCGCTGGAACAGAAATTAAAGTATGGGGAGAGACTTTTAAAGGTCAAAAAGCAGGCTGGTTAATGGATGTTGGTAGAGTTGAAGTACTAAAAGTTGACGCAGAGTCTCCCGCAGAAGAATAAACCTCAATTCAATCTTGCAAAGTCACTAGTAAACAGGCTAGACTAGGTTTAAATTATGATTAAATTTACCTCAGTCAGCAAATATTTTCCACCAGACTCTTACGCAGTTAATGATATTTCTTTTGACATTGATGATGGCGAATTAGTCCTTCTTACAGGTCCTTCTGGATCTGGAAAAACCACCATCATGAAATTATTGACAAGAGAACATCTGGCAACTTCGGGTGATATCTTCTTTGCTGACAAAAATATAAATGAAATCAAACAATCGCAAATTCACGAGCATAAAAGGAAGATTGGCGTTATCTTCCAAGATTACAAACTGCTCCCAGAGCTAAATATTTGGGAAAATATAGCTCTCCCCCTTTCTATTATTGGCAAAAAACAAGAAGAAATTGAACAAAGAGTAACTGATCTTTTGACACTAATTTCCCTGACAGACAAAGCTTTTTTATTTCCAAAACAACTTTCTGGCGGAGAGGCTCAAAGAATTAGTATCGCTAGAGCATTATCCACCGGTCCAACAATTATTTTTGCAGATGAACCAACTGGAAATCTAGATAGGGAAACTGCTCTTGAAATTGGGAAATTACTTCAAAAAATAAATTCTTTTGGAACTACCATCATCTTAGCAACTCATGATCATGATATTATGGAGTTATTCAAAGGAGTTAGACAAATTGAACTCGAAAAAGGCAAAATCAAAAAAGACACTAAGCCAAAAAAAGAATCCAAACCGGATGTGAAATCCAAGTCAGATGTGGAATCAAAACCAGATGTGGATGATAAGAAAAAAATTAAATCAAAATTAAAAGAAACGAAAGATTACAAATTAAAGAACACAGATAAAAAGAATAAAACAAAATAAAGAAGAATATGAGTTCACTAGCAACTGCCCTAACCACTATTAGAAGATCTCCATACCAGGCCTTAACCTCAATTATCATGGTTGCTGTAACATTTTTTGTAGGTTTTTCATTTTCACTTTTTGTTATCGGGGCAAGTAAAGTTCTTCAGCATTTTGAAACCAGACCTCAGATAATTGCTTTTTTCGAACTAGAAACTCCAATTACTGATATTGAAAAAACCGCAGAAAAGATTAGAGCAAAACCTTACGTAGAGTCAGCAAAAATAATTACCCAAGACGACGCTCTAAAACTCTACCAAGAAGAAAACAAAAATGATCCGCTCCTAATCGAGTTAGTTACTGCTGATATTTTGCCAGCAAGCATTGAAGTCTCTGGACGAAACATTGAATCACTTATTAATATAAAAAATGATTTTGATGAATTCAATCAAGTGGAAGACGTAGTTTTTCAAGAAGATGTAGTTTCCATTCTTTCAAAATGGATTAATACAGCTGAAATTATTGGAATCTCAGCAACTTCAATCTTAGCCTTAATTTCTTTTCTAATAATCATGATAGTGATCGCAATGAAAGCTACAGCTCAGAAAAAATCTATTACAGTAATGAGAATACTTGGAGCAACTAAAGGATATATAAAAATTCCGTTCATGTATGAAGGAATGATCTATGGACTCGTGGGCGCTACGATTGGTTGGTTGGTTACTTTTTCAATATTACTTTACTTAACTCCCTCTATTAATGAAGTATTAGGCGAAATTAAACTTCTTCCAATTCCTATAGAATTCTATATTATTCATGGCACTATAGGCATACTTTCTGGAGTTTTCCTTGGAGGATATGCAAGTTTAGTTGCAATTCAAAGATTAATAAGAAATTAACTCGATAGGCTCGTGCTGACATCACCGTTTAACTAGTTTATTGAGTTTACTATGATCAAGAAAATACATTTATCAGTCGTACTTTTTCTCATTTATATATTCTTTGGATTAGTTGTGAATGTAGTCAATGCTCAGGATTGTGAAAAAGATTTTACTTGTGATAGTACCAGTTCAGATTACGACTCATGTCTGCAAAAAAAAATTAATTGTATTGAAAATCGATTAGGAGAAATTAGTAACGAAAAAACAACGCTCAACAGTACAATTAGTGTTTTCAATGGCAATATAAATATTCAAGAGTTACAAATTCAGCAAAGGGAAGCTGAAATAAGCAAACTTGAAAAAGAAATTGAGGCATTAGGTGACAGAATCTCTGGATTGAGCATTTCACTTGACCGACTAGCCACGCTGCTGGTAGATAGAATTAGAACTCAATATAAACAAAAACAGTCAAATCCTTTAGAAATTCTGCTCACTTCTAACTCTCTTTCAAAATTTATTAATCAACATCGATATTTAAGTCTTGCTGGAAAACAAACAGCGGATGCCATGCAAAAAGCTCAAACTCAAAAAGTTTTTTATGATGAACAGAAAGATATCAAAACAATCAAACAAGATGAAATTGAAACTAAAAGATATCAATTACAACTTGAACAAAATAATCTAGTTGCTCAAAGGGAAGAAAAGAAAAATTTACTTACCGCTACTCAAAATGATGAGCAGAAATTTCAAAAATTGTTGAAAGAAGCTAAAGAACAAGTTGATGCAATAAAAAGATACACCGCAAATAAAGACATTTCATTACTATCTAATATGACAAAATGTGATGATTGGGGCTGTTATTATAATCAAAGAGATAGCGCCTGGGCTAATCAAATAATTGGCAATAGTGGCATGACAATGAAATATGTTGGATGCTTAGTAACTTCAACAGCAATGATCACCTCACATTATGGTAAGACCCTCAGTCCAAATCAAATTGCAGGCAGCGCAACACCTTTCGTTCCATACTCAGCTGATATGATTAGAGGCTATACTTGGTCACTTAATGGAGTCAGCGTGTTAAGAGAAAGAATTTGCTACGACACCTCTTGCTTGGATTCAGAACTCTCTTCTGGAAAACCAGTTATTGTTAGAATCAAAGCTCAAAGTAGTTCAGGAGATCATTTTATAGTTATAACCAAAAAAGAAAATGATAAATATATTATGAAAGACCCTCTTGAAACAGATGGCAATAACATTCCATTTACAGACAAACACTCACTTTCAAATATTACTGCAGTTGACCGATTGACTATTTATTAGAAAGTCACATAACTCTACATTTTACACAAGAATAATACTTTAAAGTATTATTCTAATGAAGATAATTTTCTGTGTCATCTTATTTATTTTTACCACCATATTTTTTACTAAACCAGTTTTTGCTTCTCCAATAATAAATGAGATTTATCCAAAACCTAATGCAGAAGAAAAAGAGTGGGTAGAAATTTATAATGATTCTTCAGAAATTATTGATCTATCAGGTTGGATTTTGATGGACAAACTCAGTGCCCCATCAATTATTTTCCAATTTAATCAAATTCTTGACGATAAATTGGAAATGAAACCGCTCACTTATTTAGTAATTGAAATTGAGAACAATAAACTCAATAACACAGCTGATGGCGTATTATTAATAAATAGCCTTGGCGAAACCATTGATCAGTTTGAATATTCGAGCTCTGAACAAGGAAAGAGTTTTTCGTTAATTACAGAAAATAATCAAAAGTTAATTGCATTATCAGTTCCAAGCAAGGGACTTCCAAATCCTCTACCGACTAACACTGAAGATAACGAAACAGAAATAGTAATAGAAGATACACAAGAAATTAGCCAAGAGACCTTAATGGAATATCCTTCGCTTAAAATACACGAGATCATGTCATGTCCAGAAGAAAACAACCAGGAATGGGTTAAGGTAAAGAATCCAAATAATGAAGCTGTAAATCTCGATAATTGGTTGCTAAAAGATTCTGCAAATAACCAAATGCTTCTTAGTTCAAATAAAGAAATACCAGGTATATCTTTTATAACCATTTATCTAAAAAATAGTATTCTAAATAATTCTGGTGATACAATAACTCTACTTGATCCTAATAAAAATATAATAGACACTCTAAATTTTGGACAGTGCTCAATTGGGGTCCCAATTTCTTCAATAGATACTTCAAATGAAAGTAACAGTTCTCAACAAAAAATAACTTCAACAACACAGTTATTTCCAGAAGATAAACTCGATGTTGATAAAAAACAAACTATTACAGATAGTACATCAGCCCAAAAAATTTCAAATTTAAAAAGAATAAATGGATTACTTTCGGTCAGTAATGCTGATAAATCTTCTACGGCCAAAACAGATAATTACATCTCAAAACAAGTGGTGGTTAAAGACAATAGTTTGCCAAAAATAGCCATAATCAGTGTTATAATTGGAGGTGCAATGCTAGCAAGTTCTGGATTATTCTTTATCAAATGAAAAAATTTAACAAAATATTGAACGCTTATCTACCACCTATTCTCTGGGCAACCTTTATCTTTATCTTATCATCTCAAAGTGTAATTGCCGGCTTTCAAGAATCAGGTTTTGACTTTATTTTTAAAAAAGCTGCTCATCTCTTTGTCTATTTTATCCTTTATTTACTTTTAAAAAGGGCTGTAGACCAAACTACAAACTTAGAAACGTCAACAAAACATCTTTACGTTCCGATTTTAATTTGCCTGCTTTATGCCGTGAGTGATGAATTCCATCAATCACTGGTTCCTGGGAGGTATGCTACCTTAAGAGACATCGGTTATGACATGCTCGGAGTCAGTGTTGCGTTCTTAAGAAGATATAATTTTATTTAATTTGCAACATTTTGAAGATTGACAGCTGAAGAAAATAAGTGATAATGATTGATCTAAGTCGCTCTATATGAGGCTAATTAATAATTATTAAAAGGGAATAAAAATGACTAAATCACAATTGGTTGCTGTTATTGCAAAAAAAGCTCACTTAACAAAAAAAGCTTCTTCAGATGCTATCGAAGCACTGTTTGAAGAAGTCATCCGTTCACTTAATAAAGGTGAAAAAGTAGTTATTTCAGGATTCGGAACATTTTATGTTAGCAAAGTTGGAGACAAACAAGTAGTCCCTTTTGGTAATGAATCTAAAAGACAGACAATCAAAGGTCATAAAGTTGTTAACTTCAGAGTTGGCAAACCATTAAAGAAACAAGTTTGGTAAACTAAAAAGCTACTTGGTAGATTTAAAATAAAAGTATTAAACCCCCGCTCGAGCGGGGGTTTTTGATAATGAACAGTCTCCTAATCATAGAACCTAAACTCTTATTGGGTAGATCGTCCCAGAGGTGCTAAAATAGCAACATGCTAAAGAAATATTATCTAATCTTTAAATTCATGTTTATTAAAACATTACAATTTAGAGAAGAAATTGCAATCTATGCATTCTTAGACGTCATTCCATTCTTCGTCTTATTCTTTTTATGGGGCGCAGTTTATTCAGGTCAAGAAAGCATTAATAATTATTCTTTTTCAGATATCGTTCAATACTACATATTAGTAGTTTTTATTCAAAGAATCACCGCAACTTACTTTGAAGGCTGGCGCTCCCAAGAGATTAGAATGGGTAAAATTGATTATTTTTTAACTAGACCGTTTTCCTACATCCACGAAATAATTTCAAGAGAATTGGGCGGGAAAATTGTCAACTTGATAATCTCTATTCCAATCCTAACTCTTTTTTATATATTTTCTTTAAAACTATTCCATGTTTCTAAAATTATTTTGGAGTTAAACAATTTATTTATGTTTTTAGGATTACTAGCAGCTGCATATGCTATTCAAATAATGATTGCGCTTTGGATTGTGCTACTGACATTTTGGTTCGAAGGATCTAGCGGTCTCGAACATTTTAAATGGATTCTTATTTCTTTATTTAGCGGTTCAACAATACCATTTGAATTTATGCCAGTTTGGTTACAAAATATTTTTAGTTTTTTGCCATTTAAATATCTAAGTTATGTTCCTATACAAATTATCCAAGGGAAAATGAAGCTACAAACTTATGATTATATTTTTATTTCATCTACTTTGGCAATCATGTTTTTATTTAGTAATTTTTTATGGAAAAAAGCGAGGTATAAATATTCCTCAGCCGGAGGATAATATAAATAATGAAAAAATATTGGAATTTATTTTGGAAATTCAGAAAAATTCAACTCATGAAAATGATGGAGTACCGGGGTGATTTTTTCTTCTGGCTAATAGTTTCAACCATGTGGACTGCTTTCAATTATTTTTTTTATTA
>Ga0100396_1003393_pt1 | contig 10350 bp, 7 predicted proteins | sample CryGeymeta201520_FD_81551 | JGI IMG/M metagenome (GOLD analysis project Ga0100396, IMG submission 81551) | Groundwater microbial communities from Crystal Geyser aquifers in Utah, USA - Crystal Geyser metaG 2015-20 | ecosystem: Environmental > Aquatic > Deep subsurface > Groundwater | place: USA... | reverse complement strand
CGCATTACATCCAGCTCCTGGCCCGCCTGATCCAGATCGACGAACGCCTGGTCGCAGATCAGGTGGCGGTAGCCGTACGGGTGGCCCGCCGGGACGAGAAGCCGGCGCCGTCGCCCGCGCCCGGGGCAACCGGAGGGGCGCCTGCGACGAGCGGCGGTACGACACCCGCGCGCCGGCGGCCGATCGACGCCCTGTTTACTCCAACAGCAGCCCTTGAAGAGCATATCCTGGGCTGCCTGTTGGCGCGGCCGGATCTCCTGGCCCAGTTGGACGCCGACATGATCGGCCAACACGCGCCGCCGTTGAGCCCGGAGGACTTCGCCAGTGCGGAAAGCCGGGTGATCCTGAACACGATCCTGAACACCATCCAGGCGCCGCGTCGCGGAGACGACTGGACCGTGGAGGACGCGGACACGCCGCTACTCATCGCACAGGCGCTGCCACCTGCGCTTCAGGACCGCTGCCAAACAATCCTGGACCAGATGCAAGGAAACCCGGCGCTGACCGATGAGAAGTTGAGCAAGGACCTGGGGGACTCATTGTTGCGCCTGCGGGCCCGCAATGTGCAACAGCAGGTAAACCATATCCAATTCATGATCATGGAAAGCAAGACGGCCGACCCCGCGCCGGACGAGCAACTGCATCGCTACTACGAGATGATGGTCACCTACTCCGCGCAGAAGCGCCACATCGGGAACCTGCTGGCCGCTCGCTCCATGACCGGTGCGCTGGCCAGACCATCGACTGAGAACGGTGAAAAGTGATGCGGGTTTTCTGGGATTCCTTGGGGAAAGGAAGGAGCCATCATCACTCCACGGTATCTTCTCAATTCTTCGGGGAATCGCTCGCTGTGGCCGGTCTCCTGACCGAGCCACGGTGGCTCGGTCAGGAGACCGGCCACAGCCACCCCGGATTATTGAGAGGATACACTCCACGGACACGGACGTGTATCTATGAGCGCTAACCCGCGACGCCGAAGAAGCGACCCCAAGCGGCCCGGCGCCGTCGACCAGCCCGCCAGCCGGCCCGGTCGGAGGAGCAAACGCGCGCCGGTGGAAGATGAACCTGAACTCCAGGTCAACGGTTTCGGCGAGGAAGAGTCCGAAGAACCGGCCATGATCGAGGTTCGCATCGCGATTGGCCCAGACGGCCTGGCCGAGGCGCTGACGGTGCCCGCCGACATAGACGAGGAAACACCGGTCATCGAGCGGGACGAAAAGCTCGAACAAGAGATCGAACGCGAAGCCCGCAAACCGCTGGAGGAAGTGATCGACGACTGGGGCGATCCGGCTGTCACCAGCGACCCGGTGCGCATGTATCTGCACGAGATCGGCCGCACCGCGCTGCTCACCGCCGACCAGGAGGTAACCCTCGCCACAGCCATTGCCCAGGGCAAGGAGGCCGCCACGAGTCTGGGCGCCGATGCGCTGGATCCCGACATCCACGACGAGTTGCTCCTGGTGCGACAGCGTGGTCTGGCCGCGGAACAGCGCCTGGCACAGGCCAACCTGAGGCTGGTAGTCAGCGTGGCCAAGCGCTACGTCGGCCGCGGCATGTCCTTCCTGGATCTGATCCAGGAGGGCAACATCGGCCTGCTGCGCGCGGTCGACAAGTTCGATCCAACCCTGGGCTACAAGTTCAGCACCTATGCCACGTGGTGGATCCGCCAGGCAATCAGCCGGGCCATCGCCGATCAGGCGCGCACCATCCGCATCCCCGTGCACATGGTGGAGAGCATCAACCGTCAGATTCGCGTCCAGCGGCGCCTGACGCAGGAGTTGGGGCGCGAGCCCCACCCGGAAGAAGTCGCCCTGGAGATGGATTTCCTGGAGTTGACGGATCGCCAGGCCATCGAAGACGCGCTGGCGCTGGGCCAAACCCTGGATCCGGTGCTCAACCGCCGGCTGCAAGTGGCAGCCGCCAAGGTGCGCCGCATCATGCGGATTGCCCTGGAGCCGATGTCGCTGGAGACCCCGGTCGGCGCCGAAGAGAATAGCTCGCTGGGTGACTTCATCGAGGACGATAGCCTGCCCGGCCCGGCCGATCAGGCCAGCCGCCACCTCCTCAAGGAGCAGATGAGCGAGATTCTGAGCGGTCTCAGTGACCGCGAGCGGAAGGTGCTGGAGATGCGCTTCGGGCTCAAGGATGGCATGGCGCGCACCCTGGAAGAGGTGGGTCAGGAGTTCGGCGTCACGCGCGAGCGCATCCGCCAGATCGAAGCCAAGGCGCTGCGAAAACTGCGACACCCCATCCGCAGCCGCAAGCTACGGGACTACCTGGGGTGATTTGACGAATCGGCCCATCTGGTTATAATGAACTCACAGTCAGTGAAGTCCATTCCTCGGTAGCTCAATTGGCAGAGCAAGCGGCTGTTAACCGCAAGGTTGGAGGTTCGAGTCCTCCCCGAGGAGCCTGAAACGCAAAGTGTCGGTTGTTTCCTTGCTGCCGCGCTGCCGCTATGACGCCAAAACGTTTCGCACAAGGCGCTGGATGGGCTACCATCCGGCGCCTTGTGTGGTTTAAATAGTTTTGCACTATACCCGTTCGGCGGGCAACGCTTGACGCTTGCGGTTGCTTGTAATAGTATGCGGTATGTAAACGACCTATGCGGTCGGCAAGGAGGGCGAAATGAACGGGCAAGCATTGCACTGGTCGGACTTGCCGCTGATGCTCACCACGGCGGAGGCAGCCCAGGTGTTGCGCGTGAAACCCCGGGCGATCACAAACATGTTGTGCGATGGCCGACTCAAGGGCGTGAAGATCAGCAACAAGGACTGGCGGATTACCCGCGCCGAGCTGATGCGCTTCGTGGGCGAAGACGGCGAGCTGATGAACGCAGCTCAGCCGGCCGAGGTGCGAGAGGCTACGACCACCACGGAAGCCAATCCCTGGGAGCATGGCGACTTGCTGAAGCTGGCGGGGATCGCCGCCGGCGGGCCACCCGATCTGAGCAGCGACAAGTACAAGTACTTCGGGGAGATCTACGGCCATGACGCCTGGCGTCTTCGTTGACACCAGCGCCTTCGTCGCTCTGATCCGCCGCAATGATGAGCATCACCAGAACGCGCTGATCATCGCCGAACGGCTGAAGCAGCAACGGATCAGGCTCTATACCACGAACTTCGTCATCGCTGAAATGCATGCTGGCTTGCTGCGCTACGTGGGCGCCGCGGTGGCCCGTGAGTTTCTGCAGAACGTCGAGGCGGGACGGGTCGCGGTGCTGGTCGTGCGAGCGAAACCGGACGACGAAGCGGCAGCCAGGGCAACGATCTACCGCCAGACCGACAAAGACTACTCGCTGACCGACGCCATCTCGTTTGCCGTCATGACCCGCCTGGGCATCCGGGAGGCGTGGGTGTTCGACAAGCACTTCGGACAGTATGGCTGGCAGGTATTGGCGCCGTAGTACATGAGTCAGGAGTCAGGGGGCAGGAGTCAGAGATCAGGAGTCAGAGGGCAGCAGGACAGGAGTTAACAGAGGCCGGTGGGGGATCATCTCACCGGCCGCTTTTCGTGCAGCGGCCCATTGGCAAGGGCATCGTCGAGGGGCTCAGGACGCCGGCGTACGATCTGCGCCGTGTCCAACGGATGGACGATGTGTTACTCGTGGCCTTCGGCCGCGCCGCAGGCGGAACGCTCAACCCTTGGCGTGCGGCAACACGATGTGAACCTGCGTGCCTTCGTTCAACTGGCTCTCAGCCCAGAGCCGGCCCCCGTGCAGTTGGATCAGACCGTGCGCCACCGTCAGTCCCAGCCCGACCCCTTGCTGCTCCAGCCGAGGTCGGTCGATCTGGACCAGTGGATTGAAGATCCGCTCGAGCTGGTCCGCAGGGATGCCGACACCGTTGTCGCTGACCACGATCTCGACTTCGGTTTCATGGTCTTCGGCAGTCACAATCACCCAACTCTCCACATCCGACCGGGCGAATTTGATCCCATTGTCCAGAATGTGCAGCAGGGCTTCCGAGAAGAAGCGGGGGGCCAACAGTACCGGTGACAGGGCCTCTGGCACGCGTGCCTCAAGCTGGACGTGGCGCTGGGTTGCCCGAGACCGCACCCGATCCAAAGCCTGTCGCACGTGCACGGCGATATCGCGATCGACCCGGGCCACCAGGTCGAATTCCTCCTGCGCCTGGCCGGCGTCCAACATCACCACCATCACCGCATCCTCGATGAGTTGCGCCAACCGGTCGCTACCCGTCTTGATGCTCTGGAGGGAAAGATGCAGCTCCTCCGGGGTCATGCTCCCCACACCGCCCAACAGCAACTCCGCATAGCCCTGGATCCACGTCAGCGGTGTGCGCAACTCGTGGCCGATCACCTGGGTGATGGTCCGCTTCATGTTCTCCATCTCAGCCCCGGCAGCCTGGGAGAGCGCACGGGCACGCGCCAGTTTCGACTCGACGGTCGCGACCAGATTCTCGGGCGCATACGGCTTCACCAGATAGTCATCCGCGCCCAGACGCTTGCCCAGATAGATGTCTTCCTCCTGCCCCTTGGCGGTCAGAAAAATAAAAGGGATGAAGACCCACGCCGGGTTGGCGCGCACCGCCTGGTAGAATTCAAACCCGTCCATCCGGGGCATCATCACGTCCGAGATGATCAGTTCCGGCCCCACTTTGGGTATTTCCAGCAGTCCGGCCACCCCGTCCGCAGCGACCGACACCTGATGCCCGGCCAATTCCAGCACATCGCCGATAGCATTCGCCATGACCGGGTTGTCTTCAACCACCAAAATGCGCGCCATGTGTTTTACCTCTTCTTTGCCAGGTCTATGCTACCTGCCGGGCCAGGCGCTGGCGCAACACCTGCGCCGGTTGGGCGCCGACGATCTGGTCCACCATCTGCCCATTGCGAAAGATCAACAGGGTCGGGATACTCATGATGTTGTAGCGCCTGGCGATCCCAGGGTTTTCGTCCACGTTGAGCTTGCCCACCACAACCCGGTCCGCGAATTCATGCGCCAGATCAGCCACGGCCGGGGCAATCATCTTGCATGGCCCACACCAGGCGGCCCAGAAGTCCACCAGCACCGGCAGCGCAGTCTGGCGAATCATCGCATCAAACGTGTCGTCTGTCAAGATCACCGGCTGACCGGTCGGCGTACGCGCAGCGCCTTGTGCCGGCTCCGTGGGCCGGGCCGCGGCATCCGTGGGTCGGGCCGTCTGCCCACCGGATGGGCTCCCCAGGGCAATACTCGGGCCTCCAGGCACGGGCGGCCGCGCTGCGTTCCCTGCCAGATGATCCAACCAGGCCACCAATTCCCGCTCACCGGCCACGCCGACCGCGGTGGCGAGCAATTGGCCCTCCTGGAAGAACAGCAGACTTGGCAGGCGGTCGATCGTGTAGCGTCGCACCAGCCCGCGCTCCTCGGCCGCATCGACCTTCACCACCAGCGCGCGACCGGCGTAGCTCCGGGCCAATCGATCCAGGGTCGGCGCCAATTGGTCGCAAGGCGCACAATCGCGGCGCCAGAAAACCAACAGCACTGGCAACCCCGCAGCCAAGACCCGGCTCAGATTGGCCTCGTTTGTGTGAATCGGCGCGTCGAACGTCATGACACCCTCTCAACGATTTTTGATTGCGGATGGCGGATGGCGGATGGCGGATGGCGGATGGCTGACCGCTGATGGGCGATTGCGTGTTGCGTGTTGCGTATTTCGTCTGGCGCCCTGCCATCCTGTCACCTGGTCACCTGGTCACCTGGTCAGGTGTACGTCTCGACAACGCCCAACGCGCCCGCCAGAGGCCCACGAGGACCAGCAATCCCGCGGTTGCGGCCGCCAGCAGCCAGCCCAATCGCCACAGCGGCGGATCGAAACGCATCTCAACCTGATGCGCGCCAGCGTCGAAGGCCACGCCCTGAAACGCGTAGTCCACGCGCAACGGCTGTCCATACGGCACGCCGTCCACCCAAACTCGCCACCCAGGATACCACATCTGGCTGACAATCAGCAAGGCCGGGCCACCCTCTGCAACCACCTCAAGCCGCACACGGCCCGGCCCGGCCGTTATCGAGACGACCTGTCCCCGGCCCCCCACCGCCACATCGGCGCCCTCGACCACTGCGTTTTCGCCGGGATCGAAGCCCGGCGCGTGGATGGCTGTCCAGGCGGCCTCGTGCCCGGCAACGGTCTGCGCCTGGCTCACCATGAACGCGCGCGGCAGGGCGTCGCGATTCTGGTACATGTTGAGATCAGGATCGCTATCGAAGACCAGGGCGAACTTGTCCCAGTCCAGCGCCACGTCCTTGCGCGCGATCACATAGCGTGCGTTGAGCAGATCGTAAAGCCGCGTCGAGCGAGAGCCAAGGCCATCCCAATAGCGACCCGCATCGGCCAGCAGCAGGGGGTTGACGAGCCCGCCGACGTCGTCCAGGCCGTAGAGCAACGCGGTGTCTGGCTGCCAGAGGCTTTCGATCCCGGTGCGAGCGTCGATGCGAAACGGGCCAGGCTGTGCAGCCAGGTACGCGGCAATTTCGCTCTGCTCAAAGCTCAGGCTGGGGTCTCGGTCACCCAGGTCCTGATAGGCGCCGGTGCTGGCGAGATCCAGCATGATCAGCGCAATCGCCAGCCACGCCAGCGTCACCGGCCTGGCCCAGTCGCCGCGGCGCGCGGTCAGCCAGAGCAGGCTCGCCAGCAGCAAGCCCGCAAAGGTGAGTACCGCAATCAGCGTGATCGACACCCGCAGCACGATCGCCGGGTCGCGATCTTGAGTCAAGAGCAGCGCCAGATAGGCCAGCGGCACGCCCATCGCCAGCGCCGCGGCGGTCGCCCGCGCTACCAGCCGCCAGTAGCGCAGGAAGGCTTCCCGAGCCGGCCCGGTCCAGGGCTGCAAGACCGCGTCCAACCCGACCGCGGCCAGCGCAGCCAGCGCGAAATCGGTCACCAGCACCAGCCGCGCGGGCGCGCGCAACTGTCCGAACCCTGGCAGCAGTGTCAACCACCCGTGCGGGATCGCATAGATGCCCAGCGCCAGCAGAAAACTGGTCCCTGCGAGCCCCGTCCAGGCCCACGTCCGGCGTTCACGGCGCAAGACCAGCGCCAGCCCGGTCAGGATCAGTGGCAGGATGCCCAGATACCCCACTTCGACCCGCGGCCAGGCGCCCCAGTGGAACTGCGGCCCACGTCCGAAGAAACCGGGGATCAGCCATCCGATCCACTGCGCGGGCGCGAGGGAATAGCCGGCGGTCTCGGTGTAGCTCCAGCCGGCTCGCGCGGTGTGGCCGGCGAGCTGGAGCGCCGGCAGCAGGATGGGCGCGGCTAAGAGGAAAGTAGTGAGTAGACAGGTAGACAAGTAGACAAGGGCGAAAGCTGCGCGCCGGGCAGGCCTGGGGTCTTCCCGGTGCAGCCAGAGCCAGAGCGTGGTGTAGATCGCCAGCGCCAGGACGATGAACAGTGTGGCCTGGATGTGACCGGCGAGGGTGGCAATGGCGAGGAGCATACCGGGCAGGACAGCAAATGGCAAATGGCAAATGGCAGATTGCGCCAGACTTGCGATCCTTCGACTGCGCTCAGGACAGGTTTGCGATCCTTCGACTTCGCTCAGGACAGGTTTGCGATTTGCGAGCGGCCTCTCCAGCCCCCAGCTTCCAGCTTCCAGTTTCCGACCATACGCCCAGAACACCCACGGCAGCCAACTGACCACGGCGTTGAAGTTCAGATTTCCGAAGTGGACGATGAATGCGTCGGAGAACATGAATGCCAGCGCGCCGGCCAACGCGGCGGTGCGGCGCACGCGCAGCCCCCGCGCCAGCAACAGGTACATGCCCGCACCCGCGAACCACACGTGGCCGATGCTCAGCCATTGCAGAGCAATGTATGGGAACTCCGGTCGCAGGAGAAATAGCGCGAGGTTGGGAGGGTACAGAAAACCGGCCTGGATGTCCCCGGCGTGGGGCGCGCCGCCGTACAGATGCGGGTTCCAGAGGGGCCAGGCGCCATCGCGCAGGGTCGCGGCCGCGAACCGGTAAGTGGGATAGAGAAACGAGACGAGGTCGCCGCCATCGGCCGGCATCCAGTTCTGCCCCACGACCACTCGCCAGAAAAAGCCCAGCGTGGCCAGCGCCAACAGCCCCAGCGCGGCCACATCCAGATGGCAAGGAGATCGTAGCCGACCACGCCGGAACGCGGCCCAGGTCAGGCCCAGCGCAATCAACCACACCAGGGCCACCAGGATCCAGAGCATGCACACCCCGTCCTTTCCCAAAAGGTTCAAGCACTGATCATACCATAGACGCGGGGAAGCGCGCAATCCGCGGCCGCGCGACGGTAGTGTATCCCGATCGATTGAGACTCCGTCGACATCAACGGAGCGCCACTCGTCACACCCGCGAAAGTGGGTGTCCAGTTGTCACCGACCTGGATTCCCGCCTTCGCGGGAATGACGGATCACGCGGCGCATTACCTCCGATGAGCGCCGTTTGGCAGATGGGGGGATTTCGGGTATGATAATGGGGTGTGCTGGTCTTGCGCAACCGATCTTCGCCCGTCCGTCGACCAAAGGTTCACACACTCGTGCCAGACTCTATTCGCCGTCGCTTTTTGCTGGGGTTCGGGCTGTGCAGCGCATTGGCCGTCCTGATCCTGGCCTTCATGCCGGCTGAGAAGACGATCGGCCAAACGATCAAAATTGTCTACCTGCACGGCGCACTGAGTCGCGCAGGGATGGTCGGCCTGATGGCCGGCGGCCTCCTGGGGCTGGCCTACCTGCTCCGACCGCGGCCGCTCCTGGCGCGTTGGACCCGGGCGCTGACCTTGAGCGGCTGGCTATACTGGACCGCCCATTTCATCGTCAGTATGCCTGCAACGCGTCTGACCTGGGGTCCCTGGATCGCCTGGGGTGAGCCACGCGTCACGATGACCTTGCAGGTGATCGGCGCCGGGCTGGGGGTGATCGTGGTCAGTTGGCTGCTCGGCAGCGAGCGCTTCATGGCTGGCGCGAACGTTGCGTTGGGCGCCGCGATCCTGTTGACCGCCATCGACACCGGCGTGTTGCGTCACCCATTGGACCCTATCGGCAGCTCGCCATCGACGACGTTGCGTTTTACCTAACCCGGACAAGGCCGCTGCGCTTACAAGCCGGAACCAAGAAGGCGCCAACCTTGCTCACCGAATTCTTGCACAAAAAGCAAGGATCTCGTGGGTTAGGCCCTATCTGTTGCTCTTGATCCCGATTATCGGCAGCCTGGCGCTGGTAGCCTGGCGTCTGACGGCCAACAGTCTCAAGCAATCCGACCTGGACGGCGGCAAACATCTGCAAGAGGGAGGCCCAGAATGAAGTTAGTCAGCGTGGAAGAGATGCGCCGGATCGAGCAAGCCACCGACGCCGGCGGGCACTCATACGCGGCCATGATGGACATGGCCGGGCACGCCGTGGCCAACATGGTCAACACGCTCGTGCTGTTCAACCCCGAGCGAGCGATCTTGATCCTGGTTGGGCCCGGCAACAACGGCGGCGATGGATTGGTGGCTGGCCGCTATTTGCGCGAAGAGGAACATCAGATCACCGTCTACGTGTGGAAGCGCAACGTCAAGGGTGACGAGAACTTTCGCTGGCTCAAACGGCAGCGCCGCGGCGTGGCCATCCTGTTTGCCGACAACGACCCGGACTATGCCAACCTGCGCGAGGAGCTCCGTCACGCGGACGTGGTCGTCGACGCGTTGTTGGGTACCGGCGCCACGCTGCCCATCGAAGGGCCGTTGGCCAACATCCTGGAAATTGCTCGGGGCGAGATCTCCGTGCGCCGCGCCGCCTTCCAGGAGCCCGCGCCACAGCCTATGCCCGGTGCGCCGCGTTTTCCGGTGATGGATGCGCTGACACTGGGCGCCCCCCCGCCACAGCCCCCGCCCGACTTCGACGACTACGATGAAGACGATGCTGACTTCGATGACTTCGACGAGTTCGATCCCGACTTCGATCCCGACTTCGACGACGAGGAGGAGGACGACGACGATCTCCCATTCTGGGGAGAGGAGGACGAGGAGGACGACTGGCTGGCTCAGTCCAGTTTGCCTGCCGGGCTGCAACCACCTGTCGTGGCCGTAGACTGCCCCAGTGGCCTGAACTGCGATACCGGCGAGCTCGATCCCCTGGCGCTGCCGGCCACCATCACGATTACCTTTGCAGCGCCGAAATGGGGACACGTCCAGTTCCCCGGCGCGGGTGCGTGCGGCCTGTTGAGCGTCGCCGACATCGGAGTGCCCCCGGCGTTGCTGCAAGAAGTCCAGGGCGAGCTCGTGACCCCAAGCGAGGTCCGGCTCTGGCTGCCCCAGCGCCCATCCGATGCCCACAAAGGCGCCTTCGGCAAGGTCATGATCGCTGGCGGCTCACTGAGCTACACGGGCGCGG
>Ga0100396_1003390_pt1 | contig 10355 bp, 8 predicted proteins | sample CryGeymeta201520_FD_81551 | JGI IMG/M metagenome (GOLD analysis project Ga0100396, IMG submission 81551) | Groundwater microbial communities from Crystal Geyser aquifers in Utah, USA - Crystal Geyser metaG 2015-20 | ecosystem: Environmental > Aquatic > Deep subsurface > Groundwater | place: USA... | reverse complement strand
TTATTTTGTTGTCTGTCTTCAACTGCTTCTAAATATATATCCAAGCAACGGTCTACTGCCCCGTACATCACTGCATAATAATCGGTCGATGATCCCCCCAGCTGAGCTTTTTCAATACTGGCCAAATATTGTCGACGATCTCCCCGCATTTATATCATCAATTTTTTGTAATATATGTTGATGTAAATCAAGTATAATTTTCTTGGTAATTGTCAGCTTTCCTTTATCAACTTTTTCCATTATCCAATCTATTGCCTCTCCATGGTTCACCGCCTCCAAATGCTCTACCAAGGTTTTATTCTCCACTGTCAAACCGTCTTTCACCACCAAAACCGTTTCCGCCCGAGACAAAGTATTCCCTTCAATCGCATTAGAAGTATAAGTTAATTCAATTTTAAACCACTCCCGAAAATTTTTTATTAAATCTTTAGATATTGGCAAATGTGCATTCAACCGTCGCTTTTTTTCCTCAATCCTAACACTCCATACTTGTCAATTTCCCAAATATTCCCCCATTCATTAGTTGCCTCCACCCCACTCCCCAAATCATCAAAAACAAAATTAAAAATAATATATTTTTTTCACAAATTCAGCAAAAATTTAAACAATGGAATCATTTTTATAATCTTACCATTAATTTTTAAAACATCTTCCACACTCCAAGTTATCAACGTCAAATCATCACATTTTAGTATCTTTGACCCCAAAACTAAATTATCAATTTCTCTTTTTCTAATGGTTGCTTTTGCCTCCACAAAACTAACTTGAATAAGTTTTGTATTAACTTCTTTTTCTCTCACTACAAAATCGATTTCCTTACTTTGATAATTTTGCCAATAATAAACATTTGCCAAATTATTAAAAACTATATTTTCCATCAACCTCCCAAAATTATTTGAAAATTCAGTCGAAAATCTAAAAAGAAATGAATTATCGACCAAATAAGGTTTTCTTGAAGCCTTACCCCTTTTCTTAATACTTGGGGTATGTAACTCCAAATTTTTCAAGAAAAAACTTTCTTCAAGGTAGGAAATATATCGGGAAATTGTTGCCTTACCCGTATCAAATCCCATCAATTTTAGTGATTTAGTTAAATTAGAAATTGTATAAAATGGCGAATTTAAGATTAATTTAATTAAGTTATTGAGCAACTCTACTTTTCTTATTTTATGCCTCTCCACAATATCTCGAGACACAAACGTATTGTAATATTCATTAATTATTAAAATTTTTGTTCCCTCATCAACCAGGGATACCTCGGGAAAACCCCCATAAGTGATGTACTCTCTGACCAAATTTAGTTGATTCGGCTCTGGCAACAAATTAATATCTACCTTTTTAAATCTCAAGAATTCCCCAAAACTTAATGGGTCAACCTTTATCGTCAACGATCTACCACGAAGTTCTGTGGGAAGTTGTGCCGATGCTAGTTTAGACGAACTACCTGTAATAAATAATTTATGATTAGTAGTTTCCACTATTCGCCTCGCCCACCCACTCCAGTTGGGAATATTTTGGATTTCATCAAAAAGCAAGGTAAATTGTTTTGCTCCAGAAATTTCCGTCAGCGTTTCGATAACGTCCGACAAAAAACTCACGTCCTTGGGAATTCTTTCGTCTTCAAAATTAATATATAAACAATTTTCTTTACCTATTTTTTGGGCAAAATCTAACAAAATATATGTTTTCCCCACTCTCCTAAAACCAACCAAGCTCACAATCTTTTTAACTGGCAAATTGTAATATGGCATCAAATCAACATCTCGAGGAATAATCGTTGGTGCTGGGTTACTCCACCACTCTTTAATCAAATTTTCTGCTAATTGACTCATATATTAACTCCTATGGAACAATAATAACGAATATCGTTCCGTTTGTCAAGAAAGAGTATGTTTATTTTATATTTTAATTCGTAATTTTTAAGTTTTGAAGTTTTAAGTTTTGATGTTAATTCGTAATTCGTAATTCGTAATTTTTAGAAATTGGAAATTAGAAATTAGAAATTGGAAATTAGAAATTAGAAATTGGAAATTAGAAATTAGAAATTGGAAATTAGAAATTGGAAATTGGAAATTATTTAAGATACCCCCTCTTCCACACCCCAAACTCCACCAAAGTCGAATTTCCTGCCAAATATTTCCCCTTCCATATTCCAAAATCAACCAAATCCACATCCCCATCTCCATCATAATCCCCCATTATATTTGCCGGCACATTTATTAGTCCAATTACCCCCTTCGCCCACTGATAAATCCTATCGCCTTCTTCTACTGTCGGCACAATTTCATATCCTTCCGTATATCCATTCCAAACATCAAAAGAAATTCCTTTATTTGAGTATTTCAACAACAAATCTTGCTGTTTGTTAAGCCAAACATCTGTAAAGCCATATATTCCAAAAGATGGAAAAACAATATGGGCATCATAACCAGGCAACAATGTAGTAATAAATGGTATCGGTGAAGTTGACCATTTTTTAACCACACTTTCGGCATAAGCCAACCTATCATCTTCAGAAATTCTTCTCTCCGCTTGCCCAGAAGCACCCTGAGAGGTAATGTTAAATGGATTAACCGCTAAAACGCTTTGTGTTTTAGAAATTGCCGTTGGATCTGGCCCAAATACAGAACCATATGGTGGCAATGGTGTTGGATCAATAATCAAACCAACTTTTTTTCCAGTAGCTTGTTCGACTTTTGTCGAAATAGTATCCAATCCTGTCGCAAAACTATTTGGATTTATCGGACTCGAATGAACTGTATCAATCAACCATACCGCCAACCGAGGTACTCCATTTTTATCATAAACTTTCAGCCACCCTGGTTGGTCACCAAAATTATTGACCAACCACACAATCCGATCTACCATATTACCCGTATTACCTGGAAATTGTTCATAAAAGGGATTCGCCGGCGACACTTCGATCAAGGGAGAAAACATCAGCTGATTCTCGTCGACCAATTGAAAAAAATGTGTTGCTTGACTAACAATTTCTGATTCTGATAATACCGTCGCCCGATTTCTCCAATCTTTATTTGCAAAAAGTAACGTCGTTGCCCATCGATCAGTTTCACCATCATGTCCCCAATACGAAACTTTAACCGTATTTATCCCAATTTGTTTCATTTGATTTAGAGAAAATTGGATGCTTTCATCCGTCCACAAATTATTGGCATTATCAGATGGATGCCTCGTATAATTTGGCAATGCCCCCAGGTTAGGCGGCCCGGCAAAAAACAAAGTGCTCACAATTTTTTCACTCTGATGATTGCTGTTAACAATACTCCCCCATTCATTAGTTGCCTCCACCCCCCTCCCCATCATTAAAAACAAAATTAAAACTAAAATTATCTTTTTCACTAATTCAGTATATCTAGTTTTTTTGGAAATTGGAAATTGGAAATTGGAAATTATTTATTAACCAAACTTTGTCTTCAAAATTGAAAGCGATAGACCTGCCCGCTCTATCGCCCTCAATTCTAAGGGCAAAATCAAAGCTAATCATCTTTTTTAATGCCGATAAATCGGACACTAACAAAATTGACTTAACTTTGTTTTTCCGTTATTTTTAAAGTTGAAGAAACAAATTTATACGTGTTCCACCTGCTTTGAGAACATCGATAGCTTTGTTTCTTTTTTGTTTCTTTGCGTAAAATTTCAATCCGCCTTTGGCGGAGATGAAATTTTGCTCAAAGACACAACTCCGTATGATTTTGTTCCTACAAAATCCATCGGAGTGATTTCATCAAATTGTTAAAAAATATTTTTTAAAATTTAATAATTTAAAATTGATTAAAAATTAAAAATTAAAAATTATATTTATAATACAAGTTTTCCCCCTAGTTTAAACACCTGTTTTACCTGATTTCGTGCCCAATTGTCCCTTTCTTTCTTTCCAAAAAACTTTTTCAATAATCTAATCATTAAATTAAATATACCACCCTTTTCCCTCTTGTCTATACCCTATATTAATTTACTCTCATTTTTACCACTACCCTATATATTTTTTATATTATCCGTTTAGCTTTAAAACAACCCCTCCCCACCACTTGTGCACACGTTGTGGAAAACTAAAATAAACCAAGCACGTCATTGCAAAGAGCAAACATATAGCGGCGACGTGGCAATCTCGTTTCGATTTGTACAGCCCAAATTTAAAACATTGTAGAGACGTTGCAGTGCAACGTCTCTACAAAAACAATAAAATGGCTTTCTAAATTCCAACGAGATTGCTTCGTCGGAGGACCCTCTCGCAATGACGTACCTTTTTTTATCAAATTAAATTTTTCAACTCTCCTATACTATATATAATAGGCACCACCCGCCCCATCGCCTTTGCCTCCTTTTCCCTCTTTTCCCAACCCCTTACTTTTTTCACTTCACCCAATAACGACACTTCACCGATTAGTACGGGCGCAATGCCTTGCGCCCCTCCCATTTTGATTGGCTTTTCCTTAAATGATGAATACATTGCTCCCATTATTGCTAAATCACACCCCGTATCATCTACTCGTATCCCTCCCGTTACTGATACATAAACATCATATTTCCACAACGGCATCCCCAAAACCTTTTGCGCCACCGCCACCAGCAATCTCCCCCGATTATTATCAATCCCCGAAAACACCCGAGTCGGCATTGAGGCAAAACTTTCCGTCACCAAAGCTTGAATTTCCACCATCATCGATCTCGTCCCTTCCATTACTATAGTTATCGCACTCCCTACTTTTGATTCTCCACTTCCAGACAAATTCAAATTTCTGACACCAGACAATCCAGCATCTGACATCTGAAAAACTCCCACCTCATCAGTTGGTCCAAATCGATTTTTGGAAACCCGTAATATTCGCAGGTCTCCATTTTTTTCTCCCTCAAAATACAAAACTGTATCCACCATGTGTTCTAGTAATTTTGGACCAGCAATATCCCCTTCTTTGGTTACATGGCCAACTATAAAAATTGCCACTCCAGTTTTCTTGGCCAACTCGACCAGTCGGAAAGTCGACTCCCTAATTTGGTTAACCGACCCAAACGACCCCAGCGTTCCCGTGCCAGTAACAGTCGACCCGACCAACATCGTCTGAATACTATCCACTACCACTATTTTGTATACATTATTTGTTCGTTCCAAAACTTGTCCAATTTCTTCAACTGAGTTTGTTTCCAATACATCGAATCTTTCCGGCGATAGTCCCAATCGACGTACCCGTAAGTTGATTTGTTCGGCCGATTCTTCTCCCGCCACATACAAACCACCATTTTTTCCCACAAGTTGTGTTAAAAGTGTACTTTTCCCTATCCCCGGTTCGCCGGCAAAAAGCACTACCGACCCCCGAACAATTCCTTTACCCAATACTCTATCAAATTCCGATATTTGGGTCGAAAACACATTTTGATTTGTATTATTTTCTTCTTTAATTTTTGACAATTTCTTTACCTCAATTTTTCCTAAACTTCTTTTTTTTCCTTTTATTGGAAATTGGTTATTGGAAATTGGAAATTCCTGCAAAGCGTTCCACGATTTGCAGGTAGGGCACTGCCCACTCCATTTAGCAAATTCATTCCCACAATTATTGCACACAAAAACCGTTTCCAAAATCTTTTTCATACCACTATTATAAACGGTCTTCGGCTTTTCATGCATTCTAGACCGTTTAGTGAAGTCACAATCAAAAACACCCGAATCATCGGGGGTTTTATTAAGTCCCTCTTGTCAAAGAGGGATTTAGGGAGATTGATTTTTATTTATACAACATATTCTTCTTGTCGGTAGCAACCAGACCCAAAGAAATTTTACGTTTGACCACATCAATCGACTCGATATACACCTGCACCTTTTCCCCTTCTTTTAGGGTAATTCCCGCCAATTTAGAAATATGAATTAAACCTTCAACCCCAGGTTCCAGTCGCACCAAAGCTCCAAAATTCGCAATTTTGGCCACCTCACCATCAAACTCTTTTTCTTTTTGATATTTAGTTTCAATTTCCTTCCATGGATCATCTTTCAATCGCTTAATCGAAAATTGCAAACGTCCGTCTTGTTTATTGACCAATACTACCGACATTTTATCCTTTGATTTGTACGAATTAGCCACATTATCAATCTTTTCCCACGAAATTTCCGAAATATGCACCAAACCCTCCAGTCTCATCATTCCCCCAGTCAACGATTTTTCCACTCTGACAAATAGCCCAAATGGTTCAACTCGTACCACTTCCGCCTCAAAGACATCACCCAATTTTAAATCTTCAATCGCGTCACTTTCTTCTCCGACTTTGTTGGGTTCCGATACCAATCGTTCCGAAAATACCAGTCTATTTTTCGCCTGGTCAACTTCCAAAACCTTGACTTTTACTTTTTTATTCAGTAATTTCTCTGGGTCTCCATCAAACTTAGAACCAATTTGTGATCCAGGAATAAATCCATAAAATCCAAACGGAGCCGTCACCACCACCCCACCTCGATTCAATTCTTTTCCAAAAACTGTAATTTCGCCCCCACTTTTCTCTTTTTCCGTAAAGTACGACCAGCCATAACCCGAGGCTGCCCCTCGAATCGATACCAAAATTTGTCCCTTATCATTTTCTGGTGATTTTACCTGTACTTCAATTTCATCACCAATTTTCAAATCTGACACATAATCTTTGACAAATTCAAATTCTTTACCCAAAACCACTGCATCAGTTTTCCCCCCAATATCAATAAAAATTGATTTATTTTTGATTACCGAAATCTTTCCTTTTACCGCCTCACCCTTTTTAAAACCCACCGCCGCCGATGACCCCAACTTTAGCAAGTCCTCCATCGTCTTGACCGACGCCAACGCCTTTTTCTTATTAGTCTTTTTCATGATATACAAAAAAATCCCGCTTTACAGGGGATTTGTGATTGACATGTATTTCTACAAATCAAATAAACAAATAACTTAAAACAAGGTTATTATATCACAAAAAATCGCTACATATTTTTAATGCTTAACTCGCTTTTCGGGAACAGAGGCAGTTTCTTGTTTCGTGGGCTTAATTCCAAAAAACTCCGGAATAGCCTCCATTTGAGCCTCCATTTGAGCCTCCATTTGAGCCTCCAATGCTCGAGCAATAAAATCGGGTAGTGGTTTTTCAGCATTAACCACCTTACCTGTCCTCGTATCAATCCCAAGAAAATAACAACCTTCTTTTACACCCTTAATTGTTTTCTTTGCCATTAATAATCTGACACTTATTGTTCAATAATTAATGTAATATCTACACTAAGTATCATTAGTGTGATTATTACACTAAGTATTTCCAATGTCAAGTGTCAAATTTACACTAAGTTATTTAAACCTAAATAGCTTCGCCGGGCGGTACGCTTCACCTGTCTTCATTTCCATTGTCGGCACCACCATCTCATCATTTTTCACTTTTTTAATAAAATTTCGTTTATCAATTTTCTTTCCCGATAGTATTTCATATACTCGTTGCAATTCACTAAGTGTAAATTTAGTCGGCAATAACGGTCTGATTATCTCGATTTCATCCAATTTATACGCCAATTTTTCCATTGCCACCTTAACAATTTCTCGATGATCAAAAGCCATCTCTGGCAAGTTGTTGACATTAAACCATTTCATGTCCAAATACTGCTCCGTCAAATGGCTATTAACTTTTTCTTTGTTACTCAGTAGGACAAAATACGCCACCGATATCGACCTACCTCGAGCATCTCGATTTGGGTTTCCAAAACAATACAACTGCTCCAAATGCAATCGACTATCACCCACCCGCTTTACCAATATTCGTTTCGCCGTTTCTTCCAAACTTTCAAAAACCCCCACCACCGATCCTGGCAACGCCCAACAATTTTCATACGGTTTATTTTTTAGTTTCACCAACATTACTTCCAACCCACTTTGTCCCATAGCCAAAATAATTGTATCCACCGCCACCACAACTTTATCAGGTATTCCATTTTCCATCAGTGTCAATTATACACTATTAATTATAGTTGCTAGCTACACAAAAACTCCCCCAAACTCACCAGCTCCAAATTTTCCCACTTTTCCTTATTTTTAATCTTTTTAGGGTCAGGCACAATTACCAGTGTATTATGCCCATTATTATTTATTTCATCCAAATCAGTCTCTATATCGCTTCGATATTTCACTTCAATTCGTCGTCCGTCTTTACTAACAAAATCAATCTCGATCGTCTTTTCACTATCATAAAAATATTCTCTACTTTTGTCATTATACAATTTCAAAAATACCGCATTTTCCGCCATATACCCTATTTTTTGGTTAATCGACATAATTCGCAAAACACCTGTATCATTAAAATAATATTTAGGACTTCCGGCTTTAACTTTTCTATATGATCCCCCCATTCGGTAAAGAGGACACAACAAATATACCTCTTCCAAATATTTCATATAAAAAGCAGCTGTTTTATTATCAACCTTTAAATCTACTTTAACTCGTAAATTAGACACTGGTGTCGTAATTTTATCTGCCAAATAATACATCAATTCTTCCAATAACTCTGGATTTCTAATTCCATAATACGACAATAAATCTCGATACAATGTACTCTCCACCACCTCCCGTAAATAACTATCATTATGATTTAATACATATTCAGGATACCCACCAGTATATAAATATTCTTCAACTGACGACTGAGACACTATATTTTTACCAGTAAATTCCAGCCATTCTTTATAATCTAACGGCATAACAGGAATAGTTAAAAATCGACCAGTTAACTTAGATGTTTGCGAATTCAATACCAAGCTAGACGATCCAGTTACAAAAAATTTAAATTTAGAATAATCATAATATAATTTAATTGTCTTTTGCCAATCCTTTATTTCTTGAACCTCATCAACGAATATATATACTTCATCGGTCACTTTCCATTTTCTAATTTTCAAAGCTTCTTCAATTACTTCTCCAAAATCATAAAATGACATTTCCCTAAGTTCCCCGCTCAAATACAAAACTTTCTTCTTTTTGCCTAATAATTTATTTATCAAACTATATAAAACAAAAGTCTTTCCCACCCTCCTCGCCCCAATCAATACTCTCACCAATCTTTCCTTACCTTCAAGCAACTTTAAGTATTTTTCTCTATCTTTTGCCTTAAATCTAAAACTATTATCTAGCCAAAACTTATTAATTCTCAACAACCATTCATTGTTCATATTATTGGATTATAATCCCATCATTTAATTACTTGGATTATAATCCCATCATTTCCCAAAGTCAAGAAAGAGTCTTATCCAATGGTAAATGATACTGAAATTGAATTAAAAGACGTGAGTCCTTGTCTATAATTGTTTTTGATGAACACAACTATGGATGACTCACGTCTCAATAATATTAGCGAAATTGCTGACTTTTTAAAATCCAGCAAAATGCTAGTTTTAAAATTAAACAGTACCAAAGAAAGGTACCAATTTATTGATAAAACTATCGATAAATTTAATTATTCAAAAATCAAAAAAAAGGAAAAAAGAATAATAATCCACTACCTTACTAAAATCACAGGATACAAAAAAGCCCAAATCATGCGCTTAATCAAGAGATCGTGTCTTGGGAAGTTAGTTAAAAAGAAATATTTAAGAACGATTGCTTATCATCGAATCTATACAGCCACCGACATCAAACTTTTAGAAAGAACTGATGAATACCATAATCGTTTAAACTCAATGGCCACCAAAGAAATCCTGCGACGAGAATATGAAGTTTACGGAATGATTAAGTTTCAAAACATTTCTAAAGTCTCAGTTTCCCATATCAACAATTTACGTCATAGATCTATTTATCGTAACTACTGGGTAAATGGAACTAAGTCTCGAGATATTCCCATTGGAATCACCGAGGCTCCAGAAGCCAATAATCAACCCGGATCAATTAGGGTGGATACTGTTCACCAAAGAAATGTTTTCTACATTAATGCGGTTGATGAAGTTACTCAATGGGAAATTGTGGTTTGTATCCCCGAGATTAATGAATACTATTTATTACCTGTATTGGAACAAATATTAAAAGATTTCCCTTTTATTATTTTTAATTTTCATTCAGACAGAGGCTCAGAATTTATTAATTATCTAGTGGCCGAAATTCTTAACAGATTACTCATCAGGCAAACTAAATCCCGATCCCGACATTGTAATGATAACGCCTTAGTTGAGGGTAAAAACGGATCAGTAATTAGAAAGAATATGGGTTATCACCATATTAACCAACAGTCAGCCAAAACCATAAATACCTATCTTCAAAATTATTTTAATCCCTATCTTAATTTTCATCGACCTTGTTTATTTCCTGAAGATAAAGTACTCCCCAATGGTCAAACCAAACACACCTACAAGC
>Ga0100396_1003389_pt1 | contig 10356 bp, 8 predicted proteins | sample CryGeymeta201520_FD_81551 | JGI IMG/M metagenome (GOLD analysis project Ga0100396, IMG submission 81551) | Groundwater microbial communities from Crystal Geyser aquifers in Utah, USA - Crystal Geyser metaG 2015-20 | ecosystem: Environmental > Aquatic > Deep subsurface > Groundwater | place: USA... | reverse complement strand
TGCGACCGCAAAGCGGCGCACAAATCAGGGGAGAAAATCGTTTCTCTGGTCGGGTTGGCGGAAAGTTGTTGTGTGAGATGACTTCGGCGTTTATAATCAAGAAGTTATAAGGAGCGCGGGCTCTGAGACTATTTTGCGGTAGGTCGTCGTTCCCTCCGATTCTGCCGGTTTGAGAGCTAACGCAAATCGGACTCACCTCGAAACCGCAAAAATTATTCAGCCGGATTTTCCGCGTTTCCGACTTTCCGCCGAAGCCGTCTCTCGTCGAAACACCGAATTTTCAATAAGTTGAGCATCAAGAACGGTTCAAGACGAGTTCGAGAAATTTATCGGTGGGACAGAGAAAACACAGGTCCGAAAGTGGCCCCGAAAAGGAAATGGGGTTGAAACGGTACTTCCCGGCCTCGGAGAATGCCCATTCCGGGAAGCGGCTCGAAACCCTTTGACAACAGGTGCTTTCCGGCAACCGAAAAATCGGAGCCGTGGTTGTGATTTTTTTCCGCTTTAGCAAGTGCATCGCAGCGTCGAACGCTCGTCTGAGGAAATCGAATTGGCCTTCCAGGAAATCCGCTTGATTTTTCCTTCCCGCTTCTTTATTTTAGGATGCGTGGGGAAGATAAAATAAAGGCGAACCTTATTTTAGGTTCGAGGTAGGCAGGATGAAGCGAGAACTCCAAGGCAGATACGTGACCATATCGACGTTGGGTGAGAAGGCCCAGGCCTTTGTGCCCGCGCCGCTGCCGCCGCGTCCGCCCATCGACTGGACGCCGGAGCTGCGCAGCAAGTTCGACCAGGCGTTGCTGGCGCTCGGGCGACTGGACAGCGTCTCGACCCTGCTGCCGGACACCTCTCTGTTCCTCTACATGTACGTCCGTAAGGAAGCGGTGCTCTCTTCCATGATCGAGGGGACGCAGTCGTCCCTTTCGGACCTGCTGCTGTTCGAACTGGACCAGGAACCCGGAGTGCCGCTCGATGATGTGAGGGAGGTCAGCAACTATGTCGCGGCTCTCTATCATGGCCTGCGTCTGTTGGAAGAAGGGCTGCCGCTATCACTGCGCTTGTTCCGCGAGATCCACGGCGCATTGTTGACCAAGGGCCGGGGCAGCAATCAGACCCCGGGCGAGTTTCGGCGCAGCCAGAACTGGATCGGCGGTACCCGGCCGGGCAACGCGGCCTTTGTTCCGCCTCCGGCCGAAGAGGTGCTGGAGTGCATGAGCAAGCTGGAACTCTTCCTCCACGACCAACCGGAGTCGACCCCGGTGCTGCTCAAGGCGGCGCTGGCCCATGTGCAGTTCGAGACGATCCACCCGTTCCTCGACGGTAACGGCCGTCTGGGGCGTCTGCTGATCACGCTGCTGCTGTGCGAGCAGAAGGTGCTGCGTGAGCCGATGCTCTACCTCAGCCTCTACTTCAAGACGCACCGGCAGTATTATTACGAGCTGCTCAACAACGTCCGCCTGACCGGCGACTGGGAAGCCTGGCTCGATTTCTTTGCCGAGGCTGTCATAGTCACCGCCACCCAGGCTGTGGAAACGGCCCAGCAGCTTCTCGACCTGTCGAACCAGGACCGCGACAAGATCAGCGGCCTGGGACGGGCGGCCGCATCCACCCTACAGGTCCACCGGGCGCTGATGGAGCATCCCATCGCCACCTCGGGCTCTTTGGTGGAGAAGACCGGCATCACCCCGGCCACGCTCAACAAGGCGCTCGGTCACCTGGAGCAGCTTAGCATCGTCAAAGAGCTGACCGCCCAGAAACGCAACCGCCTGTTCAGCTACGCGGGCTATATCGAGATCATGAGTCGCGGCACGGAACTGCCGGGCAGGTAGGTCAATTCGATTCCCATTTTCGGAATCGAACCGGATGTACGGAGAAACAGGATAGGGGTTGTGGCGAGGCCGTTGGTATCCGCTTTCGCTGCAAACCCGGCATCCTCGTCCGGAGCTTGGAAATCGGGAGAGAAAAGTTGCTTCCTCGGCGGGAACTTGAGGCGTGACTCGACTTCCTATGTGAAGCCCTTTGTTTTCAACATGTTAGGCGCATGGCAAAAATAAAACATCCATCGCAAGCCTGAAATCGTCATTCCCGCATGCTTCTAGCGGCAATCCAGAACTGAGCACTGGTCTGGATTCCCGCTCAAAAACCACGGGAATGACGGGGTGCCATTACGCAAGCAATCCCGAACAACTAATTCTAACCATTCACCTTAACCGGTATAACTTCTCAAGCCAAACCGGCATAGCTTACAGTTCGCTCGGCAATTCCCAAAGAAACCGCGCCAGGGTGGGTCGCCAGGGTCGAGCCGCGACCCCGAAGGCGGTCTGGATCTTGGCGCAATCGAGCACGGAATTGGCTGGTCGCCGGGCCGGGGTCGGATATTCGGCGGTGGTGATTGGGAGCACTTGCCGCACCGCGAGTGGCCGGGTGCGACGTGCCTCTTCCGCGATGGCGGTGGCGAAGGCGTGCCAGGTAATGGCGCCGAGCCCCGTGTAATGATAGGTGCCCCAGGGCGGGTTCTCGGGTTCGCGGTGGATGCGCCCGGCGATGACAGTGAGCGCCCCGGCCAGGTGCCCGGTCCAGGTGGGGCAGCCGTATTGGTCGGCAACCACGTTCACGGTTTCGCGCTGGGCCATGAGCCGCAGCATGGTGTGGACAAAATTCGGTCCGTGCCGGCCGTACAACCAGGCGGTGCGAACGATCACGTGGCGGGCGAGTCGGGCCCGCACCGCCTCTTCGCCCTGCCATTTGCTTAGGCCGTAGACCCCGAGCGGGGCCGCCGGGTCGTCTTCCCGGTAGGGCCCCGTTTTGCTGCCGTCGAACACGTAGTCGGTGGAAATGTGAATGAGCGGCGCTCCGAGCGCAGCGCAGGCCGCCGCCAGGTTCGCCGGACCGTCGCGATTGACGGCGAAGGCCGGCGCCTGGTCCTGTTCCGCCCGATCCACCGCGGTGTAGGCGGCGCAGTTGATCACCAGCCAGGGGTGGATTCGATCGATCGCGGCCAGGGTCTGATCCGCTTTGGTAATATCGAGTTCCGGAAGGTCCAGCCCCAGGCGGGGGAATTCCTCCAGCGCCAACCGATCCATCAGATCGGTGCCGAGCATGCCGCGGCAGCCCACCACCAGGATCGCGGCGGCTGCATCCGATGGTTTGCTGGGACTGGTCATGATCGAGATCCTCCCGGGTAGCGCGGCAGTTGCTCCGGAGCCACCTCGGCCAGCAGTGGATAGCTTTGGTCTTTATTGGAAAGCAGAGGCGGCGCATCGCCCGGCCAGGCGATGGCAAGCCTGGGATCATCCCAACGGATCCCGCGTTCCTCGGCCGGCGAATAATAGTCGGTGCATTTGTAGAGGACCGTCGCGGTTTCGCTCAGCACCAGAAAGCCGTGGGCGAATCCGGGCGGCACGAACAGCTGAGTACCGGCTTCGGCGCTCAGTCGTAACCCGGTCCAGCGGCCGAAGGTGGGAGAACCGACCCGGATGTCCGCGGCCACATCGAAGATGGTTCCGGCCACCGCGGTCACCAGTTTGCCCTGCGGGTGGCCGAGCTGGTAATGGAGGCCTCGAAGCACACCGCGCACCGAGTGCGACAGGTTGTCCTGAACGAAAACCGGCGCCAGTCCGGCTTCCTCCCGGTAGCGTCGGGCCTGGTAGGTTTCCAGAAAATAGCCGCGCGGGTCCTGGAAGACGCGCGGTTCGATCGCCAGCACTCCGGCAAGTTCGCTCGCTTGGACCTTCATGACCGCCCCTTTGCTTCGGCCAGATCGAGCAGGTACTTACCGTAGCTGTTTCCGGCCAGCGGGGCGGCCAGCCGCCGCAACTGGGCCCGATCGATGTAGCCTTTCTGAAAGGCGATTTCTTCCACGCAGGAAATCTTCAAGCCCTGCCGTTTCTGGATGGTTTCAATGAAGGTGGATGCTTCCAGAAGCGATTCATGGGTGCCGGTATCGAGCCAGGCAAAGCCACGCCCGAGCAGCTCCACCTTGAGGTCGCCGCGGCTGAGATAAGCGTTCATCACATCGGTGATTTCCAGTTCACCGCGGGCCGACGGGCGGAGAGCGGCGGCGATTTCGATCACGCCGGGATCGAAAAAGTAGAGACCGGTCACAGCGAAGTTGGACCGGGGCCGAGCCGGTTTTTCCTCGATACTGAGCACCCGGCCGTCGGCATTGAATTCCACCACGCCGTAACGCTTCGGGTCCTGCACCGCGTAGCCGAACACCACCCCGCCGCGGTCGATGGTCATGGCCTGCCTGAGGCTGCGGCCGAACCCGCGGCCGTAGAAGATATTGTCGCCGAGAATGAGACACACCGGATCATTGCCGATAAAGCGGCGGCCGATCAGAAACGCCTGGGCCAGGCCTTCCGGGCGCGGCTGCGGTTCATAAGAAAACCGCACGCCCCACTGACTGCCGTCGGCGAGCAGGGTCTGGAACAGGGGCAGGTCCTCCGGGGTGGAAATGATCAGGATGTCCCGGATGCCGGCCAGCATCAGCACCGACAGGGGGTAGTAGATCATGGGTTTGTCGTAAACCGGGAGCAGTTGCTTGCTCACCACCCGGGTCAGGGGATAAAGCCGGGTGCCGGCCCCGCCGGCCAAAATGATGCCCTTCCAGGCGTGAGTCTCGGTCAATCCATCAACTCCTTACCGGAGCGGCCGGGGTTGCGGTCGATTCGGTGCTGTTGGTCCCATAGTGGCGTTCAATCCAATCCCGATAGGAACCGTTCTGGACCGCTTCCAGCCAGCACGGGTTGTCGAGATACCAGCGGATGGTCTGGTTCAGGCCGGTTGCGAAGGTTTCCCGCGGGCGCCAGCCCAGTTCCCGCTGGATCTTGCCGGCATCAATGGCATAGCGCCGGTCGTGGCCGGGCCGATCTTTTACGAAAGTGATCAGCGCCTCATGCGGCGTTCGCGCCGGAGCCGGATCCAATTGATCGAGCAGGCGGCAGACGGTGCGTACGATTTCCAGGTTGGAGCGTTCGCAGTTGCCGCCGATGTTGTAGACTTCGCCCACCCGGCCGCGATCCAGCACGGTGTGCAAAGCCTGGCAGTGATCTTCCACGTACAGCCAGTCACGGACATTGAGGCCGTCGCCGTAGATCGGCAGCGGCGCCCCCTTGCAACCGTTCACGATCAACAGGGGGATCAGCTTTTCCGGAAACTGGCGCGGGCCGTAGTTGTTGGAACAATTGGTGGTGATCGTCGGCAGTCCATGGGTGTGATGATAGGCCCGCACCAGGTGATCGCTCGCGGCCTTGGACGCGGAATACGGGCTGTTCGGCGCGTATGGATGATTCTCGGTGAACGCCGGCGCATCCGGCGCAAGCGACCCGTAGACCTCATCGGTGGACACATGCAGCAGCCGGAACCGCTCCCGCTGCGCCGCCGGCAGGGCCTGCCAGTAACGGCGGCATTCTTCCAGCAGGTGGAAAGTCCCCACCACGTTGGTCTGGATGAAATCCTCCGGACCATCGATCGACCGATCCACGTGCGATTCGGCGGCGAAGTTCACCACCGCCCGCGGTCGATACCGTTCCAGCATGGCCTGGACCAGGGGGCGGTCGCCGATATCGCCAACGGTGAACAGATGATCCGGATCGCCGCTCAATGCTTCCAGGTTCATGAGATTGCCGGCGTAGGTCAAGAGATCCAGATTGACCACCCGAGCCAGGCCCTGTTGGCGGGTGAATAGCACGAAGGTGCTGCCGATGAATCCGGCCCCGCCGGTAACCAGAATGGTGTTCATGCCACCTCCGTTCACTGCCGCCGCGATCTTCTTGGGTCAGGCCCGGGCGGCCGGGGGGAACGCCGCGGTGAGCGCCGCGGTGAGCGCCGCCAGGGCTTCGGCCCCCAGCACGGAAGCCGGAACGCCGCGAAGTTCATGGGCGATGAAGAGGACCCGGGCCGCCTGTTCCAGCTTCTCGGTGCGCATATAGGCCTGGTCGAGGTCGCGGCCGAAGCAGAGCGAGCCGTGCCGTTCCAGGAGCAGCGCCTGGTGGTCCGCCACCAATGCTTCGATGGCCGCCGGCACTTCTTTCGTGGAAGGGGTCGCGTAGGGCGCGGTCGGAACCGGCCCCAGGGTGAGCCACACCTCCGGCAGGGCCTCGGCCGTAAAGGCCAGGCCGGCCAGGGTGAGGGCGGTGGCGACCGGCGGATGGGCATGCACCACGGCGTTCACGTCCGGCCGCCGGCGATACACCAAAAGGTGCATCTTCAGTTCGCTGGATGGCCTGCCGTGGCCTTCCAGCAGTCGCCCTTCCAGGTCCACCAGCAGCAGGTCCTTCGGGCGCAGCGCGCCTTTCACCGAACCGCTCGGGGTCACCAGCAGGGCGTCCCCCGCCCGGCAGCTGACGTTGCCGTCGGTGGCCGTCACCAGTCCGAGTTGCTGCAAGCGCCGGCAGACGGCCACCATCTGTTCACGCAATCGAAGCAAGCGGGTCCTTTCCCGATATTCCGGTGAGCTTTCGCCGCCGGCAGACTTTGCATTTTCCTTTTGGGCTGTGCTAGAAACGATCGTCAACGAACCCTGTGTGCGTATTATTTACCACGTCGCTCGGCGTAGCGGGTAGACAAAACTGGAAACGAGGTCAAACCGCATGATCAAGTGGTTCAGAAAGCGAAAACCGGCGGGCGATCGGGACCCGGCGCCGGAACGCGAAGCCCGGCCCGGGGACGCGCTCGCTCCGGAACCGACGGCGGAAACGGTACCGGAATCGCAACCGGAACCGGCCCCCAAATTGGTATCGCGGTCGGTATCGGTATCGGTATCGCAATCGCTATCGGATTCGGATTCGGGACCGCCGGAGCAACCGCTTGCCGCTCCGGATGATGCGCCCACCGCTCCGCCCCCCCCGTCTGGACCATCGGCAGAAGCAGCATTGGGGATCGCTTCCGTCGCCGACGAGGCGGCGATGGAAGCACAACGACCGCACTTTTTCCGGCGGTTGCGCGAGCGCTTGCAGCAGACTCGGGAGCGGCTCAGCCAGAGGGTCGATCGGGTCCTGCTGGGGAAAAAGGTGATCGATGATGAACTGCTGGATCAATTGGAGGAAGCTCTGATCACTTCGGACCTCGGGGTGCAAACCACCAGCGTGCTGCTGGCGCGCGTTGCGGACAAGGTGCGGCGCCGGGAATTGACCGAACCGGGCAAGCTCCGCGGTCAGTTGCAGGAAGAAATCCGAGGCATCCTCGAAATCGACGCGCCACCCCTGGACCTGCGCTCGAACCGGCCGTTCGTCATCATGGTGGCCGGGGTCAACGGGGTCGGCAAGACCACCACCATCGGCAAACTCGCCCGCCTGTTGAAGGAACAAGGCCTGCAGGTGCTGCTGGTGGCCGGCGATACCTTTCGAGCCGCCGCCATCGAACAGTTGTCGCTCTGGGGGGAGCGCGTCGGGGTCCCGGTGGTGAAGCAGCAGAGCGGTTCCGATCCGTCCGCGGTGGTGTTCGACGGGATCGATGCCGCGCTGTCGCGGGCGGCGGACGTGGTCATCATCGACACGGCCGGACGCATGCACACCAAGGTCAACCTGATGGAAGAATTGAAGAAGGTGCAGCGGGTGATGCGGAAAAAGCTGCCCACCGCTCCCCACGAAATCTTGCTGGTGCTGGACGCCACCACCGGCCAGAATGCCCTTTCCCAGGCCCGCCTGTTCCAGCAGACCGTGGGCGTCACCGGACTGGTCCTGACCAAGCTCGACGGCACCGCCAAGGGCGGGATCGTGGTCGCGATCTGCGCCGAACTGAAGGTGCCGGTCCGCTTCATCGGCATCGGCGAAGGCATGGACGATCTGCGTCCGTTCGATGCCCGAGCCTTCGCCGAAGCCCTCTTTTGATAACAACCGCTGGAGCCCCCCGATGCTTATAGCGCCAGGGCTACCGCACACCGCGGCTGGTTGTCCTGGTCTTCGCCGTAGGTCAGGTTGCGACCAATGGGAGCTACCTGACAATTCCGGTGCCGTGGCCTCTCCATACGGTCAGGTTGCGACCAACGGGAGCTACCTGACGGCTCTAGCTCTCGCCGCCAGTCAGGGAACGCCGCGCGCACCCTGACCGCCCACCACGCCCACCACGCCCGCTACCGACTTGGGGCGGCGCCCATGGTGCGTAGCGATGATTGCGGCGCGCATATCGAAGCCGTAGCGGGATCGTATGCGCTTTTCCGACCTGCACCTCCTTAACAACCACGAAAAGGACCTCCCATGAGCGAACCATTGGTAACCTCCGGCGCCCTCGGCGATGTTCGGGTGCTGGATCTCTCCCGCCTCCTGCCCGGCCCCTTTTGTTCCATGCTGCTGGCCGATCTGGGAGCCGACGTGATCAAGATCGAAAACCCCCGGGGTGGTGATTACATCCGCGCCTGGCCGCCGCTGGTGGGCGGTAACAGCGGTTTCCACGTGGTCCTCAACCGCAACAAGCGCTCCCTCACGCTCAATCTCAAAGCGCCCGAGGGGCGAGCCCTGTTCGAACAAATGGTGGCCGGCGCCGATGTGGTGCTGGAAGGCTTCCGCCCCGGGGTGATGGCCAAATTGGGGCTCGGCTACGACCACCTGCAACGGATCAATCCGCGCATCATCACCTGCGCCATCAGCGGCTACGGTCAAGACGGCGCCCGTGCCCAGCGGGCCGGTCACGACTGCAACTACCTGGCCCTGAGCGGAGTGCTGTCCTATAGTGGTCGGGACGGACTGCCGACTCTTTCCGGGGTGCAGATCGCCGACCTCGGCGGCGGCGCCCTCATGGCCGCCTTCGGCATCACCGCTGCTCTGTACGCCCGCGAGCGCCTCGGCACCGGTCAGTTCATCGATATCTCCATGACCGATGGGGCACTCGCCTGGAACTGCCTGCGCTGGGGAAAGCTCCTGGGAACCCCGGAAACTCCGAAACCGGCCGATGATTTCCTAAACCACGGCTTTGCCTGCTACAACCTCTACCGCACCCGGGACGACCGCTTCATGAGCCTGGGGGCGCTGGAACCGCAATTCTGGAAGGCTTTCTGCCGGGCTGTCGACCACCCCGAATGGGACCGCCCGGATTACTTCGAACCGGGCGAACATCAGGCACAATTGCAGGACGCCATCGCCCATCTCTTCGCCACCCGGACCCAGGCCGAATGGATCGCTCTTTTCGAGCCGCTCGACTGCTGCTGCGAACCGGTCCGCAATCTCGATGAAGCGCTCACCGACCCGGAACTGGTGGCCCGTCGCATGGTGGTGGATTTGGTTCATGAACGCTGGGGCACCTACCGGCAACTGGGCATCGCCCCCAAGCTTTCCCTCACCCCTGGGAGTCTCCACAGCCACGCCCCGGAACTGGGCGAACACAGCGAATCGATTTTGCGGGAACTGGGCTTGAGCGAGGCGGAAATCCGGCGTTTGCGAAGCGATGGAATCGTTTAGGGACAGGGACCCAGGCGCGCAACTCGTGGTGCGGTAATGCAAGGATCGGCGGCGGGCGAGGTGCTTGTCGGACCTCGGTCGGCGGTTGGTTTTGACCCACTTGGTGGGCGCCTATCAGCTGCCTTGTGCATGGTGGTCGGCACCTTGCTCTTCGTCGCGCTGGTGGACCAACCGAGGGCGGCCTGGATGAGCGGCGACTGGAGCCTGCTCTGGTCCGCCCGGAGCCTCGCCGGGGCCGCTTTGTTCGCTTTATCCCTGCTGCTTCCCCGGCAGGTCAGGCGCTGGAGCGCGGCGCGGCGGCGCTTGCCACCGGCCGCGCCCGCCGCATCCTCAACTCAGGCAGTACCGGAGCGCACCCCTGATGAATAATGAAATCGCCGTTCGACTGGGCGCCTTCGCCGGCGTTTTCCTGCTGGTCGCGCTCGCCGAACGACTGCGGCCGCGGCGGCAACCGAGCACCCCGCGCGCACACCGCTGGGCGGCCAATTTGGCCCTCACCGCCTTGAACCCGCTGCTGCTCCGCTTGGTGTTTCCGGTGCTCGCCGTGGATCTGGCGATGCAAGCGCAGCAGCGGGGCTGGGGCATCCTCAATCAGTTGCCGTTTGCCGCCGGCCTGAAATGGATCCTGGCGGTGTTGGCGCTCGATCTGGTGATCTACCTCCAGCACGTCATGTTCCATGCCCTGCCGCTGTGCTGGCGGCTGCACATGGTGCATCATGCCGATCTCGACTACGACGTCACCACCGGGCTGCGCTTTCACCCGCTTGAAATCGTCCTTTCCATGATCATCAAGCTGGCCGCGGTGCTGCTCCTGGGAGCCGCTCCTCAAGCGGTGGTCATTTTCGAGGTGCTGCTCAACGCCACCTCCATGTTCAACCACGCCAACCTGAACCTGCCACTCGGGCTCGATCGGGTGCTGCGCCTGGTCCTGGTCACCCCCGATATGCACCGGGTGCACCAT
>Ga0100396_1003387_pt1 | contig 10359 bp, 10 predicted proteins | sample CryGeymeta201520_FD_81551 | JGI IMG/M metagenome (GOLD analysis project Ga0100396, IMG submission 81551) | Groundwater microbial communities from Crystal Geyser aquifers in Utah, USA - Crystal Geyser metaG 2015-20 | ecosystem: Environmental > Aquatic > Deep subsurface > Groundwater | place: USA... | reverse complement strand
GCGACCCTTCGACAGGCTCAGGACGCGACCCTTCGACAGGCTCAGGACGCGACCCTTCGACAGGCTCAGGACGCGGCCCTGCAAAAAACCCCGCCCAGATCCTCTATCCCACCGGCGACCTCAGCGAGGCCGACATCCGCACCACGATCGAGTCGGCGCTCAAGCGCGCTACCACCGGCTTCCTGAAGGTCGTGGGGGTGTGGACGCCACCGGAAACGCCGACCCAGGACATGTTCGGCCAGGCCCAACCGGCGCTTCGCACCTGGCAATCGGTCAGACAGCAGTTGGCCCAAGACTACACCGTGAAAAGTGTAGATCTCTCTACCGGACAGGTGCCGTCCGACGTAGATGTCCTGGTGGTTATCTCGCCGAGTGGGTTGGATGACAAGGCCCGCTACGCCATCGACCAGTACCTGATGCGCGGCGGTTCGGTGATCGTCGGGGCCGGCAACTACACCCTGGCGGTGGACCAGTACGTCGGCAACCTGACGCTGGAGCCGATCCAAGCTGGGCTGGCGGATATGCTCGCCAGCTATGGCATTCGCGTCGAGCAGTCGTTAGTGATGGACCCGCAGAATGAGCCGTTCCCCGTCCAGGTGGATCGGCAGGTGGCCGGCATGACCGTGCGCGAGATCCAGGCGATCAACTATCCGTTCTTCGTGGACGTACGGCCCGATGGCATGGACCGCACCAGCCCGATCGTCGCCAACCTGCCGGCCGTGACCATGAACTGGGCTTCGCCGTTGACCGTGGACGAGACCAAGAACCAGGGCCGCCAGGTGGACGTCCTGCTGAAATCCAGCGCCAATACGTGGCTGCGCACCAGCCCGGACATCCAGCCCGACCTGACCCAGTACCCCAACGTGGGCTTTCCGGTGGAGGGCGAGAAAGCCGCGCGGCCCCTGGCCGTGGCCGTGCGCGGCAGTTTCGAGAGTTACTTCAAGGACAAACCCTCGCCGCTGCAAGCCTCTGCTGCCGTCACCGACACAACCCAGAGCCAGACGGCCGTCGCGGGTGGCGCCATCGAGGCCTCGCCTGAGACAGCCCGGCTGGTCGTCATCGGCAGCGCCGATTTCCTGACCGACATCGTGTTCCAGATCTCATCCAGCCTGACCCCTGATCGCTACCAGAACAGCCTGCAACTGTTGCAGAACGCGGTGGACTGGTCGGTAGAGGACCTGGATCTGCTGAGCATTCGCTCGCGCGGGACCTCCGCGCGGGTGCTGGCGCCGTTGACCGAGGGTGAGCAGACGTTCTGGGAGATCCTGAACTACGGTCTGGCGCTGCTGGCGCTGATCGGCATCGCCGCCGCCTGGAACCTGCGCCGGCGCAACGAGCGGCCCCTGGCGCTGGTTGCGCCGGCCGCAGAGGCCGCGAAAGGCGCAAAACGAAAAGCGTAAAGGGTACACATCACCATGAGCAAACTCCATCAGATCTTGATCGCCCTCCTCGTGGCGCAACTGGCGCTGGTCGCGGTCGTATTCTGGCCCCGACCCGCCCCCGCCGACGCGGTCGGCGCGCCATTCTTCAGCGAAATCAACGCGGCCGACATCTCGACGCTGGTGATTCGCGACGACCAGGGCAAAAGCATCAAGCTCAGCAAGCCGGCCGGGCAGTGGATCCTACCCGAGTTCAGCGATTATCCCGCCCAGGCCGACAAGATCACCCCCTTGCTGACCAGGATCGCCGGCCTCACCAGCGACCGCCTGGTCACCCGGACCGAGGCCAGCCAGAAGCAGTTGCAGGTCGCGGACGACAAGTACGTGCGGCGGCTGGAGCTGCAAACATCCGGCGGGGCCAGCCAGGTGCTCTACCTCGGCAGCTCGGCGGGCGCGCAGACCATCCACGTGCGCGTCGGCAGCCAGAAGGAGGTCTACCTGGCCAGAGACCTGAACAGTTGGGATTTCAGCACCGATCCCATCTCCTGGGTCGACGCGGCCTATCTAAGCGTGCCCAAAGAGAACGTAGTCTCCCTGACCCTGGGCAACGCCAACGGCCAGTGGACGTTCGAGAAGGATGCCAGCGGGAACTGGACCATGCAAGGCCCTTCGACGGGCTCAGGACAAGGTCTGGCCGAGGGCGAGACATTCGACACCAACAACTTCACCACCGTGCTGAACGAGGCCACTTCCGTGCGGATGACACGCCCTCTGGGCAAGACCGCGGAGGCCACCTTCGGCATGGACCAACCCAGCGCGATGGTCACCTTGAAAACCCAGAAGGATGGCCAGGAGAAGACTTACACCCTGACCGTCGGCGCCAGGGACCCGGCCGACAACTCCTACGTCGTCAAGTCGTCCGAATCGCTTTATTACGTCAAGGTAGCGGAGTACAGCGTGAAGGACCTGGTGGAAAAGACGCGGGACGGGTTCTTGCAGTTGCCACCAACGCCGGCGCCCGCGCCCGCGCCAACCCCGGCGTCGTAGGACAGAAACGCATGAGAGAGTGCCCGGCGCTGGCGAAGTGCCGGGCGAGTGGTCAGGTTGAGGCAAAAACGCCCGAATCTCAACGATGGGTTCGGGCGTTTTGCGTGTCGACAGACGGTCTACTTCTCACTGCAACTCCCGGTGACGAGCAGTTGCACCTGTATCTTCTCAATAATCTGGGGGTAGCTCGGGCCGGTCTCCGACCGTGCCCGTCGTGGCTCGGTCAGGAGACCGGCCACAACAAGTAAAGCCTCGAAAAATTGAGAAGATATCGGCGTCGATGTCGATCGTGGCGGCCGGCGTCACTGTGCGGCCGAATAGACCCGCCTTACGCAGCGGGATCTCGATGGGCAGGTCGGGCACGCCGCTATGGATCAATTCCAGCGTGGCCTCGATGACCTGTTTGTCGACCGGCAGGTAGCGGTGCTTCTCCTGGACATATACTCGGCACGGTCACAAAGTGCGCTTCGGGCGTCTGTCATTCTGAGCGGGTTTGCCCCTAATCTCTCGTAACGGCGAGCATCCAGCGAAGAATCCGTTCGCTGCGCTCAGAGCTTGTCCTGAATGCAATGAAGGAACAGGTTCTCACGTCGCAACGAGACCCCCTTCGTTGCACCCCTCGATGTACTCGGGAGGGGCCTCAGGACATGCTTCGCTGGAATCTCGCCGCAACGCATTTCACGGGACCCACCCGCTCAGGGTGACAAGACCAATGTGACAGTACTCGAAAAACGCAGTTTATGCCCGTGTGATGTGTCTCCATCTGAGGATCGGCACTCGCCAAAAGATGCTGGAACTGCAGGTCGGCGTCCAGGTAGTCCTGCCGGATACCGGCCACTTCCCAGGCCCCGGCGTCGTAGAGATCCCAATTGGCAGGATATTCCGGCCCGGCCGGGAACAAATCTGGCGGCCCAGGGAGCAGTTGGTACAGGCTGGGCATGTTCGAAAGGAGATCCTGGGGCGCATTGGCTGCGTTGAGCCTGGCCGCGATTGCCATCATCTTGTTGCCCAAGGCCATGTTTTCGATGGCGTTGGCTGCGCCGAAATAGGGGGTGCCGAAGGTGATGACGCGTTTGACCCGCTGCTCGGCCGCGGCGGCGTGACGCGCCAGGTAGGCCCGCGCGACCAACCCACCCATGCTGTGTCCCACCAATGTGAATTGATAGGTGGGATCGCCGGCAGCCCAACGCTCGATGCAATCAGCCAGGATGTCCGCGTTGTATTCGATCGGCCGCCAGTCGTACGGAAACTCATAGAGCGCCGTCTCGCGGCGTAGAGCCAGAGACAACCGAAGATAGATCAACTTCTCGACAGCCATCGGGACGGCCTCGATAGTCGGATCAGCATCCGCCGTGCCGTCTTGACTAAGCGCCAGGTAGCCACACTGGCCCTTGAGGAAGATGACTGGGTTGATCCACAACAGCGTCGCAACGCCGCGAATGCTGCTGAGCAGCGAGCCCATGATGCCGGGCAACAACACGACGACCTCGCGAGGGCCGGTCACGCCGCGCACTGGTTTCGCCGCACGCATTTCGAATGATGATATGTCAAAGCGGTGCATCTCAGCCCAGCAATATGATGCGGGTCATACAGCGCTCCGCGGAGCGGTGCTACACTGGCACAGAATGACAACCTGGGGCTTATCAGACCCCGTACATCAAGACAGAGGTACACTCATGTTCATCGTCACTGTGGATGTTGACAAGTGCCAGGCCTGCGGGGACTGCATCGACACCTGCCCCAATGAGCTGCTGGCGTTGGTCGAGGAAGACAGCAAGAAGCACGCCATGTTCACCGGCGACCCTGACGACTGCATCGGCTGCTATTCCTGTGAGGCCAGTTGCGAAGAGGGGGCGATCACGATCACCGAACTGTAGACCCGCCCGGGTTGGGCCGCAGGAAGCCATCCTGGAATCCGCCCTGGAGCAAGGCCCTGGGGCCTCTCAATAATCCGGGGTGGCTGTGGCCGGTCTCCTGACCGAGCCACGGTGGCTCGGTCAGGAGACCGGCCACAGCGCGAGCGATCCCCCGAAGAATTGAGAAGATACGCCCTGGGGATCTGATCCCCAGGGCCTTTTGCGTTGGACTGCGTATCAGCGAGAGGCGCGGCTCAGGCGCGCGCCCCTGCCACCACCCGGTCCAGGAAACGCAGCGTCAACGCGGTCACCTCCTCCCACTCATCGTCGATGAGGACGCAGTGGGCCGAGCGATCGAACCAATGCAGCTCCTTGACCGACGAGCGCACACCGTCAAGGATCATCTGCGGCGCGCGCGGATCGACCGTGCGGTCCAGCTTGCCCTGCGCGATGAAAACCGGCTGCCGGACGCCAGACAGCCGGGCGCGCACCGCCCGCTGCAGGCGCAGCAGTTCGCGGGTGCCCTTGAGCGGGCTCACGGTGTACCCCTGCCACAGCGCGTCCGCGTGGGTGGCCCTGCCGGTCCCACGCCGCGGCTTGGGAAGATAGGGCACGAACGGCGCAAGCAATGAGAGCTTGCACGCGTCGATCGGGCGCAGGGTGAGACGCAGCGCGGGCGCATACAGCAGCAGACCGGCGATCTCAGGATGCTCGCTGGCCAGGAAAAGGGACAACAGCGCGCCGGTCGACTCGCCGCCGACGAACACCCGGTCACACCGGGCCGCCAGCCGGTCATAGGCCTCCGCCACGACCTGAACCCAATCCTGCCACCGGTAACGATTGACATCGGCCGGCCGGGCCTTGTGACCGGGCAACAGCGGGCCGGCGACGGCGTAGCCGCGGCCGACCAGCGTGCGCGCCAGGGGGCGGATCTCCGCGGTGGTGGCCGTGAAACCGTGGATCAACAGGGCGCCGGTCGGGCCGGCCTCCCAGGCGAACGCGTCCCCCTCCAGGTGCGGGTTCTGGAGCATCATCTCGCTCATCTACGGCACTCGCTTCGAGGTGTAATCGTCGATGCACAGCGCGGGCGTTTCGCCCGGCCGCTCGACCAGCCAGTAGGTGTAGTGCAGCTCTTCTCGCGAGGATTTTCCCGTGCGGCCAACGTAGGTCCACGTCTCCGCCTGCTCCAGGCGCCAGCGGTAGTCAAGCTCCTGCACGGGTGGTTGAGAGTCGGAGAAGAAGTAGGTCGCGGTCACGGCGCCCCCGCGCGTCTGCGCCACCTTCGTGAGGAAGACCGTCATCTTGCGCCACGCAGAGGTCCCACAGTAGTACGCCCGGAGCTCGTCCCCCGGGTGCGCCAGGTTCAGCATGGCCCCCACCAGCGCCTCGTTGGCCTCCAAGACCGCGGCCGCGACCAGTTCTTCCATGCGCGGGACGGCGGTCGCAGTAGCGAGCGGTTGCGGGCTCGGAGAAGGCGTGGCCGTCGGCGGCGCCGGTGACGGCGGCACTGGAGTCGGCGGCACCGAAGTCTCAGTGGGCAGCGGCGTGAGCGTGGGCGGCACGGCCGACGCGGGCGGGGTCGGCAGGGTGGTGAGGGTCGCCGGCGCGGGGGCCGTTGGCGGCGCGTTGGGTGGCGGAGCTGTTGGGGATGCACTCACGGCCGGCGGCCGGGCGGTGGGCGATGCCGGGACCACCACAGTGAGCGAGGCATACGGTGGCGCTGGAGTCGGCGCTGGCGACTCCGGGGGCGACCATAGCCCCGCGAGAGCGGCCACTGCCAGCCCGGCCAGCAGGATGACCATCAGGCCGCCGATCATCACCTGCCAACCGCGACTGCACCCCAACCCACGCAGGATGTCCCTTATGCCCAACTCGTCCTGCATGATCAGCAGCGCGGCCGGCACAGAGAACACGATCGCGGCCACACCTGCCACCAGCGCCAGCGCACTCAGCGCGCGGGGGTTGCCACCGGTGACGACCCAGAAAGCCAGCAGGAAGAGGACTACGTCTGCGATCAGCAGCGCCGCGAACAGACAGCCCCGGCGACCGGCATCGGCGCCGGCCTGCGTCTGGCGCGTTGATTGATGATGTTCGCCTTGCATCGCGCGTCGCCCCCGAGCTGTAGACGTATACTCGGCACGGTCACAAAATGCGCTTCTGGGCGTCTGTCATTCTGAGTGGGTTTGCCCCTAACTTCTCGCGACGGCGAGCATCCTAGCGAAGAATCTCATTCCGCAGCGAGACCTCCCACCCGAAACATCCCCTCAATCCACCAGGCCCACCCCCGCTTCGGCCAGCCGCTCCTGCACCAGCGCCAACAGCCGCGGGCGCATATCCGCACCCATGCCGAAACGGGCTTTGGCCAGCAGAGTCAGTTCCGTCTGCTGTCCGATCACGCAGGACAGTTTAGCAGATGAACGGCAAAAGTTCAAGAACGCTCATATCGATCCCTGGCTCGGTCGCAGACCGGTCAGAACGGATTTTGGATAGGCACTCGACATGGCCGCGCACATTTGCCCCAGCTTCCGCCATCTGCTATACTCGCCACGATCATGGTGGGAGGTTGTCCGATGCGCCGCATCGGTTGTCTGATGCGCCGCATCGGCGTCACCTTGTCACCCCTCACCGTGTCACCTTGTCACGTATGGAATGGCCCTATGACGATCGCAGACATACCAGGCGCCGCCAGGCCGCATCAGGCCCACCTCGCCCCTTTGACAGATGAAACCCTGGCGCACGGCCTGCGCGACCTGGCGAACCGGGACCCGGACCTGGCCCAAATCCTGACGGAACTCGGCCCGCCGCCGATGTGGGCGCGGCCACCGGGTTTCCCCACGCTGATCCACATCATCCTGGAGCAGCAGGTCTCGCTGGCTTCGGCCCGGGCGGCCTACGAGCGCCTGCTCGCCATCGCCGCGCCGCTGACCCCGGCGCGCTTCCTGGCGCTCGACGATGCCGCGCTGAAGACGGCCGGGTTCAGCCGGCAGAAGACCGTCTATGGCCGGCATCTGGCCGCCGCGGTCGAGGAGGGCCGGCTCGACCTGTACGCGCTGCACGGACTGGAGGACGCGGTCGTGCGCGCCGAGTTGATCGCGCACAAGGGGATCGGCCCGTGGACCGCCGACATCTACCTGCTGATGGCGTTGCGCCGGCCGGATGTCTGGCCCAGCGGCGATCTGGCGCTGGCGGGCGCGGTGCAAAACGTCAAACGCCTGCCGGCCCGGCCCACCCCAGCCGAGATGGATGCAATCAGCGCGGCCTGGCGCCCCTGGCGTGCGGTCGCGGCGCGGCTATTGTGGCGCCACTATCTGAATCCCAAACGTACAGAGGACCAACCCAATGGATGACGAACATCCCCGCATGGGGCGGGAAGCCAGGACGATGGCGGCCATGATGAGGATCTACTGCCGCGATCAACACCAGACGAGGGACGGGCTCTGCCCTGAATGCGCCGAACTGCTGGCCTACGCGAACCAGCGACTGGACAAATGCCCCTTTCAGGAGGGCAAGACCACCTGCGCCAGGTGTCCCGTGCACTGTTACAAACCCGACATGCGGGCACGCGTCCGCGCCGTAATGCGCTACGCCGGCCCGCGCATGCTCTATCACCATCCGATCCTGACGATCTGGCATCTGCTCGACGGCCGCCGCGCAGAGCCGATCCGGGTCGAACGCAAGGTGAACACCACCTGACGCAGTTCCGGCCGCAGCCGAGACGATTTTCAACCCTTGCGCAACCTCAAGGCATGGACCCTCGCTCCGAGGATCGCTTGAAACGTTGGCGCGCCAAAGTGCTGGGGCCGGTCTCCCGACCGTGCCCCCATATCCCATCGCTTTGGCGCGCTAACAGATTGAACACATGATGAGGTATTGACGCGAGGGGGCGATTTGACGACGATGACCGATGTGTTACAATGTGTCTGTGAATATCAATAACTCCATTCGTTAAGTAACACATCAGGAGTAACAGCATGGCGAACACGGCTGCCGAGCGGTTGTTGGAACTCGCCCGGGAGCGCGGCATTCTGCGGTCGAGAGACCTTGCAGAGCTAGGACTGCACCGGGAGCAACTGCGTCGCCTGCAAGCGCGTGGGTTGCTCCGGCGGGTGAGCCGGGGGGTTTACAGGGCCAGCGATGCCGACGTGACCGAGCAGCATACACTGGCCGAGGTCTGCCGGCGTGTGCCTACCGGTGTGGTGTGCTTGCTCTCGGCGCTGCGCTTTCACAACCTGACAACACAATCCCCATCCGAGATCTGGCTGGCAATCGGGACCGCGGCCCGCCGGCCAAAAGCAGACCCACTGCCGATCCGAGTGGTGCGCTTCTCTCAGGCTGCACTGCGAGCGGGCGTCGAAGCGCACCAGGTGGAAGGTGTTCCGGTACGCGTGACCAGCCCAGCCAAGACGGTTGTAGACTGTTTCAAGTACCGCAACAAGATCGGCCTGGACGTTGCACTGGAGGCGCTGCGAGCGTGCTGGCAGGAGCGCCGCTGCACCATGGACGAACTCTGGAAGTATGCCACGATCTGTCGCATGACAAACGTGATGCGGCCCTATTTGGAGAGTCTGACATGAAGGCAATCCACAACCTGGATCAAGGAGATGATGAACCATAGTCTGATTGTGCGATCGTGCGTTGACGGCCGGTGAGTGTTGAAGTATAGTGTTCCCGTATGCGTGAAAAGACCAATCCAGTAATTTTGTGCATATTGAAAGTGGATCGCGATGCCTGACCAGATCCAACTCAGCCATCTCGAACAGACGGCGTACTTCGCAGCTTTGCGCCAGGGCATCCACGTGCTCGATGTTGAGAGCGTCGGTGGTCTGGTAACGGTTTCCCGTGCGCACGCCATGAAGCTGTTGGCTGACATGGCGCGCAAGGGTGCGCTGTATCGCATCGGGCGCGGGCGGTATGTGGTGATCCCCTCGGATGTCCTGTATGGTCGGCAGACGTTTGTGGCCGATCCATTTCAGATCGTGGACGAGCTGCTGCGGCGGGAGGGGGTCACGGAGTACTACGTCGCCTACCAGAGTGCGGCGCTGGTGTACGGCGCAGCAAACCAATTGCCCCAGGCCCTCCTGGTCGCCCTGCCGGGGCAACGCCGGCCGATCGCCCTGGGCCGGGCCGAAATCCTCTTCGTCCAGGTCCAGCGCGCGAAGTTCTTCGGCAGCCAGGAAATCCGTTATCACGATGCTTTCTTTCAGATTTCCGACCGCGAGAAGACGTTGTTGGACTGCCTGGATCGCTTCGATCTATGCGGCGGCATGGATGAAGTCGTGCATACGATCAGTACGCTGTTGCCGGAAACGGACCCCGAACGACTGTTGTCCTATCTGCCGGGCATACACAACCAGGCGCTGGTACACCGCCTGGGCTACATTCTGGAAAAACTGTCAACCCACCAGTCGGTCCCGGAGATGCTGCCGGCTCGCCTGGCGGACCTGGTCGGCCCACGCATCTATCCGTTCGACCCACACGGCCCGGCCACTGGCCCTGTGCATCCACGCTGGCGCGTACGCGAGAATCTTGCGCTGGCATTGGAAGGCTAAATGCGGCTCACTTCGTATGCGCTTCGCACCTGGGCGGACGTCCACCAGATCCCCGACCTGACCCTGGCCGAGTTAGATTACTACTTCTATCACGCCAAGATGGTTTTCCACTACCCGACCTTCCGCGCGAATGTGGAAGAGAAGCTGCGCTATCGTGGTTTTGCAGATGACGTGCGTGGGCTGATTCGCTCCGGTGAGCAATTCGCCTGGCAGCAGGCCAGCCAGGTCGTATTGGACCGTTTCACTTTCCTGGGCGATCTGGACGAGCGAGACGAGCATTTTCTCGACCTGGCGCGTTATCTACTGGGCAAACCGGTCTTGCATCATGAAGTCGCCACGCTGGCGCAGATCGAGCACCCAATCGCCTGGCTCATGGAAGATGTGCCGATCACACCGGACGCGGCCGCCTTGCGTCAGGAAGATATCCGTGTTTTCATGGTTGCATAGCAGTACCAGTTTCATGGTTGCATAGCAGTACCAGATGAGGGACAACACCGGACTTTACGATGAGTTCGAGAGCCAGCGCGT
>Ga0100396_1003382_pt1 | contig 10367 bp, 8 predicted proteins | sample CryGeymeta201520_FD_81551 | JGI IMG/M metagenome (GOLD analysis project Ga0100396, IMG submission 81551) | Groundwater microbial communities from Crystal Geyser aquifers in Utah, USA - Crystal Geyser metaG 2015-20 | ecosystem: Environmental > Aquatic > Deep subsurface > Groundwater | place: USA... | reverse complement strand
GCTGCCTTTTGCAGCCCGTCAAATGTACACTACATTTGACCCACTCGGCCATCTCTCCCTATTTCTCGGCAGACAGTAAAAATACTGCACAACCAATGATTTCTTGCCAACAAACAACTAAGCAATGTACTTGTTGTATCCTATTTCTATCGGCTTGTCAACGCCATCAGCAAAGTATTTTTGTGTGTCTCGTGTGCTGATAAGCGGCTAGTCGCTTCTATCCCTTCGCAAGTGTTACACTCCACACACACGCCGATCCTGCTTGTTTTAACACTGCTGCCGCATGATCCAAAGTAGTGCCGGTGGTTGCCACATCATCAACCAGTACTACGGTTTTGCCGATAAGGATGTCACTCGGTAAAACTTTAAACGGATTCTTCAGCGCCAATCGTTTTTCATGCGTTTTATGAGCTTGTGACCTGTGCAGACGGAATCGTACGAGTATGTCGCACGAAACCGGAAGCGCATACGCCTCGCCAATAGCACGCGCAAGCTGCTCCGCTTGATTGAAGCCTCGGTAGCGCAGCCGGTATGGATGCAATGGTATGGGTATAACGATAGCGTTCGTGCGATCCATGAGCGACCAAAACGCGGGAGTTAACGAACGCACGACATAGCCACCCAACACTTCTCCCAGCAAAGCTTGAAAGTGATACTTCCAGCGACCGATGGATGCGCGCAACACAGCATTATGGTATGCCGCTGCCGCGGTAAGTCCGTCCAGGGCATGCGCGCCGTGGCAGGTATCGCACGTTGCGCCGCCAACGCTCGCCTCCCCGCAAAAAACACACTCCCCACTTCCGGAGAGGGTAATGGAAGACCGACATGCGGCGCATAACACTTCGCCTTCAACACCGCACGCCGCACAGGTGTAGGGAAATACAACATCTTGCGCAAATCGCAAGAGCCGAACCGCATGCGACCGTATGGTCATAGCGGCTGCCATTCCGCTTGATCCACCAACCACATATCATTTATTTTTACGAGTGAGAGCGTGATATCTTGGTAGAAGATGCGGGGCGCGGAACTTATGCCAAGAGTTTCCTGGCGTTGGGTGCGCACACGTGCGCTCGTTTTCACTGCACTTTCATCTTCCAACGTAAATTGAAGCGCTTTGGTCACAACACCGGAAAACACATCGGATGCAACACCACGACCTTCCACGGCGCGAAGCTGATTGGCAAGCCGGTCTGTAATGATTGTGCGCACATCAGAAAAATTTTCAAAATTACTCTCCGTTGAATAGCTACCATACCGCTCGGTAAACAGAAAAGCGGTTTGCTGGAGTCCAACTTGGGCCGGAGAAAACGACGTGCTGGTTGTTGATGTTGGGGTAAAGGTTGCGCCGACAGATCCCGTAAAACCGCCTCCGGTACCTGTTGTCGGGTTTTGTGTTGTCGTCTGCGCGGGCTGCATGACGGGAGTCTCGGCTCGGCGCAATAGAAACCACCCTACAAGCGCGATGATGAGTATGGCACCGAAAATCCCCAATGTAAGGTAGATCATTTTTTTTGAAAAGAGTGGCATAGGCAAAAATGACGTTATAAGATAAATCAAATCGGCATATCCTGCGCGCCGACTGGTTGCACAACCTCCTCCGTACGAGATTTTCCCGCGACTTCTGCCTCGCGCGCATCCCGCTCCTGCGCAAACCGCCGCTTCTCCTCTTCTATTTCCAACAGTTGCCGCGGATCGGACGTAATAAGCTGATCTTCGGTATAGGATGCAACCACTTTGATTGCCGCGTGCTTTTGACCTGCAAAGAAAATACCTTCGCCTACGCCGCACTCCAACAACAGATACTTCTCCCCTTGGGTCAAGAGAAAGGTACGCTGCACCAAATCCATACTTGCGGGCGACTGTTTGAGCAGCATTTGAATGGCGGAGTTGTTGACAATCGCCTGACCGTAGACGGATGTCAAAAAGTCATTCACGTCCTGGGTAATGGTGGTAACACCCAGATAGTACTTGCGACAGCGTTTTACGAGCGCAAAAATAAAGCGCGCGGAATCCTCGTGCTGCATGAGCCACCACGCCTCGTCAATTGTGAGAATGCGCTTTTTCAATTCCGAGCGCACGACATTCCAAATGTAGTTAACAATCGTGTAGATGGCAATGGGCCGCAGTTCATCTTCCAGATCGCGTACCGAAAACACCACCAGCTGGTTGTTCATTTCCACATTCGTTGGATGGTTTAACAGTCCCGAAAAAGTGCCACTCGTGTACTTGCGCAAGCGCAGTGCCAAATCTTCCGCCCCTTCCATACCCTCCAAAACTTCCTGAAAATCCTGCATGATGGGTGCTTCAACTTTGGTCAAGTCCGACTGCGGCGTAATATCTTTTTTCGCGTACGTTTCCAAGAGCGCGCGATCAACGATAGAGTCCTCTTGGTGCGTGAGGCTGCCCAGCATGATGCGCACGAGTCCCTTGAGCGTAATCACCGCGCCGCGAATAATATCGCCTGCGCGTACATCTTCGCCCATGGGGCGCGGCAGATCAAACGGGTTGATTTTGCTGTCGGAACTCAATGAAATATTGACGTACGTTCCGCCAACCGCATCCGACAAGTGCTTGTATTCACGTTCCGGATCAATCACGATAACGTCCGTTCCCAGCATGAGCGAGCGAAGTATTTCCAGTTTGATGGTATAAGATTTGCCGGCGCCGGACGTTGCAAACACCACAAAATTTGCATTCTGCAGCGAGAAACGGTCAAACAAGATGAGACTGTTGTTGTGGCGGTTGATGCCATACAAAATACCGTCATCCGATGTCAATTCTGATGAAATGAACGGAAACGACGATGCCACGGGACTCGTATTCATGTTGACGACAATGGCCAGTTCATCATTGCCGACCGGCAGCGTGGAATTAAATCCCTGTTCCGCCTGATACAAAACTTTATTCGTCATGACCAGACGGGAGCCGAAAATCAATTCTATATCTTCCGTCATTTGGTTGAGTTTTTCAAGCGAGTCCGCGTAGAGCGTTACGTAGAGCGCGTACTGAAAAAAGTGTTCAATGCCTTGGGTCAAGTCATCGCGCAATTTTTCAATATCGCGCAGCGCCGTTTCGCGGATGGGATCGCGTGGAGCACCCTTTTCCGTATCCGCAATAAGCTGGGCTTCCAGATTACCAACCTTATTGCGCAAATCCTTCAGCACAACCGCCGACTGCACGGGATAGAAGAACATGGCAATATCCAGCTCCACGTTCATATTAATGATCGGCGCAAACCACCCGATGCTGATATAGCGCGGATAGTTGATCACAAATACCGTACGCACATATTTCTCCCCCAGCTGTAAAAAGTTGGAAGAAATCTTCATGGCGGAGGGTGCGATAAGATCCAACACCGACACCTCGCCTTTGCGCAAAATCTTTTCTTCCTTGAGCAGTATTTTTTCTTCCTCTACTTCTTTTGTCTCCCGAACCCGCCGTTTCTTGATGTTGGCGATATCCTCGCGCAGCGGCTGTTGGCGCGCGCGCGTATCATTTTTTTCCTGCCGCAGTATGTTTCTTGGTTTAAACATATTACGTAATCACCCGCGTATTTTCTATCGGCTGCATGGGCTGACTCGTTGAAACATCTGGATTGTAGGTATTGTAGTACAGCTCAATCAACGCCTGCGTATCCAGATGCACCGCCGAGACACCCACACTAAAAAGGCCGTTCATGATATGGTCAACGCGCATCAAGAGTTCGCGCTTTCTGCGCTGGAACACTTTTTCCTGAAGACGCACCACCGTTGCAGGCTTAAACGTGCTCAAGAGCCGACTGCCAAATGTCTTTTGTTTGTCCGTTGATGGATCGTACGATATGACCACATAGAATTTCTTCGTCATAATTTCGCCGATTTTGACTAGTTCCGCAATGTAGTCACGATACTCACTGATCTGTACGCGTAGCAGTTCGTTTTCCTGTTCTTTTTCCGCTGTCTGCAGGCGCTCAAGGTAATTGTCCACGTTCAGCTTGCGTGACTGCACCACAATTTGGATTGCAAAATCAAACGAATTGAGAAAATTCACGTACGCGGCAATAATTGCATCCTGTTCCTCTTCGGACTTCAACGAAAAATTCAGCGATGATACGAGCACAACCGCACGCAGTGTTCCGTCGCGCAGGATTACGATATCATCGCGTATTTCCGCGATATCCAAATACTTGCGCGTGGAAATGTAGGGTTTGTTGCCTTGCAGTTTTTTTGATTGCATAGAAACGACCGCTAACCACTCACCACAAATAACTTACGGTAGTATAACATATTTTAGTACGGGTGCGGAAAATTTTCTTCCTATGCTATTTTTACCGCGGCAGATGGTGGCAGCGTTGTTTTTTCCTCGCCGCGATAGACGCCTCCCGTATCAACAACCAGCGAAAGCTGTGACAAGCGCGAGGAGGATACCATTTCTTTGCGGAAGACTTTCGGCATATCCTCATCTTTTTTCTTTTTGCGAATAACGTGCTCCATTTCTTCCCCTTCGGGGATCCATACGCGCAATTGATAGCGTTTCATGGTTTGCAAGACATTGAGCAAAAAATAGTAAACGGGGCGTCCGTTTACTTTCAAAAACGCAAAGAGTCCCAAGAAAGCAAAGGTGAACACCGCAAGCACCAGAAACAACGCAAAGTCGGACATTTTATACTCAATGAACATGATGATGAGCGCTACAATAATAATAATGAACTGGCGAGTCGTGATTGGCCCTATAACCTTATCTTCAACATCAATGAATTGTGGTACGACGAATTGTTGCATAACTATGGCGTATGGCACCCGACTGATAACACCTATGGTGCTTCTCCGCTATGAAAATGATATGAGATGGCGGTTTCGCGGGACATTAATCAAAATCGCAAATTTTGATTCAAATCCATAATCGCTTCAAACTCATCCTGGGTCAGTTTGTCCTCTTCCCCGGGAATTTTGGTAACCAGATCATCCACACTTTTCTGCTGCGCCAAACCTGCATGCCCCAAACCCACGTAGAGCGCAAAGAGTGGGCTATGCCGAAAACCTTGAATTCCCCCAATACGCTTCTCAAATGCTTCATCTTCCAGCAGATCAATTTTCTGTTCAATTTTTTTTGCGGCATGACGCGGATCGGTGTCTATTCTACGGAAATCACGCAAGGTGAGTGTCCGTAATTCATCAATTGGGCCGCGGAGCTCCGGCTTGCGGGGCGCAACGGCATGCATGTCATCAAGTTTAATTTTTGCCCGCGGTGCCACAGAGGCTCTACGCTCAACCTGCGGTGCTTGGGGAAACACTGGGCGCACAGCCGCAATCGCTGATTGTGGCGGCAGGGAGTGTGGGGAAGCGGCGGGTATATTCTTGGGGAAAGATGCTGGCGGTAGCGTCTCTGCCGCAACCAGATGTTGAGTCTTTTCCCGAAATTCCTGCACGGAACTTTTTACTTCCGCCTTTGCCCTGCCAAGCGGCGCCGAGGAATCTTCGTATTTTTCCGATGCTTCTTGTTGGGAAATGGGGGTTGGTGGTTGCAGGTCGGGTTGCGGTCGTAGCGCAGGCGGAGGCGGCGCAATTTCGGGAGGCGCAAACACCGAGCGTGCATACGTTTTTGGTTCTTCCTTTTTCTCCCGTTTCTTTTGCAGTAGCGCAGCCGCGATACCGGACCCTGGTTTTTTCCGGTCGGCAATTGAGTCGCCAAGATGCACGGCATCCCCTTGGGTATTAGGCATCTTGCCGATAGCGCGGTGTTCGGTTGCTACGACCGCTGATATATTTGCTTGTTCCTGCTGGCGATTGCCGGTTCCCAACTGCCAATTCTCCGGCTTGGTAAACCACGCATCGTCTTTCTGCGCTTGCGCAGGGGTCGCGGCATACTGCTGCTTGCGCACGCCTCCTGCAGACGCCGACTGCGCTTCATTGAGTAGGCGTATGAGATGCGCCGCCTCGCCCTCGGTCAGCGCTGCGCCGCCCGCGTCGTGCGGACGCACCAGCGCATCGCGCGTTGCGATGCGGTCGCGAATACCTTTGAAAGCGGATTTCAAAATGTTGCGCAGTTTGCGTATGCGATCCCCGTCATCCAGCGGAATGCCGACTTCCATGATCATGGCATCCAGCGCCACATCGGGAGGAGTCGTGGATATCGCTTCCGCCGATGGCGCCGCGGTTACAAGAGGGTCTTGTGAGCCTGCGGCTTTCCCCGTTATTTTGACTAATTCCTCGCGCTCTTGCGCGGTGAGTCCTTCCAGGGAGGCTGTCGGTTGCTGTTCCACAGACGTTTTCGCGGGTGTTACGGCTTGCAGCGACACAACCGAAGTATCACGCTCTTGCCGTATCTGCCCGTCCATGCCAATGCCTGCGGGTTGCAGCACTTGGGTGATAAGAGATCTAGCAAGCTCTTGCGCTCCCGCGGGATCCATGCCGTTCTCCTCACGCAGTACACGCGCAAGATTTTTTGCAGCTACATCTCCCACTGCCACGCGCATCACCACAAGCGCCAACTTTTGGTGAAAATGCGCCTCCAAGTTGCCAATAGCCGCCAGAATATCCGGAGAAGAAAGTTTCTCCCGCACCGCGCGCGGTAATTGCTGATATTTTTTGAATGTTTGTTGAAACATGTGCTGATTTCCCGACTTCGCAAGTCCTTGGGACTTGCGAAGTCCACATATTAATTGCGTGTCTATTATACTTCCTTATCCTGCCCTCCTCCGGTCAATTCTATGGCTTGCGCGAAGGGAGAGCCTTCCCCTTGATTTTGCATATACGTTACTTGTGCAAAACCATCCTCGCCAATTTCATCCAACTCGCGCGCAAGTGCCGCGAGATTGTCTTGCATGTTTTGTAAATTTGCATTTTGTCCCCCAAGCTTGTTGAGCGCGTCCATGAGGGGTTGCAGAACTTTCTTCAGTGTGGTGAGTTGATTTATGGAGAAATATTTTCCTCCCGCAATTTGGACGGAAGCGCCGGATTGGACGCGCTGCAGAGCCGGCGCAACGCGTTGTTGCACTTCTGTACGGAAGTTATTTTCCATTTGTACTGCGCTGGCATGCTGACCTTCGGCTGATTTCCCCCGTACCGCGTTCACTAGCTCATCGGGGTTAATCTCTACTTCCGGTGGTTGGGGCACTGGTGCGGTTGTATCTTGCTTTTTCGCATAGCGCCGTATAATTTCATCTTCAGCAACGCCCGCCGACACATCGCGCGTTACCACATCGCGATTGGCATACATTTTGTGCCGCTCTATCATTTGTGCGATGTGTTCTGCTTGGTTATCTGTATCGGTTGCTCCTGCCGTATGCGCTTGTTCATGCAAGGTGGTTTTAATGGCATCACGCAGGCCATACCCTACCGCTGCGGAGTTTATCAATTCAAGTTGCTGCACCTTCTCGTCGCCCGATGCAATGCTGTTCATTCTGTCACGCGCCTTACGCATGCGTTCCATTTTTTGCGTTTCCGTCTGCGATGCTTTGCCGCCCTTTGCTTCTATAGCGCGAATCTTTGTATCAAGCGTACTTGCCAAACGACTCGCCACTTTTCCTATTTGGTCGGCATCAGTAACATTTATGCCTTTGGTACGGCTGTAATCGGTTCCTTTTTTCGGTACAAAATCCAAATCGCTAAACGCCTCATCAAAATCAACTGCAACAGTTTTCCCTTCTCCGCGCGCGAAACGATTTACCGATACCTCTCCTGTGCCGCGCATTTTTCCCAACTCTTCATCTACAATCATTCTGGGTGCCGGGGTAGTAGTAGTGCCACCACCGCTAAATATAGCGGCGGCGGCGGCATCCATTCTATCGCGTGGAGAATCTCCCGGACTATCTTTCAATATTTGAGCTCTTCTTTCCCTACTCATCAGACGCACATTTTTCATCGCATCAATAATGTCCGTATCTTCAAAACCCCCCGCAAGAGCTTGCGTATCTTCTGTAATCAAATCTGTAAGCCCAATATGTTCTAATCCCTTTTTCTTATTGGCTTTCGCTAAAGCATTTCTCGCTTCGGCTTCCGCATATTCTTCAGTCGGCCTCCCCCCTTTTTCTACCATGCTCAAACGGCGTTGTTCTGCTATTTCTCTTGCGGCTTGTGCTGCAAGTCTTTTCTTTTTCTCAGGATCTTTCTCCAATCGCATTTTTGCCTTTGCCTGCTGGTTAATTTGTAATTCTTTATTATACCGTTCGTTATAACCTAAAAATTTACCTGCATAAGAATCTGCAAACTTTTCTTTGCCTGCTTTGGCGTACGCTCCTATCTTTCCACCTACCCGCAATGTTCCTGCACGAGCACCTATTTTTGCACCTTTCCCAAGAACGGCACCGGCACCAAGAGCCGCCAAGCCAACTCCTCCCGTTGCCGCGCCAACCAACGCGCCGCCAACAACCGCCTTATGTCTACCCGCAAACTTTGCAACACCTCGCGTCCCGGTGCGATATATGGCATTCGTGGCACCCGATGCCGCACCTGCCAATTCCCGAGTTAAAATCAGCGACCCTACCATCAATCCCAAAAACACCAAAAAAGAAGACATGTTGCTAAGACACCCTATAGAATTATCAGAAATGCAAAGCTCCTTCGTGCTACCCGATAAATCAACTCCGTTAAGTGTAGTTGAAAAAGAGGAGAGGGCAAGCCAGATGAAAAAAGTAAGGACAGGTCCGTTAATAAGATACTTGGTAAATCCCGTCCACCATTGCGAAGCGTATTTCTGGCCTCCCGGAAAGACTTGCAAAAACCATGCGAAAGGCGAAAATATCGCGTACATCCAAAGCATGACGATGCGCACCACAATAACCGCCACAAGCATGGCCATGACGATCACCGCAAGAAATAGCGCTATAAGAGCAACGCCAAGGGATAGTATTACAGACCAAAAATTAGAACTCCCTTCGTCGCCGGAATCTTTCTTTGTTGCTTTAGCATGCTCTACGCTAATATTTAAAAAATTCTGAAGACCCAGATTATTTGCAAAATCACCTGCCCCAGCATCGCGTATTTCATTCGCAAACGTCAGCATCACCGCCTGCGCGATATCAATCATAAATCCGGTGATGCTCAAGCTAAAGTACACCAGCACCACCATGATCATCATTTTTGGCAGCGTTCTGCGCCAGTGGTACGATTCAATGTGCAGCACGGTGGCAATGGCGATGACCAGCAGTATCACCACGAAGAGCATCGTGCAGAGTTGCCGAACGATATAGAAGCCGGTAGTAACTATAGGCTCTTTGATAAAATTATTGTACTGAACTAGCGCAATAAACACGCCTATGATAAGCGTGAGTATTTTTCCAAGCAGTCCGGCAAAAAAAATGATGATGTTGCCAATCAAACTCAAGAATGATGCTTCAAACACAGTTGCATGCACACCAACAAACGGCGTGAGCGTAAGTACCACTATCGCCATCGCAAAAAACAGACCTTTTTTATTGGTAAGCATAGTGGTGAGATACGGGAGATGGAAGCGAGCTTCGATACGCATGTTTACAGAAGATTTTTTTTGAGACGCATCATGAGAGGGTTGTTGCAGAGAGAGGAGTGGTTGCAGTTTACGATATTTTGTCCCATACACTCTGCAAATAAGCGATAGCAATGTCTAAAAAACCTATAGTGAAAAAAAGTGAAACAATGCCGCCGATGATGACTAACAGATTCCAAACAAAAAGTCGCTTCAACCATGTATGTGCTTCGTGCACGAGGTCCGTATCTTTTTTATCTTTCTTTTTTCTGATCTCAAGCTGTTTTTGCAACCGCTGTCCGACCGTATCCTCTTCCATCGCCGCCTGCGCCCGTTGCTGTTGTTTGGTCGTTTCCAATGCCTCACGCTGGGTCGGCATATCTTTTTCCTTTTGCGCAGCCGCTTCGCGTTCGGCAATTTCCTGCTGATGGCGCAGTTTTTGAATGGAGGGACCTTCACCGTCCTCTACCCTTCTCGCAAGTCGTGCCTGTTGCCGCGCGAACGCGTAGTCCCTTGCATACACGCCATCTGTTTCTTCTTCATTTTCCGCATCCGCGTCAAATTGTGCTATTTCTTCCGGCATGTATACCCCTATATATTATTGTTTGTTCAAATTGTAGACATTTTTCTCTAAAATTGTGCTGCGCGTTTCGCGGAGCAATGTAACCTAATTCCTGAAAGTCTAAAGAACTCTATGTCCAGATTATAGTTTATATTGTACCACAAATTACCCCTCACAACAAAATTACATCTGTGCATAAACTGCCTATGCGGCACTAGCTTGCCGCGTGGAATAGGCAAGTTTAAAACCGCTTTGGTAAGCGGTTTTACAGTGTGCTGCCAACTTTTTATGCGGCATTACTTCGTGGCGCAAGGGTAAGTTGGCGATAGACAAGTTGCGCGAATACAAAGCTAAGGACAAACACGCCAACATACAACACATC
>Ga0100396_1003377_pt1 | contig 10385 bp, 8 predicted proteins | sample CryGeymeta201520_FD_81551 | JGI IMG/M metagenome (GOLD analysis project Ga0100396, IMG submission 81551) | Groundwater microbial communities from Crystal Geyser aquifers in Utah, USA - Crystal Geyser metaG 2015-20 | ecosystem: Environmental > Aquatic > Deep subsurface > Groundwater | place: USA... | reverse complement strand
GGCGCGGGCGACACGTTCCAACGCCTCGGGCCGGAAGATACCTTCCTCGTCGACGATGCCGACCACGATCAGGTCATGTACGCCGAATTCATTCTTGACGCGGTCATAGAGGATACGCTCCGCCTGGTCCGGTTCGAGCATGTTTTCCGGATCGGTGTCAATCGTGATCTTGGGAAATTGCAGGGCAAAAAGGACCGTCAACAGCACTGTCACCGCGATAACGGTCCTAGGCCGGTCCAGGGCGAATCTTGTCACATGTTCCAGCACTGGTGGTCTCCTTTCTCAGAAACTTACCACCCGGTCGGCGTCCCGGATGAGTTCATAGAGGTCTTTCATCGTTGATAGGGGGCAGAGATCGGACCCACCGGACTCGCGCAGTTTCAGGCACGTGCCGCAAGCTAAAATTCTTCCGCTTTCGCTAAGAAACGTTTCCGCCTGGGTGCGGACGTCGAAGCGGTCATCCTCAATCCTGTCGAGTTCCACTCCCTTGCCGACAAGAAAGACTCCCACATCGTCTCCCTCTTTGGCGGCGTAATTGCCGAGCCGCATGGCGTTGAAAACCGCTTCCGCCTCGTTCGTTGAGATCACAATCGCGAGCTTCATGAACCAATCCTCCTGTTGTGTCTTTTTCACCAGCCCCAACCGCTGGATATTGTTTTCCCGCGTCTGGCTTTCCAAAGGTAGTACCTCTCGAATAGCCGCTTCGCCCATAACCACCGTCGTCCTTCGCCCACTTTGGCAACATTGCGCGGCGGTCGAACCGGGTCGGCCCTCATGTGAGCCCCTGTAGCACCCATGTCCATGATGCAATCGACCCAAAGATCTCGCGCGAGTCTCTCGCCGCCTTGGATGTCCGCAGCGATATTGTGCGCGGCGATGGCGGCCATTTGCTCCGTCATGTGGCCGGTCTTCGGAAAGTTCACGGGAACCGGAGGCTCGTCGACCGGCGGATAGGCGACCGCGACGCCAACCGCATAGATGTTCGGAAACTCCTTATGCCGGAATCCTTCGTCCACAGGTATAAATCCTTTGGGGTTGGAGAGCTTGGGCGAGTCGGACACCGCTTTCACGCCTGCCAGGGCGGGAATGATGAGGGAGAAACGAGATTCGAAGGTTTTCCCGTCAGTCAACTGAACTGACGTTTCTGAAATCTCTGAAACGGCCGCCGAAGTGTAGTACTTAATGTCCCGTGCCTCGAGTTCACCCTCGAAAAACTGCCGAACTCTACCCATGCCCCCTACGCCAAAGTGACCGAGGAAGGGCTCGGGCGTAACGAACGCAATCGGGACCTTATGTCTGATCTTCCTTTTGCGAAGCAGATGGTCAATCTCGAAGGCGAACTCGTATGCAGGACCGATACAACTCGCGCCGGGAGCACAACCCACCACGATGGGACCCAGTTCCCGCAAAAAACCCTTCAGCCCCTCGCGCGCCTCCTCCGCCTCCAGAGGGGACATGAGCGAATGCCCCGGGCCGTCCCACGGTCCTAATCCCGGAACGGCCTCGTTTGCACTGCGGTGGCCGGTCGCGATAACGAGATAGTCATAGGAATAGGTCTCGTTATCCGTGAAGACCTTCTGCTCATTAGGGTCGATCCTCTCCACGGTTACATGAACGAAGCGAATCTCACGACGTTCAAGAGGTCTGGCCAGATCGAAGGAGATCCGATCCAGGCTCTTGTAACCCATAGCAACCCAGGGAAGGGATGGAATGAAAACGAAACGCGACTCCTTGGAGAGAAGGGTGATCTCGCATTTCCCGTGATCGACACGCTTTCGCAGCTCATAGGCCGTGGTCAGCCCCCCGAAGGAACCACCTATAATGATTATGTGCATATCAAGCCTCCCTTCCTATTGCGACGTCTAATCCTCGAGCTCGCCAGTCCTGGACACCCTCCTCCAAGCGCACGGCTCGGAAGCCTTTTGCGTGAAGGGCTTCGACCGCTTGGATCGCCAGGACGCAATAGGGGCCACGGCAATAGGCTACGATTTCTCTGTCTTTGGGGAGTTCAGCCAGTCGCGATTCCAGTTCCTTCAAGGGAACCGAGATCGCACCCGGTATATGAGCTGCTTGGAACTCCTCCACGGGCCGTACATCGATTACCGTTACGCTCTTGCGGCGAACGCGCTCGATAAGTTCCTCACGGTCAACGGCTTCGAGACCTTCACGCCCATTCAGGAAGCGACGTGTGATCTGCTCAATGTCGGCGAGCCGTTTCTCAGCAAGCAGCCGCATACTTCGGAAGAACTCACACACGGCCAGGTCGGTGATCTGGTAGGTGACGTAGAGGCCTTCCTTGTGGCCCTCGATCAAACCGGCTCCGCGCAGGACGTGGAGGTGCCGGGAGGTGTTGGCAACCGTCAGGCTGGATTCCTTGGCCAGCATCTCGACGGTTCTCGGCCCCTGGCAGATGAGGTCCAGCAGTTCCAGACGTTTCGGGCTTGAAACCGCCTTGCCGATTCTGGCGAACTGTTCGTAAATATCGTCCTTGAAGCGTCTGTTGGGATTCATGTTGGCCTCCATTATCAACTATTCAAGCAACTAAGCGAATAATAGAATATACCCAGGCCTTTGTCAAGATCAAAATGAAAAAGGGGTTCAAAATCTACTCGTGATAGACATCGGGATGGTTAAACGGCCGGAGTTCGATTCGGGCGCACAGAGGGGCAGAAGGGAAACGGAACTTGACGGCGCTTCCGCCTCATCGGGAGCGGCCTGCTCTTTGATAAACCATTGATATTGAAGGGGTTCGGTTAACTGCGGGAGAAAGAGAACGGTTATGAAGAGGGTTGCACACGGGGAGCCAATCATCTCCCGCCTAGAAATCGTCGCGCGAGAGGTTGACAGCGGCCTCGATCCTCATTGGGATCGGGGTCGTTTTTGTTGTTTGTAACACAAGGAGTTACGGGGGCCGAAATTTGGGGCGCCGGGGCCCCGAAATTGAGAGACGGCGTGAGAGAGCGGCGGGCTGCAGAAACGGCCGGGGAATTGTCTCTCAGTCTCAGAATCCACCCGTGAGATCATTTTGGTTGACGGAGACTCGCTATAATAGATCCCATCTTGACCACCTTAAATGTGTATTCGTTGCCGGACAGCTGGTTACGCGGTCGCTGTAGGGGCGACTTTCTCAGTTTCGTCGGAATTTTATACCTTCGGCTATCTCTTCCGGGTCGGCGAGCCCTTTCATTCTGAGGGTTTGTAAGATGGCGAACTGGTCCTGAGTGACTTCGGTCGCGGCGTAGGTCGGCTCGATGGCGTGGTCGGATGTGATCAGATTCAGGCGACAGTCGCGCAGCTGCTCGAAGCTGGCGGCGGCGCTGTGGGCAAGCCCGGACCGCTTGAGGCGGCGCTCGATGGAGCGGTCGAGCAGGAGGGCCAGCATGCAGAGCGAGACGTGGGCGCGAACCTTGGCGTCGGTATGGTGGTAGAGGGGCCTGAGCTTGACGACGCTCTTGATGGTCTGGAAGTCTTTCTCGACGGTGTCCTTCTGGCGGTAAAGGCGAGCAATCTCCACCGCGCTGTAGGGCAGCTCGGGATGGCCGACCAGAAGCACGAATCCGGCGTACCGTAGCCGACGGAGCCATGCCTCGGCGTTGAGCATGAGACGGACGTGCCTGTACTGCTTGCCCGTGGCCTTGTCCTTGGTGGTGTTGACCTGGACATCGAATGCGGAGCCGAGCTTCCAGCGGGCGATCTCGTTGTGGACCTCGACACGGATGTTGTGCTTGTCGCGCAGGTGTACCGAGCGGCAGAGCCGTTCGTTCAGTTCGGCGACGTAGCTCTCGACGCGTTGGCGTCTGCGGTCGAGGCCGCCGCGCTGCTCGACGAACATGCGGGGGTTGAAGTAGGCGACCAGGCGGAGCGGGACAACCTGTCGGCCAACGCGGCGGGGCGGCTTCCCGGCGGCCCGCACTGGACGCATGATGCGGGCGTTGGCTTCCAGGAGGGTGCGTTGTTCTGCCTCGCGGTCGATCTGGACGCACTGACGCAACAATCGCTCGGGCACGTATCCGAACTCTCCGGCCAGTATCTGTTCCTGCAGTAGCGGCGCGATCTTCAGCGTGTTCATGATCTGGGTGACCCGGGCCCTGGTCATGCCCTCCTTCTCGGCCAGTTCGCTCTTGTTGCGATACTCGTGCTTGCTGAGGCGATCGGCAAAGATGCGGGCCAGGGCGATGAACGAAGCGCCGCCCTCGAGGGCGTCCGGGTCCCAGGCCGCGCCACTGAACTGATGCTGGGGGCGCTCGAACGAGAAGGTCCGCTCGCAGACGCCCAGGTCGTAGACGTAAAGCTGATCGTCGACCTTCTGCAGGCCGGCTTCCTCGGCGGTGCGTGCGGCGACGGTCATCTCGTCCTCAAGGGTGGCCTCGGAGCCGACGGGGTTGAGCCCTCGGAACGGCTCGTCGGGGATGGCGTCGGTGTAGGAGGCGATCTCGCTGCGGGTGGTGGCGGTCAAGAACCGGATGCCGCTGTCGACGAGCCTGGCGACGGACTTGGCCTGGCCCATGGCGCGGTCACAGACCAGGGGGGCGTCGCCGATCCAATCGGCATCCTCGATCTGGTCGAGCATGTCCTGCATACAGAGCTGATCGCGGCGCTTGCCGGGTACGACCCGCCACCTGAGGGGGTAGCCGTGCTCGTTGCAGAGCAGGACGATGCCGATCTTGTGGCGGTTGGTGAGCCCCTCCTTGGTGCGATCGCGCTGGGCCAGGTCCGGTCCGCGGCCAGCGAACCAGGCGTCGGTCACGTCCATGAAGATGGTGGCGAACAGGCCGTCTTTGCTGCGGTACCGCTTGACCAGTTCGTCCTGGAGAGCGTTGCCGACGCGGTCCAGAGCCTCGAGGGTGCGGTGGATGCGGGTGTTGCCGAACTGCTTGGGGTCGATGCCCAGCAGCTCAGGCAGGGCCGTGCGTGGGAACCAGCGTTGGGCGTAGAGCTTCGATCCGGGGTCGGTGCAGCGGTGCAGGACCAGGGCGGCGATCACGTCCCCGGGCGGGACGGCCTCGTTCTTTTGGGGCAGGATGCGGTTGAACAGCCCCGGCAGCCTCCACCGGTTCCATGTCTCCAGGGCGACGGCCAGGTCGAGATAGGCGAGGCTGGCGGTGATCCTGGCGGGAAGCCTGCAGAGCGACGCGCAGGTTGGCGATCTCACGGTCGGAGAGCTGACCGAGGTTGGCGACAGTCCGGCGGCTGGGAACGCCGTCATCCCGCCGGAAGCTCTCGACGAGCTGGACGTACTGGTAGACCTTGCCGTCCTTCTTCCTGGTGGAAATGCGGAGATGCATGAGTCGCTGGCTCCCTTCGGCTGGGGGCGAGTTTATCATTTTCGCGCCTACGTGTATATGGACTAAAGCAGATCTCACAGGCGTTAACCGTCATAACTGTCTTACATAGTCGCCCCTACAAGAATGGCATCGCCAGTGTTGTAAAGCTTTACATGACTATATGTTGCTGGAGTTTCGACGCGAAGTGGTGGTCAAGATGGGGTTGACGGAGACTCGCTATAATAGATAGTCTAATATGAGTTGTTCAGGTGCGGCTGCGACCGGCGCGACCGTCTCCCTCATCGACCCAGAGGCCGATATGAAATCCACGATCACGATGAAGGATTTCCTAGGCGACGGCCAGGGCCGCCGGTTCGCCGACGTCGCCAACGACCCCCACGTCCAGTGGGACAAATGGGTCGCCTGGCTCAACAACCGGCCGCGCCAAGAGTGCCTGGAAATGGCCGAGGTCCATTTCGACATGCCGGCGCTCGCCGGAATCCTCCGGGAGCTCGAGGCGGAACCCTTCGTCCGCGACTACTTCGACCGCCGCACTCCCCAGGCCACGCTGCGCACCAAGCAGGCGCTCGGCGTCCTCGTAAAGCTCCACATGGAGCGGCGGGGGTGGTCGACGACCGGCACGAAGGGGCCGCTCGGGCGGCGCGACCCGCTCTATTCCGGCCGCGGGGACCATAACGGGCCGCGGAGTTTCAGTCGGTATTGGCAGAGTGCGGAGAGGTATAAGCGATAGTCGACGATCGGGTGTGGACCTATTCAAACCCGAGAGGGATAATCGCGAGTTGAGGTGCAGCAATAATTGACCCACCCACAGAGGACTTCGCTACAGGCAGCCCCTGGCAGCGTTTGCCGCACAATCAGAACCAACCGGGAGACCAATCATGAAAAACGTGGAAATGACCGTCGAGGGCAACATCCTGACCATCAAGGTGGACCTGACCAAGGAGTTTGGCCCGTCGTCTTCCGGCAAAACCATCATCATAGCCTCCACCGAGGGCAACGTGGCCGTCCTTGAGAGGGGGGAGAAGATTGGGCTGAACGTCTATCGGAAGAAGGCTTGAGGTCGCCTTTTCCTAACCTGTCCCGAGCAGGTCCCCAAACGTAACAGTTCTCGACACCGCCGCCGGCCCGGATGGGCCAGGCCCGAGGTCTGGTTCCGGATCGTCCATATCGCCCAGGAAGGCGCGGATAGGGCCCCTGTGGCCGCCTACCGCGAACAGACGGTGGAAATCGCCCTGGGGCCCAAGGGGGCGTTCCAGAACGGGATCGTGGGCGCCATGAAACGACGGGTGGCGTCTGACCAGACCGTCAACGCCCTCTCGGCCAAGGCCCGAAAACGGAAGCCGCCCAAGACTCCCCAGACCCCGAAGGTGGTCCAGCTTCTCAGGACGGCCCAGGAGTGGCGGCGGCAGCTCGACGCGGGAGAAGTCGAAAATCAAGCCGCGATCGCCCGCCGCGAGGGGCTCACCCGTGCCCGTGTAACCCAGGTCATGGGCTTGCTTCGCCTCGCGCCCGAGATCCAGGAGTTAGTCCTTACCCTGCCCACCGTCGCCGGCCGCAGTATCATCACCGAGCGATCCCTCCGGTCAATCGTCCTCCTGCCTGACCCTGAGGACCAACTTGCTCAGCTTCGGCACGTTCTGCCCTGAGTCAGAGTCTATCGCACCTCGCCCAGCAGACCGAGAAACGTCCTCGAATGCAACGTCAGTGACACCCAAGCGATCACGCAAGTCAACCTGACGCCCCGGCACCGTTGAAGATATCGTCGATCGACCGGGCCACCCGGTATTCGGCAGGTGATTCTCCTACGGCAAGGGCCTTGAAGTGCGCTCTCCCGCACGTGATCTTCGCCCCCTCCTGGTCCCGCAGGTCGTCGGTGAAGAGACTGCTCTTTGTTTCCACAACCAAGTAGAGCCGCTCTTCCCCCTCTTGCTCGACAAGTACAGCCCAGTCAGGGTTGTAGCTGCCGAGCGGTGTCGGCACGGTGAACCAGCCCGGGAGTTTCGCATAGACCCTGATAGCCGCGTTCTTCTCCAACTGGTCCGCAAACTGGGCTTCGGTGTCAGAATCGTAAACCACCTGCTCGTGAACGGACTTCTGAACGTCGTGGAGGTTCTTCAGGTAACCAGTGAGTTCCTCCTGTTCGAAGAGCTCTTGCGCGTAATACTGATCATCGCCGAGACGCAGGTACTTAATGCCGTCCACCACGGCGAGGCGCTTGCAGCGATTGACCGCCTCCCCGGCCAACTCGATGAACGCCTGTGGGTTGCGTTTGAAATCGGCGAGTCGTCCGCTGCCGGTCAACACCCGATGGATCGTTCGTCGCGTAAGCTGCGTGCGGTCCTGCAGTTCCGTCAGGATGTCAGGAAGCTCGAGATCGCTCTCATCGAGACCGACTGGCGCCGAGGCCTCCCTCTCCGTGGCTTCGACTCCGGCTTTGCCGATGGCGATGTCGGCTTTGCGCCACTGGAGACGGGTCCTCGGGATCGGGGGGGCCTCGCGCAGTGCCCTGATACAGCTTTCGACCAGCTTCTCGTTGTCGAATTGGACTCGGTAGGTGGTCTTGTGCTTAATGCGATCCCAGAGGGCCTTGAATTCAGGGCTGTGCAAAATCGCCTGCCGCGGACGCACCTGGCGGCGGTCGTCGGCGTTCTTGATTTCCAGGCGTCCGGCGAGCTTGCGCAGAATCTCGCCGATCTGTGCAGCCTGCCCGGCCATCGCTTCCGGCAATACGAGCGTCTTGTCTTTGAGAGCCGTCCTCAGCTTGTCCTGGACCTTGCCCTTCGCGTCGATGTAGTCGTGGGCCTTGAGATGCTCCCAGAGTTCCTTGGACTTTTCCAAACCCAGCGGAGCGACACTGCCGTCCGCAGCGGCCACGTTCACTGCGGCGAACTGGTGCGGCTCAACGACGCCGAAGCGGATGCCCGTCTCGGTCTCGATCTCCTTCTGCAGATTTTCGGCGAACTGCTCGTAGCTTTCGGTGGCGATGACGGTCAACGTGTTCACCTCGAAGCCACGCAATCGCTGGCCCTCCTGGTTGACGCACAAGCGCAATCCGCGACCAATGGTCTGGCGACGCTCGCGCTCGGTCTGAATGTTTCGGAGGGTGCAGATCTGGAACACGTTGGGGTTGTCCCACCCCTCGCGCAATGCCGAATGCGAGAAGATGAACTTGAGCGGAGTATCGAACGAAAGCAGCTTCTCTTTTTCCTTCATGATCAGGCCGTACGCCCTCTCGGCGCTGTCCCGGTTGGTTTGGTTGTTCTCCGCGGTGTCGGTCCAGCCGCCCTTCTTGTCGATGGAGAAGTACCCGTTGTGCACTTCCTCTGGCGCTCGGGTCAGGTCCACTCCCTCGAAGAGCGTGCGGTAGTCGGGGTGATTTGCCAGCCGGCGGTACTCTTCTTCGAATATTTGCGCGTAGGGCCCCTTCACAATGTTTCCGTCGGCGTTGTATTGGCGATACTTGGCCACCTCGTCGATGAAGAAGAGCGAGAGCACCTTGATGCCCTGGGGTCGCAATCGCATCTCCTTGTCCAGGTGCTCCTTGATGGTGCGCCGGATCATCTCCCGCTGGACAGCGAGAGCGTCCACGTCACCGTAGGCCTGGCCCAGGCGCAAGTAGTGCTCACCCCCCGGCACACGAAGCTCCAGGAACTCGTCGCCCTTCGCCACCCGGATCTCGCCGATCCGGCAGTTAGCGTAGACGGCACGGCCCGTGGTCAGCTCCAGGTTGTGGCCGTCCTCAACCGGGACTTCCTTCCGGCGCACGCCGGTCGGCGTCTCCACATCCAGAGCGACTTTCGCGCTGATCGTCCCGCGCTTGTTGCTCACCGACACCAGGCGGACATAGGGCTTGTTGTGGGCGTCCTCCACCGTGGCCGAGGCCACCTCGATCTGCTTGACCAGTCGTCGCTCGTAGGCATCGACCGCGTCGAGCCGATGGACCATGTGGTGCTTGTCCACGTGGGTGGCGGAATAACGAAGAGTGCAGAGCGGATTCATGGCGTCGAGAGCTTCCTTGCCACGGCCCTGCAGGCCGCCGTCCACGCTCTGCGGCTCGTCGACGATGACGATCGGGCGCGTCGACTTGATCAGATCGATGGGCTTCTCGCCGCCGGTCTTCTCGCTGTCCTTGTACAGGTTGTTGACGTCCTTCTTGTTGATGGCGCCGACGGTCACCACCATGATCTGGATCTGCGCGCTGGTGGCGAAATTGCGCACCTGGCCGAGCTTGGACGAATCGTAGAGGAAATAATCGAACGGAACGCCGGCGTACAGACCCTTGAAGTGGTCCTCGGTGATCTGGAGGGTTTTGTAGACGCCCTCCTTGATCGCGATCGACGGCACAACGATCACGAATTTGGTGAAGCCGTAACGCTTGTTGAGCTCGAAGATCGTGCGCAGGTAGACGTAGGTCTTGCCCGTGCCCGTCTCCATTTCGACCGTGAAATCTCCCGAAGCGAGCGTCGCCGACGGAGCGAGGCCGTTGCGGAGCTGAATGTCCGCGAGGTTCGCGAGCAGCTCGTCGTCGAGCAACGTCAGACGGTTGCCCAAACCAAGAGCACTGGAGTACAGGTCCTCCATCCCCTTCCCACGAGGCTTCGTGACCGTGAATTCCGTGCGACAGATCTCCTGACCGCGAAACAGGTCGCTGACCGCTTCGATGGCCTGGTGCTGGTAGTCAAGATTGGGCTCGAATTGTAGTTTCATCCGTTGGTTCCCTTCGGCCCCTTCTTCTTGCGCTTCGCAGGCAACTGTTCAGCAGCAGCCTCCAGGGATGCTTGCCGTGCCCGCTCGCCTTCCGCTTCCGCCAGGGCGCGGCGCCTTGCCTCGAACGCTTCGTACTCACCCGGGGCGTGAAGGTCGGCCGCGGATTTGCTCACCCTCCCCTTGTCAGGGAGTACGCGGCGCTCGTTGAACTGGAGGAACTCGTCGAGCTTCGTCTCCCAATCCCCGAGAAAGACCTGCCGCCGACGCCTTGCCTGGTCCTCGGCGAAGTCGAGCCACATCACCACGATTCGGTTGAGCGAGTCGATCTCATCCACCTGCAGGTAGTTCTTCGCGATGGTGACGTCGGCCTTGCGGACGATGTCGCCTTTCCAG
>Ga0100396_1003366_pt1 | contig 10405 bp, 8 predicted proteins | sample CryGeymeta201520_FD_81551 | JGI IMG/M metagenome (GOLD analysis project Ga0100396, IMG submission 81551) | Groundwater microbial communities from Crystal Geyser aquifers in Utah, USA - Crystal Geyser metaG 2015-20 | ecosystem: Environmental > Aquatic > Deep subsurface > Groundwater | place: USA... | reverse complement strand
CCCAGTGCGCGCAGAGAGTCCATGTCGTTGAGCGCAATCCCGGGCGAGGTGATCGTTCCGGCTGCCGCGCCGCGGCTGATCAGCAGGTAGGCCGCTTCTACGATCAGGGTAACTGCCAGCAGGACCGCCAGCGGTCTCTGCCAGGGAAGCGCTTTGCCCGGGGCCAGTTGTTCCGCGCCCAACAGCATGATGACGAACAGGAACAGCACCATGATGGCGCCCGCATATACCGTTACCTGCGCGATGGCGATGAACGGCGCGCCCAGCAGGAGATAGAAGACAGCCACCGTGCCAAAGTTCAGCACCAGAAATAAAGCCGAATAAACGGCGATCCTGCTCAGCAACATGCCGAGTGCGGAGGCGACTGCCACAACAGCGAGGATGAGGAAGAGGATTAGGTCAATGGTCATTGTCATGGTCACCTTTTGATTATATAAGAAAACAGAAATTCAGTGAGAAAGCTGACGGTCATGAGGTCACGGACGAGGAGAGGGGTAGGCATTTGGAATTATGGCGATGTAACTATTAACTGACGAAACGCAACAACGCCTAAATCTGGAGATTCTACTATCACCATTAATGTATAGTTTCCAATCGGTATACCTTTCATTTTCAAATTATGGTGATATTGCTTGCCTGTTATTGCAATCCCCTTATTAGGATTGGATGAAAAACTAAAAGGTCCTCTTATTGTTACGCCATTTTCATCGAAAAGTATAAGGCGGACATTCTCGCTATAGATAAACTTACCACGCAAATCAGTGACTGAAAACTTCACTGGGAGAGTTCCACCAGGGACATTGTAAGGATCTGACAGATCCAATGGTGGATTCCAAATCAGAGAATTAGATCGCATTTTGCGAGCAACCAGACAGTCGCCAATAAGACCTACTTCCTTCAAGGCGCCCTCAACGATAGTCGTTGTATTTTCAGTGAGAGTATCAAAGAAGCGCGCCATTTCGCTGCGAGCAGATGCAACATTATTGGCATTGAGGTATATTTCTGAATTAGTTAATGCATCTTTTAATTCGACACTCACGACCTCAGGTATTTCTCCACTTGCAGAAAGACCGTCAATTCGATTACGGAGAAGACTAAACTCACAAACTGATCCTACATGCAATTCGTAATCGTAGATTACATCCTGGAGCGACGAAAAATCTCCACCGGGGAAATCAGTTACCAGATCAACAGGACCCACATCAACAGTAAAGACTCGCTCCTCATGGGCCAGGGCGCGAAGTAAGAGGGCGCTAGATTTCACTGTAACGGCAATATAATTATCAGGTGATAAACTTGGCGCTGGTGTTCCCCCGCTTAAGGCTTCATACACCTGGCTGAATTCCTCCTGAAATTCGGCGGGAATATCCTTGGGAGGATACGCAACGTGCCCAGTGGAACCTCCCTCGCCGCTTGCCAGCAAAGAAACGATATTACCTTGTCCCAATAAAGACTCAATGTCTGTGAGGGAAAGAGGGGCTTTGAATGTAATTTCCGCCGTTAATACCTGTTCATCAGGGAGTGAATTTAACCGACCTTCAAGTAACTCTTGATAAAGAGCGGCGTCCCGAGCGCTATTGATTACTGGGCTTGAGATTCCGAAAACCTGGCCATCTTCCTGCCAGATTGTGGTAGTTTCAACATTCAGGTTGCGGACAGTCACCCATTCAACGCCAGGGAGCAGTGTGGCTTGGATCGTTGGCAGGGGTTCCAGGCTGAACTGAGATGCGCTTTGCCCGGTTTGAATAAACACCACTAGGGCAATAAAGATCGTTATGATAAAGAACGCTCCGAAAAGGGTCTTCTTAGTTGAGTTCATTTCCATTCTCCTATATTCGTACCTTCTTGGGTTTCAAAAGGCAAGTTGTCAACTTCCTTCATTCGCCTTCACGAAGAGAGGGCCAAATGCTAATTTCATAGTATCCAGAACCACCACCAACCGCGTCAAAGACCGGGATGAAGAAGAAGGTGTATCCTTTGTAGTGATATAAGTCTGTGTTTTCTATGATGCCTGTAAACTCGATCCGCAACACAATCGGATTTAGATATTCTAATTCATTCATGATCCCAGCTTGATACCGGGCCGCAAATAACTTATCGCGAAGAGGCAAATTTTGAGCCCCACAAGGGATTTCTCTTTCTCGATTTCGCTGGTCATTTTTCTTCTGTTCATCCAGCGTTATAGATTTAGAGCCATATTCGTCACGAAATTGTTTGATTTCATCTTCGCTGAGATGCGTAGGAATGCAGGGATTGGCCCATAAAGGAGCCACTGCCCAGACACAGCAAAGCAATATAAATAATCCAATTGTGACAAACCATTTTGTTTTGTTACGAGTAAGTTTGTTCATTACAATTCACCTTTCCTATGGAGCAGGTTGCAAGTATCCTTCAATTAAATTAGCGCTGCTTTTCGCTCCTGGAACGACATTACAGAAAATACCATACTGCGTCAAACAATGTTCAGCCTTAGAAATATAGAATTGGTAGTCATTGTTTAGATAACTATCATGTACATAGAACTTGACAATAACATAATATACTTTATCTGCTATTAATTCCGATGGGTTCTTAATAAAAATCTCAAATTCTTCATCATCCTGATTCCCGGGCTCATTTTTACCCTCACAACCCGGAATCAAATTAGATTCTTCTGAATATTCATCGGTAGCATTTATTGGCAAATTGGTCCAAGATTCACCATCACAAACTCCATTCATGAACCTCCAGTAATCTCCGAAATCTACGTTACCATCTTCTTCAATTCCTGTATCTGTATCGACAGTTGGGCGACGGAATTCCCAAGCAAAGGTGGTATCCAAATTGATTAGCGCATCCAGTTGCACCTGGTCGAAAGTAAAGTATTGTGTAAAGTAAATAACATTGCCGCTCCGCCAAATGAGGGGTACGTTTACTATTGTCGGTCCCCAGCTTGCCTGGTCAACAGGGTCAACATTTGTGAATGGATTTGCCAGACGCAGACTATACCCACTGCCTGCCTGCTCATTGATTGGCGTTTCTGGAAAGACTTTGATATTGAATTCTCCGCCTGCCGCCGGGTGCCAGACCACTCTGGAAGATTGAAGGATGTCAGATGAACCGGGGAAAGGTCCTAAGCCGCGGAATTGATTCGTCCCAATCTGGTTCGTCGCTGATTCGTCAAATACGGTTAACTGGGTATCCCCATTGGGATGAATAGAGTCGGGTTCCAGGTCAAAGGTCTCTACCAAAAGATTAGGTTGTGAGGGACCATTTGTAGTAATCTTTGCCCAGTCTACATCGCTTTGCGGACATAAAGTATGCCTCTGATATTCTCCCGCGATAAGTGAAAGTGTAGAGCCTGTGGATGATGTATCATCTGGTTCGAATATATCTGTTGTACAGTCGGTTGCAGTTGTGGAATAAAATATTTCCAAATTTCCATCGCGCAGGTCATGCCAGACCATGTGCAAATGTTCATTTTCATCCGCTACCACATCTGGCGAGGCAGCTCCAATGGTACTCTGAGAAATGTTGGTTCCTTCCGACCACCCTTCGGGAAGGCGTTTGCTCTCATAAATTTGTCCAGCTTGGTTCCAGAAAACTCGCGGCAATCCACTTGCGTCAACTGCTATGGGCGAGTGCCAGTTGCAAGTTACATCCAGGATAGTCTCAGTGGTGAGGTTGGCGCTATTCCAATATCGTAAAGCATTGTTAGCATTACACCAAGTAAGATGTGCGTTATTGGCGGCATCCACGGACAAGTCGGGCATTCGTCCTTTTGCAAGATAGAGAGATGTCCACCCACTTGCATAGGAACTATAGTAAATCTCCTGGCTCCTGTCTATCCGCTCCTCCTCAAAGACCAATTTGAAAATCCCTGCTGTACCACCCATTATTCGAAGGCTGCCCACTTCGCGATCATACGGAGCTGCACTACCAAGTGGAACACATCCACTTGGCCTGGTTATTGGCGTTCCCGAGGCCAACCACGCGCTATACGGCAGAGTGATTTGACCTGGCTCAAAAGCCCGCCAGGCTACAATCACTTTGTCAGCAGCATCAATTCCGATAGTGGGTGCTTCACTGTGCCAGTCTTGGAAGTTAGGTAAATAAACACCGCAATCCCAACCTGGCCCTGAGAGATTAATGGATGAAGTACAGATTTCACCAGTGCATCGCCTATAAAGGATTTCCACATCAAAAGCATAGTCGTCATCCTGCTCTTCCCAGACAATATGTGCCCTACCGGTGTTGTCGGCGGCTACCTGAGGGTTAGTTGATTCAAAAGCACTGCTGTTCGAAATATTGACCGGTATCGACCATTCCGTTCCATTCCAATATTTGTAATAAATCTCTCCTGCCCCACCGTTTACCCGTTCCGACCAAACGACATGTATGTGGCCTTCTGAATCTACGGCGATGCTTGGTCGCATGGAGTCAGAATCCGTAACGGATATGTTGAGTGGAATCGACCAGTCTTTGCTCACGGGTGGAGGGGGGTCCTCCGCACTTTGAGCACTGAACGGCAAGGGAATCTCTTCCGCCGTTGGAGTCGGCATCATCGTAGGAAGAGGAGTCGCCGCGGATATTTCGGTGGGTGTTACAGTTGAAGTAGGTGGAGTTCCCTCCTGTGCTGATGCTGAGGGTGATACTACTGCAAAACCCAAGAACATGGCTAATGCAATTGCCGTTACGATCCATTTGAAAGTAGTGCTCTGCGATTTCATAAAACACCTCCTGTTTACTTTTTACCTAATCAGTCGGGTCCTGCATCTGCGGCACAGAACGGGTGAAGACATTCGGTTCCACTTTTTGAGGCGTGGTCATATCAACAGTGGGGACGGGTTCGAGCAGCATTTCTTTGGGATAGATCGCCGAGCGGCGGTCGGTAAACGAGAGTTCGTAGTTATCGCCCAGCACAATCGCCTCGGTGGGACAGGCGTCCTCGCAGAAGCCGCAATAAATACAGCGCAGCATGTTGATCTCGTAGGTGGAGGCATAACGTTGCCCTGGCGAGAAGCGTTTCTCGTCCGTATTCTCGGAGGCTTCCACAAAGATCGCGTCGGCGGGACAGGCCGCGGCGCATAGCGAGCAACCGATGCACTTCTCCAGTCCGTTGTCGTAACGCTTCAACACGTGGCGTCCGCGGAAACGCGGGCGTACCTGCCGCTTCTCTTCGGGATATTGAATGGTGACCGGCTTCTCGAACATGGACACGAAGGTCTGCCCCAGGCCGCGTCCCAATTCAATGAGGGGCTCGATCAGATCAAAGACGCGCATTATTCTTTCTCCTCAGGGTGCGGTCAATCATTACCACTGCGATCAACCCAACCAGTAAAGACACCGCCGGCACGATCCAAATATAGAGCGGATTAAGGTCCTGCGCCATCAAAATGCCGACCGCCGTGATGAACACCACCGCCAGTGACAGCGGGAGCAGCACCTTCCAGCCGAACGCCATCAGGCGGTCATAGCGGATGCGCGGCCAGGTGGCGCGGATCCAGATCATCAGGAACAACAGCAGCACAACTTTCAGCAGGATGTAGAGCGGGCCGAGCCACCAGTGTTGATCCACGCTGAGGAAGGTCCCTTTCAGGAACCAGAACTCGCGGTAACCGCCGAAGAACAACGTGGCTACGATCATGCAGATCACGATCATCTTTTGGTATTCGGCCATAAAAAACAACGCAAACTTCATGCCGGAATATTCAGAGTGGTAGCCGGCCGTTAATTCCTGCTCGGCTTCGGGCATATCGAACGGAGCGCGGTTCACCTCGGCCAGCGTCGCGATCATAAAGATCAGCGCGCCCACCGGCTGGATCACCACAAACCATATCCCGCTCTGGGCTTCGACAATATCGTGCAGGTTCATCGAGTTGGCCATCAGGATGGCGGTCACAAAACCCAGGCCAAGTGTGAGTTCATACGAGATCATCTGCGCCGAGGAACGCAAGCTGCCCATCATGGCGTACTTGTTATTCGACGACCAGCCCGCCAGCACGATGCCGTACACCGCAATGGAGGCAACCGCCATCAGGAACAACACACCCACGTTGATGTTCGCCATCGAGAAGGAAATGGGCCGCCCAAACAACACAGTCGTCGGCGCAAACGGGATGACCGCCGCGATCACGATGGAAGGCACCATCGTCAACAAGGGCGCCAGGAAAAAAATAAACTTGTCCGCTTTGGCAGGCGTCAGTTCCTCTTTGAAGATCAACTTGACTGCATCCGCCACCGGCTGTAACAGCCCCTGCCAGCCGGCGCGGTTCGGGCCGATGCGTACCTGGATCCTTGCCAGTGCGCGGCGTTCGTACAACGTCAAATAGGCGAACCCGGTCAACAGCGCCAGGATCAAAATGCCCGCTTTGATGACCCATTCAAGCCAGATGGTCCAGTCCATGTCACTTCACCTTCGCTTCGACTACGCTCAGCACGCGCGCCAGAACAGGTTCGCGGATCGCCAATCCCATACTGCGCGGCACCAGCGCCACGCCTGCCGAAATCGTCTCATCGATCCGCAGCACGGCCTCGCCGCCGACACCCTCAAAACTGATCGTCACGCGCGCCCCCGCTTTCACGCCCAGACGTTTGGCCGCCTCGGGATGCAGACTCACGGTCGCTTTCCCGATGCGCTGAGACAACAACTCAGCCGATTGGACGGTCAGGCCGCGGTCATACAATTTTGTGACCGGCACAGCCAGTAATTCATTTTCTTTGGGACGAAGAACCGCTTCTTTCTGGACCTTGGGCAGGCTGACCGTTTCGTCGAGTTCAGCCGCGCCTGAGAGTTGCACGCCCAGCCCCTGCGTGTTCTCGTAGGTTGTGCCGCCATAGTACAAGTCGCCGCGCCCGACGATCGGCCACTGCGCTTTGACCTCCGCCAGCCGCGCATAATCCAGCCCGGCGAAATCCTTCACAGCCAGCGCAATACGGTCAAACGTCACCAGCGCGGAACCGTTCTCCGTGCCGAAGCCCAGCCGCCGGCCGATCTCGCCCGCGATGGCAAAATCCGCTTTGGCCTCGCCGTACGCCGGAACCGCCGCATAGAAGCGCTGCACGCGCCGCTCGCCGGAAGTGTACGTGCCTTCGCGCTCGGTGTAGGCCTGCGCCGCCAGCACCACATCCGCGCTTTGGGTCGTGGCGGTTTCCATAATATCCTGCGCGATGACGAACTTCGCGCCCTTGAGCGCTTTCGCCAGCGAGGGATCATCGCCCATCGGGTCCGCGCCGACGATGTAGACCGTCTTGTTTTTCAACTCAGCCGCCAGGTCCGCGGATGGACGGAAGCCCATCTCCCACGCGCCCTGGTCGTTGACTCTCTGCCAGACGCCGATCAAGCCGTTGTTGACCTGGCCGACATGCTTTGTGTTTTGCAATAGTTCCGCGCAAGCCTCAGCCAGGTTGCTTGAACCGTTCAGGCCCAGGCCGTCGCTGCCGAAGAACACGACTACATTTTTCGCAGCCGCTATTTCCTGCGCGATCTTGCCCTCGCCCTGCAAGTCCGCAATTGTCTTGAGTTCATCGCCGTTGGCATAGCGCACCGCAAACTTGGCGAAGCGGTCAAGTTTGGTCTCGCGCGAATTCGCCACGATCAACGTCGCGCCACGGTCGGCGGCCTGCTTGACGCGCAGCCACCAGATCGGCGCTTCTTCATATAAGTCAGATGCGACCACAACGATGGCATCGCCTTTGCCAAGCGCGCCCAGGTTCGTGCCCTGACCGACACCCACGAGCGCGGTCAAGTCACCGCCGCCCATGTCGGTGTAGAGCAGAGCCTTGCCGCCGAGTCCATCGGCGAGAGCCTTTAGATTAAATAGGTCTTCATTGGAGAGGCGGCCCGAAGCCAGCACAACGCTGTCGGCTTTGGCCTGCTCGAATTTTTCCACCACGAGATCGAAAGCGCTTTTCCATGAAACTTTGACTTGCTTCTCATTCTTGCGTACCAACGGTTTGACCAGGCGCGTCTTGCTCTCCGTGTAGTGATAAGCGAAGCGGCCCTTGTCGCACATCCAGATCTCGTTGACTGCCTCATTCTGGCGCGGCATGACGCGCTTGATGACCACCTCGCCGCCCGCCTTGGCTTCGCGGCGCGTGTTGAAGGTGGTGTTGCATCCCACCGGGCACTGCGAGCAGATCGAGGCCGTGGCGGAAAGTTCCCACGGGCGCGCCCCAAAGCGGAAGTCCGCCGTGGTCAGCGCGCCGACGGGACAAATGTCGGTGGTGTTCCCTGAAAAAACGGAATCAAACCCAGGCTCCGAAAGAGAGATGATCTGAGTCGAGCGTCCGCGTTCTTCAAATCCAAGCACGGCCTCGCCCGCGATTTCATCCTGAAAGCGAATACAACGCGCGCACTGGATACAGCGTTCACGGTCGAGCCAGATCAATTCGCCCAGCGGAACCTGTTTGGCAAAATGCAGCTTCTCATCATAGAGGAAGCGGCTCTGGCCCGGGCCGTGCGCCATGGTCAAATTCTGGAGCGGACACTCGCCGCCCTTGTCGCAGATCGGGCAATCCAGCGGATGCGAGGTCAGCAAAAATTCCAGTGTGCCCTTCTGCCCATCCTTCGCCTTCGCGGACTGCGTGAGCACAACCATGCCTTCCGAGATGGGATTGGTGCAAGCCGTCTCGAGCTTGGGCATGAACTGGATCTTCGGCCCGCCGTTTTCAATCACGGCCTGACCCGTCGCGCGATCCATGACCGGACGGCCGATCTCGACCAGGCACATGCGGCAATTGCCGGCCGGCTCCATCTTGGGATGGTAGCAAAAAACAGGGATGTCAATGCCGGCCAGTTTGGCCGCATCCACCACCAGCGTTCCTTGCGGAGCGGTTACCTGTTTACCGTCAATCGTAAGCGTAACTTGTTTCGTCATCAATGCTCCAACTTAATCCTGGAGTTCTTCTTTATTAATTCCAGCCTGCCTGAGAATTTCGCGCAGGGTTCCCTGCGGCAGGTCTTTACGATGAAAAGGAACTACAGCACGTCTGCGAGTTTCAGGATGAATGTAAATCCTGTGACTACCTTTGCTTCGATCAAGAACAAAGCCTTTCTGTTCAAGAATTTTGATTATTTGCTGCGAAGTAAGCAAAGGAAGTTTAGGCATGGGCAGGCAGCGTCAGGGTATATTCCAAAACTTCATTTTCGGTTGGGATTTCTTCACCGTGAGCCAGAAGGCTTTCGATATATAACTCGATTGCTTCCCTTGCCATTATCAAAGATTCTTCGAGAGTCTCGCCAAAAGTTATGCAACCCGGCAAGGAAGGCACACTAACAGTAAAGCCGCCTTCGGGTTCTTTCCTGAGAAGTACGCGATAACTCAAAATACCCATATAAACCTCCAGAAACAAACTAAGCCTTGATCGCCTTGCTAAAATCCTGCGGGAAGCGTTCGATGCCCGTTACCACAGCCATGGTGGCGAACTCGCCCAACGCGCACAGGCATTTGCCCTGCATCTGTTTGGCGACATTTAGCAATAGGTCCACATCGGCCTGCGAGCCTTCGCCGGAGTGGATGCGTTCGGTCAGATGTTTCATCCAGTAATTGCCTTCGCGGCAGGGCGTGCACTTTCCGCACGACTCATGTTTGAAGAAGTGGATGGTCTTGTTGATCAGCCAATCAATCGGGACGGTGTCGTCAATCACGATCACGGACGCCGACCCGAGATCCGCGCCGAGCGTGCGGACGGTGGCATAGTCCATGGGCGTGTCGAGCGTCTTATCGTCCACCACGATCATGGAGGAGGAGGCGCCCGCCGGCAGGATGGCTTTGACCGGACGGCCTTCCAAAATTCCGCCGCCGTGTTCATAGATCAACTGGCGGAAGGTGGTTCCGAAGGGCAGTTCGTAGTTGCCCGGCTTGCGCACGCGGCCCGAGAGCGAGAAGATCTTCACGCCCGCGCTGTCGGAAGTGCCCATGGACTTGTACCAGTCCGCGCCGTTGGCCAAGATCATCGGGACGTTGGTGATGGTCTCGACGTTGTTGACGACAGTCGGCTTGCCGTACAGCCCAAACGAGGGCGGGAACGGCGGGCGGATGCGCGGTTGTCCGCGCTTGCCTTCCATTGACTCAAGCAGGGCCGACTCTTCACCGCAGATGTACGCGCCCGCGCCGAGGTGGGTGAAAATTTTCAGGGAAGTATCGGTGCCAAAGAGTTTGTCGCCGAGCAAGCCCGCCTTTTCCATGTCGGCGATCTTCTCGTCGAGCAGGACGGCTACAGTCCAAAACTCACCGCGCAGATAAATATAGGAGGCTGTCGCGCCGACAGCGTACGAGGCGATGGCGAGTCCCTCCAAAAACTGGAAGGGGTTGCCCTCCATGATCTCGCGATCCTTGAAGGTGCCTGGCTCGGACTCGTCCGCGTTGGCGACGACGTAATGCGGCCAGTTCTTGTTGTCCATGAAGGCCCACTTCATGCCGGT
>Ga0100396_1003362_pt1 | contig 10409 bp, 9 predicted proteins | sample CryGeymeta201520_FD_81551 | JGI IMG/M metagenome (GOLD analysis project Ga0100396, IMG submission 81551) | Groundwater microbial communities from Crystal Geyser aquifers in Utah, USA - Crystal Geyser metaG 2015-20 | ecosystem: Environmental > Aquatic > Deep subsurface > Groundwater | place: USA... | reverse complement strand
CAAACGGTGATCGGTCATCAGTGATCAGTGATCAGTCATCAGTCATCAGTCATCAGTCATCAGTGATCGGTCACCAGTGATCAGTAGGCGGAACCTAAAGTAGGATGCGCAACGTGTTCGTGAATTCGTCAGGTTGAGCCAACAGGTCAGGGAATCGGTTGTTTTTCCAGTTCATCTGCGCGATTCAGCGACCCCTCCCAACGTGAGCGGCGGTAATATTCAATCGCCTGCTGCGGATCACCCAACTGCTCCATCATGCGACCGGCGCCGTAGCAGCCATTCGATCCTGGATCGCCATAAGAACAGCAATTCAAATAAGCTTCCGACGACTTTTCGAACTCGTTATTAATTTCATAGTTGTATCCCAAGCCACACCATGCCATGCCGTTGTGGGGGGACAGATCTATTGCATGTAAATATGCCTGACGTGCGCCTAATAGATCACGCCATCCTCCGATTGAATCTCCAAGCCAGAACCACGATTCAGAACTGTCGGGATAAAGTTGGGTTGCCAGGAGCGCCATATCTTTATCGAATGGCAGAACGGTCCTAAGAATGGATATATTCTTTCGCGAAGAGGCAAGAACACGTGAATATGCCTGGCGTGCGCGTAGAGGATCGGTTGGAGCAATTGAATCTCCAAGCCAGAACCATGATTCAGAACTGTCGGGATAAAGTTGGGTTGCCAGGAGCGCCATATCTTTGTCGAGTGGTAAAACGGCCCTAATAATGGAAATATTTATTTGCGAACAGCCCAAAGCATGTTCCAAGATATGGCGTTGGCCCGCCAAGTCACCGCGTTTGCCTGCCTCTGCCCATATTAACGCGAAGTGGTCGCAACCTGAAGCCTTGGTGGGAATTGAATCTCCATTCCCTTTAAGGAAGAGTAGAGCCCTCACATTCCACTGCCGGGCTTCCAAAAGACGGTCGCCCTCCAAGAATAGCACGGCAGCCAGCACAACTATCCAGATAATCCACCCCCGCGAAACCTTCATGGCTTGATCTCCGGCTGGATGGCAACCAAGTAATGGGTGTTGAAGATCTTCAGGTTTTCCAGGAACAGTGCCAGCATCCAGGAAATTGGCACAATACGCCGCGCAATGGGAGGCGCGAGAGTAATGCGATGAAATTCATAACGACAATTCGGGAACAGGCGCTTGATCTCTCCCGGGCGGATGCCGCGCGTTTGGGGGTTGGTGGGGTTGAGCCAGAAGTCGTACCATAAGATCATGCCATGACCATTCACCACACGAAGCATTTCAGACGCAATCTCTGTTTTTATTTCTTGATCCAATATGGAAGTAAAGACGGTATGCTGGCATACCAAATCAAACGCGTCATCAGGCCAAGGGAGTTCTGTTGCCGAACCACAACGAATATCCAGGTTAGGATTAAGCGATAAGGCATAATTTACTTGTTCCGGGCGTAACTCAATGCCTGCCAGGTTCTCCGGTCTTGCTTCCCATTGCAGGAATTGGCGTAACATATTCCCGTTTCCACAGCCCACATCCAGAATGCGAAAACTAGAAAGGGGATGAAATTTTTGTGACTTGAGCAACAAGAGTGTTGCCCGATAACGTTGATGCGCACGGAAGAGATGTGCCAGATTTTCATACCCAAAAAATATCTCTTTATTCCTCTCCCTCTCATCACGCTTTTGATAAACATCAAGAATCCGTTTGTTTTCCATGCAATTTCTCCGCTAACAATTGTTTATAAATTTCTGCAGTTTGCCCAGCGATGATGGATAAATCAAAACGAGTGATTGCGCGTTGACGAGAGACAGCACCAAATCGCTTACGCAACGACGAATCCACAACAAGCGCTTCGATTGCGCATCGAAGCGCGTCAACATCACGTGGTGTCACCAGGAAACCATTGGCGTCATGTTCAACCACTTCTGTACAGCCCGGGACGTTTGTGGCAACAATCGGCAAACCCATTGAGGCGGCTTCTAAAAGCACGCGCGGGATACCCTCCCGATAATATGTAGGGAGCACAAAAATATCAGAAATCGCCAACAATTCGGGAACATCATCCCTGGTACCCAAACAAGTCACTGACTTGGCAATTAATTCCCGTTCATCATGAGTCAACACATCTATACTTTGGCAATCATCTGACCCCACCAGCAAAAAAACCGTATCGGGGTGTTTTTCCCGAATTGATTTAGCCGCCTGGACAAACTCAAGCACCCCTTTCGAACGGATTAAGCGCGAGATCATTACAACCACAATTTTTGTCTCGTCCAGACCGAGGCTGGCACGCATTTGATGGCATTGTTCCATCGTAAACTTTTGCGGACCATAAATTTGGATCTGGACACCTGACCCATTTATGATGGATGTTTTATGTCGAGGACAACTGCGTTCCGGATAAATTGTTCTGCATCTTCGTGATTTTGAAAAATAGTCAGGTCTGAAATAGAACAAGCCAATTTTTGTAAAGGCTGATAAATACTACGAATTGCTCGTGTTCGAGAATCGTTTTGGGAATACAATGATCCCAAACCCGGCAAAGTACCAATTACAACAGGAACATGAGCAAACCAGGCTGCCAATCGTCCCAAAACAGCGGGCTTGGTATCAAATGTATGCACTATGTTTGGATGAACCTGTGATATAACACGAGCGAGGTAACACATCGTTAATATATCAGCCAAAGGATTTGTCCCGCGATTCAAATTATAGGAAGAATAATTAATTCCCACTTGATTAAAGGCATCTGAAAGGTATGGATTGGAACCAAGCACCGAAATAGAAAACTGACCTGCGAGGCTTTGTATAATTGGAATCCGAGCATTCACATCCGGGCCGCCAATTAGAAGGACTTTAGGAAAAGACTTGTACTGACTTGGCATTTTCAGAATCTCATGCTTCATTTATATCCCCTTCACATTTGTCATCATGATTGACGACCTCACTAAACCTGCCGAGATTAGCCTTCACTAAATTAAATCTCCTATCCTCACGACCACATCTTGAATAACTTCCCGGTATTCCTCAGAAATTATTTTGATTTCGAAATCCCTAGCTCTCTCCTTACCCAATAACGATAAGCTATCTCTTAACTTATCATCGCCCAGAATATCAAGGATGTGCTTCGACAAGGCGTCTACATCACCAACGGGAGCTAAGAGGCCATATCTCCCATCTTTTAGTATTTCGCGAGGGCCCGAGGGGCAATCAGTAGAAACCACTGGACAACCACACGCCATTGCTTGTATGAGAACGCTGGGGAGCCCTTCATAGTTTGAAGTTAAAATAAAGGCCGCAGCCCGGCGCATAAATTTAAAAATATTATCATGCCAACCAAGAAAATCCACGTCATCACTAATGCCCAGCGAATAAGCTGTCTCCTTGAGTAAATTTTCTAGCGGGCCCTCTCCAAAAATGACCAGCCGACAGGGAATTTTTTTCTTGACAATTGCAAAAGCTTTCAAAAGAAGCTGTTGATTTTTCTGCTCAATTAATCGTGCGGCATGGATCAGAACCGGGATATTATCATGAAACCACGGGTGATCAACTTCATCCCGACTTAACCTATCAATCATTTCTAAATCAAAGGGACTATAGATTACTTTGAGTTTCCATTCAGGCACACCAAAATTTCGATGAACATCTTCCGCCAGCCCCCGCGCATTGGTTATAACCAAATCGGCTTGGGGATATGTAATTTGCATCAAGCGCATGAAAACTCGCCCTGCCAGATTATGGCTGTACTGAATGGAATTATAATTTTGTTCGGTAATAATACACTTGTGCTTCCCGCGAAAGAGTCTCTTTACAAGAATATTTGCTATATTGGCACGGGGTAGAAAACTCATAACAACCCTGGGATTTTCATCTTTAATGACACGGGCAGTGGTGGAAGTCATCAAAAGCGCATTCATGGCACGCAAGGAACGACTCTTGGTTCTAGCCGCTAAGTTTTCAATCGTGAGTATTCGAACGCTATCGGGGTATGTATATACACTTCCTTGACCCTCCAGCATAAGTAAAACAATATCGTATTCTTTGTGTAGATTCCAAACCAATTCGGCAATGATCCGGGTAGTGCCACCCTTGACCATTGCATTAGTGACTAGAATTAGTAATTTCTCAGCCATTTCTGATCACTTGTTTTAGTTCTTCAAATTTTAGAAATCGTATTAACGTATCCATTTTCTTATCCATTCAGCCGTTTTTTGAATACCTTCAGTCAGAGCAATTTCCGATTGCCAATTCAGTGTTTTCGTAGCCATGCCAGTATCTAAACGTAGTCGTTGAACATCAAATTTGCGTGCAACCTGGTATTTGACTTCGATATCCACTTTTAAAGTTTCTTCAATAATAGACACAAGTTGGTTCAAAGTATATCCCTGTGCCCCCGCCAGGTTAAAAATGGTATTTGCTTTGGCAGGTCTGTTTATCGCCGTTACAAGCGCGCGACTCATATCATCAATATAAAAATAATCTCTAAGCGATTCCCCATCACCCCAGATTGTAATTGTCTCACCACGTAGAGCCTTGTAAATGAAAACGGCAACAGCGCCCTGACGACGGAGAGGATTTTGACGGGGTCCATAAGGCACTGAAGGCCGAAAGATAACATACTCTAAACCATATAAATGGTAGTACATTTGCAGATATTTCTCTACGGCCAACTTAGTAATACCATAAGCATTGATAGGATCGGTGGGATGATTTTCCTTAATAGGGATGGTTTGAGGAATTCCATAAACTGTGCCACCTGATGAAATAAAAATGAAACGCTCTATCCCTCCTTGACGACAGGCTTCCAACAAACGAACAGTCGGCAACAAGTTCCGTTCCATATCAGCTAGCGGGTCCTCAATTGATGTTTCGGGGATACTTGTCCAAGCGACATGGTAAACGATATTAATGCCTCTATCGATGATAATCTGCTTCATAAACGTAACATTGCTATAATCTCCCTGGATATAGGTTACTTCTTTGGATAATGGTTCATATAAACATGGATAAAGGTCAAGTGAGACAACCTTATGTCGTCCTGATATAGCCAACTTGTCCACCAAATTTGAACCTATAAAATCATTTCCGCCAGTTACAAGAATGTTACTCACGGTTTTTCCTCCATTTGGGCGATAAACTCGTATCAACTATCACTCACAAACTCCAAGTTCTTTCCTTAGTTTTTATTCCTTGCTGATGTGTTCCTTGACGCTAAATCAAGGACGAGAATCCCTCGCCACATAAAGAAGAAGAGACCAATATATCAAAGCGTCACATGCTTCATGAACGAAACCACTAAAAACATAAAATCTAGGAATTTCGATTGTCGCTTTTATAAAGGCGTATTGTTGCACTAGATACTTTAAGATCAGAGTCAGACATTGACCTAAATCGTGGTTGCATGTATTTTTTGGGGACTGGAACAATTGGCCACTCTGTTTTGTCAAGCACGGTAATTTCAAAACCCTGTTTTTCAAAAATTTGCAGCATTTCGCCAAATCGAATGCGGTTTGTGTAGAAGCCTGAAGACGCCATCCAGTCTGCTTCCCATAGCTGGTCGCTGAAACGTAAATTATTAAGTGACGCTTCAACATGATCTTTGAAGTCAACTACATGCGTACAAATACCACCCGGCTTTAAAACACGCCAGCATTCCTGTATAGTGTTTACAAATTCTTTTTTTCGGACATGCTCAAGCACCGCTTGAGAGAAAATGAAATCCACACTATTGTCAGGCAGGCTACCCAAAGAGTGCAATCCACACGTTAGGAATTGAGCATCCAGAGAAAACAACATTTCTTTTATTGTGGCAGAGCCACTGATAGGCGGACAATGCAAACCTTGCCGGGAAAGCCATTGTGCAAAGTCCTTATAGGTATCTAACCCAGGTAATGAAAAATCATCCACATCCAGAAGAATTGCGCGCTGGAATCCATGAGCCTTTATGAGCAAGGCGGAAAATAAAGATTCGCCGGGTCCTAACTCCATCACAATCTTCCCAGTATTTATCTCTTTTCCCAACAGACCCGCCCAATTTAGATGCGCGGAAAACACATTGTAAGCATATGAGAAATCCTGCATTTTTCCATGCTTAAATATTCCCATCCGATACCATACCCCATGGGAAAACGGAATCCGAGAAAGAACTAACTTCATGGGTATTTTTATATACCAACGCATCTTTGCACCAACGGTCATTTGCACTTCTCCGATCTGTTTTTCTGTTTGCGATTCAAATGCACTGCTCCCAACTAAAAGAACCAAAAAGTCCGCGCATAAATTATTTACCCATTTTTTAAAACGCTTAACAGAACATCTTCGGTTTGGTTAACCATATTGTTAATGCCAAAATTTTCAAGAACACGAGCGCGAATTTTTTCGTGATCAATATTCTTGAGGAGGGTTATCATCTCTTCGATGCCAGCAGCCAATGCTTGAGGCGCACAAGGAGGCACTACCTTGCCCATATTCCCGACGATCAGGGCTGAATCGCCCACGTCTGTGATTACACAGGGTAAACCACACGACATGGCTTCACCAATGACGTTCGAAAAACCCTCTCCATAAGATGATGATGAAACCATTATATCCAGAGCATTATACACAGAAGGCATGTTTTGTTGATTTCCGACCCACAAAACCCGTTCTATTAAATCAAGAGAATCGCTTGTTTTCTGGAGTTTCTCCCTGTAACTGACCGGTCCATCTCCAACGCAAACAAAGCGCGCCTGAGGATTCATTTTTATCAACTGATTTGCAGCCCTAAGGAAAGTTACATGGTCTTTCATCGGATCCAATCTGCCAACAATGCCGATCAGGTGGTCTTTTTCAGGAATCCCCCATTCTTTTCGCTTGTCTATTCTCGCTTGCGCATTGGGTGTAAAATAGTTTGCATCGATTCCATTCGGAATAACACAAGATTTTTGGGCGGGATAACCATTGTGAACAGCTAATGTTATGCCCGCATATGAATTAAATATAATTTGATCGGCAAATTTGGATAAACGCCGTTCAATTATTTCATATGCTCTGTCTATCCACTCATACTTTTGTAAATCCATGAAAGAATGCCTTACTCCCCAAACCACTTTGCGTCCAGAGTAAAAAGGTTTGAGACACACATTTATTGAATTAGAATCTTCCATAAAACTATAAACAAGGTCGGGGCTTTCATTTCTAATCAACAATGCCAAATGATAAAAAAAACTAAAAATATCCCAGCGACCACTCTTATCTAGGGAACATAATTTAACCTTTGAATCAAGAAACTCTTCCAATCCTCCATTGGGGTAATATACAGCAACGGTAACGGTATGCCCACCTTGTGCGAGCCCATTAGCCAATGCCACAATTTGACGCTGCGCGCCGCCAAAATTAAGAGCACGAATCAATAAACATATACGCATCCTTTACCATCTCCCAAAAAAGTAATAGTGTTCCAAAGTTATACGACAGGTGGAGTTTTTTGCAACGACCAGAAACTTGTCATGGATATGGCGCGACCGAAATTGTTTTTTCCTAAATGCTTCTCCATAACCAAATCGATCTTTTCACTCCAGGGAAAAAGGATGAAACCATTTCCATACGTCAGGAAGGTTATTTCCAACACTTTAAACCCAACCTGATTTAATATGCGACGCATTCCCTCACCAGAAAACATACTCTGGTCTTGCACTCCTGTATTTTCTCCCAGAAATGATCCTATCCACCTATGAAATATCCGAAGGAATGAAAACCTATTAGGATAAGTGAAATATAGATGACCGCCCGGAATCAATGCCCGATAACATTCAGTAAGTGTATATAGGGGATTTTCAAACTTTTCCAGTAACCCCAATGCAAAGATGGCAGAAAAACGCTTACTTTCGAAAGGCAGGTTTTCAGCATCTCCCTGTAGAAAAAATGCCATCTGCGAATGATTTTGGCGGGCAACCTCAATCATCTCGGGAGAGAAATCCACCCCTACTACTGTTGCGTTGGACAAATCACTGGCTACCATAGATGTTGTATATCCGGGGCCGCACCCTAGATCTAATACTGAACGAGGTTGTAGTTCCTGTAAATGATGTCTTACGATTTTTAAGCGTTGTTGTTTTTCCAACCCAAAGAGGGATGTTGGGTTGAGATAATTTCGCGTATATTGTTGCGCAAAAGAGTCATAAAGCGCCTGAACTTGTTTTTTATCCTGAACATTTTTCGAAGTTTCCTGCTTGACCATGAACTTCATATAATTACTGACCTTTCGTTGCCATTCTCTCTTTTGCGGTAAGTAGACCCTTATCACGAATCTTCTTTTCCTTTAGCATATCAGGAGTTTCTACGCGCTTCTTTAGAATCAGATATATGACACCATTTTTTATCAGTTTTAATATATCATTGAATAGAAGCCCGGGTTCATTCTTATAAAATTCCCAATTACGACGGTATTTTCTCACTGGCCATAACCACTGTGAGAGGAACCGGCTGTAGAATTTCATATTATAAGTAACCATCAGAACCTTATTACCCAATATTTTGGCTATATTGTATATCGCCGGATCGTCAAAATCCACATCGCTTTTTTCCCGTATTACCAGGGAGACGTCGTAACGTGAGATTTTACCTGACTTCAATTCTCTCTTAGCCGCCTGAGTATCAATTTTTTCTGCGATAAGGACTTGGTCAAACAAAGCACCTGATTCGGGAGGTAATTCACGATCTTCCAAGGAAAGGATGTCAATGGAGATGCCTGGGAAATTCCTGCGAAAGGATTTTGTTATGATATATAGAAATACTCTTGGCGCCACGGATAATAATAATAGCCGTTTGATCTTTATTTCTTTTATCCGCTGCACATTTCTCTCAAAGGCAGTCTCAAGCTCTTCAATATGAAAATGGTGCAGTTGATCTTGCGACATCTCAAACTGTTCGCGAAAATCAACTCTGAGCTTCTCAATCTCCGGAGAAGGATGCTCCAGCAAGTCATCCAGTTCCAAAGGGTCGTTTTCCAAAGAAAATAGCCCCTCGGCGTTTTCATCATGATAGAAAACATACTTGTATTTGTCGGTCCTCAAAACAGTAATCCTGCCTGGGGCTAGTGTGAGACGTGTGTCGATTCTAATAACTCGGCTCTCCCATTGCGCCGACCCATCCTCCAATAGTTTGGATAGATCGAGTCCTTGAACGTTTTTCATTCGAGGATCATCGGTTTCGACTTCCAAGAGGTGAAGCAGAGTTGGAAACAAATCAATGAGACCAACAAGTTGGTGAACTTTGTGAGGTTCACATCCAGGGTATTTTATAAAAAGCGGTACCCGGATGTTATCGTCAGTGACAACCATGTCATGCCGCATGTTCATCCTCCCCCTTGCCTGAGTGATCCCGGACCTAGGGTCGGGATAACCATGATCGGATGTTATTACTATGACACTGTCATCATAAAGACCGAAATTCTTGAATAGTTGCAACGCTTCTTTGACTGTATCCGATACCAGGGGATCATCGCGGCAATCGTACCATAACAAGAAGAAGGACGGACCTTGTACACCTGCGTTGAGTACATTTTCCAATATTAGATTTACTTGATGGTTAGTCCACCATTTTCCATGCGAAATTCCTTTGGGGAAGTACCTATATGAAATTGGATGCAACAAATCCTTCATTACTTCTCGATCTTCCTTCGAGTTGTGAATGGCATAATTAGTATAACCAGCGCTTGAGAGAACCTCTTGTAATGAGATAATTACCTTTGGGTCAAATTGCCAATCGTCGAAGTGCCTTGCGACAAAGCAGGAGGGCATTCCGGTAAACATTGCTGCTCCTGAAAGGATTGAACTTGGCGCGGAAGTAAATGCGTTCAAAAACTCGACACTCTCTAGCGCAAACTCGTCCATGATGTCGAGCCTATCTCTTTCATCAGCGCCAGTTCGATATGCCCTTATACTGTCAACAATGATCCAAATGAGGTTTTTCCGTTTGTGCATCATTCATCTCCGAACAAGATTATTTCAAACACCACACGCCCAGCAGCAACATAATGGCGAGATTAATTGGGCGCATTTTATTGCCCCTTGCATGCTCCGTCAGGCAGCTAATCAAAGGCACAGTTTCTGATACTCCACGCTTGATTAGCACACGCAAAGAACATTCCAAAATTAATCCAACACCTATTTTCTCCCCAGAAGGGCGGAATCTCTTATTTCTACATTAGGAAGATTGTACAATGATAAATATTGCTCTACCACAAAATCAATGGAATAACGTTCAATCACCGATTTGCGCGCACTTATCCCCAACCGAGCAGACATTTTATCATTACTCAGTATTCGTTCAATGGCTTGTGATAAATCATGCGCTGATGAATTGGGCACTAGAATGCCATTCACATCATGCTGTATGATCTCCTTGTTTCCTCCTACTGCGGTCGCAATCACCGGCAAGCCACAAGCCATTGCT
>Ga0100396_1003358_pt1 | contig 10418 bp, 12 predicted proteins | sample CryGeymeta201520_FD_81551 | JGI IMG/M metagenome (GOLD analysis project Ga0100396, IMG submission 81551) | Groundwater microbial communities from Crystal Geyser aquifers in Utah, USA - Crystal Geyser metaG 2015-20 | ecosystem: Environmental > Aquatic > Deep subsurface > Groundwater | place: USA... | reverse complement strand
TTTAGAAAGTGGGCGAGAAAATTAATTACTAATAATCCCGAGCATATTTATTACTTTGATACTAAAAGCACGAAGTTATTAATCGCTGCTTGCCTAGGTGCCCAATCTGTACGGCAGGGTGAGATGTATATAAACCCACTACTCTTAAGAGAATTTTTAAACACCAACTTGATTGAAACACGACAGTTAATCCTTGATATTGGATTTTCAGAAAATGAGTTTAAGGACTTTGAAAGAAATATTTATTTACAATTTGGATTAAGTAATGAGACACTTTGATTTGTCGCCATCTACATTGGGATTATTTAAATAAAAAATTATGAAAAAGGTAATTAAAACAATTATATTATTATTAGTTTTATGCCTTTTCGTGTTTGGCTTTTATCTTTATAAACTGCATTCTTTGGCGTTGATAGGTAATAAGATATTTGAACAAAGATGCCTTAATGTTAATCCTCATTTGATAAGTTATAAAAATTCTTTCTTGAAATTTGCAGATTATCTCAATAATCCTAAAAATTATTCCAGTGAAGAGGTCAAAAGTTATTGGGATAGCTATATTTCAGAAATGAGAGCCTATGTTCCTGAGGAGGACAAATGGCTCGAAGATGACAAAAAGTATATTAATCGTTGGGATTTTAAACTTATTGAGCCTTGGTATATCAAAGAAGCCAGCGTATATCAATTGGAAATGTATAAAGGTTATAGGGATGAGGCATTTTATATGCTGGAACTATATGATAATAAAACTCCGGGTGAAGAATTTAGTACAAAATTCTCTGAAGCAAAGGATAGAAGAAGTAAGTATGTCGGATTATATGAAGATGTTTTTGATAAAGCAGCACCACTACGTGACTGGAGAAAAATATTCGGAATGGTTCCCGTACCTGCCGGATGTACCGATGAAAATACAATAATTCCTGACACATCAGGGTCAATAAATTGGGGTACTCCGACACCGACACCTGCAATTAAAAACCCTGAAATTATTTCGTAGCATGGTGTAATATAAATTATGGATAAAGAGATGAAAATAGATGAAATTATTGTAAAAGTTAACAAACCAATTAGTCTATAAACTATACGGTTTCTCGCCGGAGGAAATGACATCCTCCCCGCTTTGAAAGGCGGGGTTTCCCGTCCAAACGAGGATGATACTTCGGCAAGCTCAGTATCATACTGAGTGATATCGAAGTATGACATATCAGTTTCAATTCATCCCCGGTGTACACCGGGGTGTTCTTGAAATCTGTTATAAAGATTATGGAGGAGAAAGTATGAAAAAAAATAAACAACCGCTTAATAATCAAATTACTATCTATCAATCACCTGACGGCGGAGTGAACATCGAGGTATTGTACGCTGATGAAAATATCTGGTTGACACAGAAATTGATTGCTCAACTTTTTGATGTTGATGTGCGTACGGTTAACGAGCATTTGAAAAATATATTTTTGGAGCAAGAACTCGTTGAAAATTCAGTTATCCGGAAATTCCGGATAACTGCCACAGACGGTAAAGAATATAAAACAAATTGATTAATAAAAATGAAACAGGATAAAACAAAGATTATCAGCGGCAAGGATTTGGGGCAGTTGGTATGAAAAATACGATTAAATGTAAATATTGCGGAAAGGAAATAGAAATCTCAGAGGCATTACGTCATGATTTTGAAGAACAGTTCCGTGTTGAAGAAAGAGAAAAAGGTAAAAAAGAAGCTTTAGAAGAGATTGATTTAAAAGTAAAAGACAAAGAAAACGAAAATCAGGAACTTCGGGATAGAAATAAAGAATTAGGAAATCAGTTATTAGAACTGACTAAAAGTATCAGAGAATTAAAAGATCAGAATGACAGAAGGGATATTGAAGCTCAAAAGAAAATAAATGAAGAATCCAGTAAAGCCCGTGAAGAAGGCGCAAAGCAGGAAAGAGAAAAAACAGGGTTGGAAGTAGATGAACTTAAGAAGAAACTTACGGATACCGAGAAAGCCCTGATTGACGCACAGGCAAAGGCAAAACAAGGCTCTCAGCAGCTTCAAGGTGAAGTGTTGGAACTTGATTTAGAAACTAAACTCAAAAAAGCATTCACATATGATGAAATTTCTCCGATAGGCAAAGGTGTAGAAGGCGGAGATATTATTCAAACAGTTAAAAATCAGGCAGGTAAAACGGCAGGGACAATTCTTTGGGAAACAAAAAGAGCCAAATGGAGTCCCTCTTGGCTTCCTAAACTCAGAGAAGACGGAAGAAAATTTGACGCAACTTTGGTCGTACTGGTTACAATAAATCTTCCGAAAGAAATTGAAAATTTTAAAGTTATGGATGGGGTAATTATTACTTCATATCCTTATTCTCTTTCACTTGCGGGACTCTTGCGAAGAAATGTCATGTCAATTGCCTCGGCAAAGTTCACCGCCGAAAACAAAGATGAAAAACTGGAATCTCTGTATCAATATCTTCAAAGCGAGGCATTCAGAAACAGATTTGAAGCGTTTGCTGAAGGAGTAGTTGAAATGCAGGATGATCTTCTGACAGAAAAAAGATCAATGGAGCGGTCGTGGAAGAAAAGGGAAACACAAATAAACAGAACTGTAAATAATATGTCTAAAATGTATGGAGAATTACAGGGAATAATGGGACCCGCACTGCCGGATATTAAAAAACTGTCGCTTCCCGCCGGAGACTTGGAGCGGGTAGCGGGAATCGAACCCGCGTAACCTGATTGGCAACCAGGTGTATTACCATTGTACTATACCCGCACCTGTGCCGAGATCCAGAGTCGAACTGAAATTTGACGCTCTTCAGGCGCCCGCCTTGACCACCTTGGCTATCTCGGCTTGTATTCAAGACGAGACAACGTTCTCGCTTTAGCGAGGTTGTTATCTCGACATAAAGAAAATTATATCAAATTGTGGTCGATGCAGGGCTCGAACCTGCGGCCTTTCGGATGTAAACCGAACGCTCTTCCGACTGAGCTAATCGACCTTTCACTTTGTTCAGTAAACCCTATAGTGCGGATGAGAGGATTCGAACCCCCACGCCTTTCGGCACAGCTCCTTGGGCTGCTGCGTATGCCAGTTCCGCCACATCCGCCTATTTGAAAATATTCTTCTTCATCCAACGTCGTCCAGCTGCTGATTTTAAATATTTCTCTTTTTTATGAGCTTTAATCCTATTATCTACAATTTCCTTATATATTACAAACCAAGGTTTGTATCGTTTTGTATAGGAATGATAACCAGAATTATGTTGTAACAAACGTCTTTGCAGATCGTTAGTTATTCCAACATATGTCTTTTTGTAATTCTTGCTTTTCAGAATATAAACAATGTACATTCCCATTCCGCCCGCCTTGACTCGTCGCAAGGCGAGGCAGGCCACATCCGCTTAGTATTAATGTGCCGAAGGTGGGATTTGAACCCACACGCTTTGTAAAAAGCACACGTCCCTGAAACGTGCCTGTCTACCAATTCCAGCACTTCGGCCAGTTCCCTGCCCGCAGATGCTGCGCATCAAGCGTTGCAGGCGGGCGCCACTTGCCCTCTTATGGCTATTATACCAAAAAAACTCCTGTTACAATTAAACATATGTCTAAATTTGTCAAAACCTTGTTATTTCTTTCTTTTCTTCCTGGTTTTGTTTTTCTTTCTCCGTCAAAGACATTTGCCGTATATGACCCGGCCAGCGTTCCCAATAATTCCTTTGGGATTCATATCGCAAATATTCAAGACCTTGATAATGCTGCAAAACTAGTTAATTCATCAGGCGGTGATTGGGGGTATGTAACTTTGGTAATAACTGAAGATAATCGCACCATTAGTCTTTGGCAGGAAGTTTTCAATAATATAAGAAGGTTACATCTAATTCCCATTGTCAGGGTGGCAACTAAAGAAGAAAACGGTAGCTGGAAAAAACCGGTTATTGGGGAAATAGACAGCTGGGTTTCATTTTTTAATTCATTAAACTGGGTAATCAGAAATAGGTATGTAGTTATAGGAAACGAAGTGAACCTTGGAAAAGAATGGGGTGGGGAGGTCAATCCGGAAGCGTACGCGACGTATATAAAAGAATTTACAAATAAACTAAAGGCTACAAATCCCGATTATTTTATAATGCCTGCCGGTTTTGACGCTTCTTTACCTACGTCAAAGGGTTCTTTGGATGAGTCTACTTACTTAATAAGAATGATCAGAAAAGAACCTGATATTTTTGAATTAGTTGACGGCTGGGCCTCGCATTCCTACCCTAATCCCAACTTTTCAGGATCGGAATATGCTTACGGCAGGGGAACGGTCAGAACATTTGAATGGGAAACGTCCTTTCTTAAAGGTCTGGGAGTAAAAAAAGATCTGCCCGTATTCATCACGGAAACCGGTTGGTCTCAAAAAAATTTAAAGGAAGAAATAATTAGTAAAAAACTCAACTTTGCTTTTGAAAATGTCTGGAACGATAAAAATGTGGTTGCGGTAACTCCTTTTATTCTAAACTACGAGTTTCCCCCTTTTGATATGTTTTCCTGGAAAAATAACGGTTCATATAACAGCCTCTATGAAAATATGCAAAAGCTCAGTAAAATCGCAGGCTGCCCTATTCAAGAGGATAAGGCAGATATATCAAGAATATTTGTTCCGGCAATTAATCTTTTGGGGAGGGAATTTACAGGACTTTTTTTTGTCGAAAATAAAGGCCAGACGATTTGGGTTAAAGATAATTTGAAAGTCATTGACGAAAACTCAAACAACCTGGAAATCGTCAAAATATCCCTCAGTTCATTTGAACCGGGGGGCTCCGGATTTATCGTCTTTAGAGGCATATCTCCGACAACCGAAGGGAATTATCAAAAAAGCGTCCAACTAATGAATAACAACAGTAACATTTCTGCTCCGATCTATTTTAAAATTCTTTCTGTGGCCACCATCCGCATAAAACTGGAACGCTTCCTTGACTTGATCTTCGCTTTATGGCATCCTGACAAGTAGTGGAAAGCATCAAGGAAAACAGTTTTTCATTCTGGAAGAATCTTGTCTTTTTTGTCGTCTTTTTTACCGTTACCCCCTTAACCCTAGGAGCTTCTCTTTATTCGCTTCTCTCATTTAACAGAAACAAAGTTGGCGGCCAAACTCAAAAATTAGACTATCAGAATAGCAGTACAAGCGTCTTTGGAGCCAAGATCTATGCCTCTTTGCCTACCGACTTTCCTTCAATATCCGGGGAAGTGCAAGCCTCCGATGCAAGAGCGGAAATTATCCGCCAATATCTTTTAAGGTACAAATCCCCTATGTCTTCCTATGCCGATTACATCGTTAAAACCGCCGACGAATTCAATATCGACTACCGCCTGACAACCGCCATCGCCCAGCAAGAATCAAACCTCTGCAAATTAGCTCCGCCAAAAACCTTTAACTGTTGGGGGTGGGGGATTCATAGCGAAGGGACCTTGGGTTTCTCGTCTTATGAGGAAGGAATAAAAGCGGTAACCATGGGGATTGCTCAAAACTATATAGCTAAGGGACTTGATACTCCCGAAAAAATCATGTCCAAATATACACCCCTTTCAAACGGCTCCTGGGCCAGAGGCGTTGAAGAGTTTCTTAGTCAAATGGAGTAAGCATAGCTTGGCCATTTGTACCACAAATGGTAAAATAGAAACCTATGCCGGCCGCCTATGACACATACGATTATCCTTCCTACTGGGATGATCGTGAATATGAACACAAGGCCGAATATTATGCCATAAGAACACTCCTTGATAAAATTCCGGACATAAAAACTATTATTGAGATCGGCGCCGGCTACGGCAGGCTTTTTTCATCTTTTTCATATAGGGCCAAAAAAATAATACTTTCAGATCCTTCCGCTTCATCCTTAAGTCTGGCCAGAAAGAAAATTCGAAATAATAAAAAGGCAATTTTTATTCAGTCAAGTCTAGAAAATTTACCAAATCAATTAAGAGGCGGAACCAGCGATTTGGTAATAATGGTTAGGGTTCTTCATCATATTAAAGATACGCAAGAAGCATTTAAGATTGTTGCCAAGCTTCTTAAGGAAAACGGTTTTTTTATTTTGGAATTTGCCAATAAAGGCCATATTAAGGCTACTTTAAGGGAATTCTATAAGGGAAATTTAACGTTTCCCCTTGATATTTCTCCTATAGATAAAAGTTGCAAGAAATCAAGAAAAAATAAATGTCTTCCTTTCATCAACTACCATCCGGACGCAATAATCGAGCAGTTAAAAAATGCAGGATTTACAATTATTGAAAAGCTGTCGGTTTCCAACATTCGATCAACTTTCCTGAAAAAAATAATTACAACCGCAACATTAATAGATATTGAAAAAGCCTTACAAAAACCTTTAAGTCATCTTAACTTCGGACCCTCAATTTTTATCCTAGCTAAAAAACATCCTATATCTTGACAACCCATAGTTGATATGCTATAGTACGCATAGATTTCGAGGCTTGTTCAGGTCAAACTGATACAGGCGTTGGGATTTTTTTTGAGGGGTACCGTCCGGTACCCCTCTTCTTTTTAGGAAAGTCTTAGCCACAAAGAAGGTATATAATATGAGTATGCCCTCGTGGCGGAACTGGTATACGCGTACGGTTTAGGACCGTATTCCTTTACAGGATTAGGGGTTCAAATCCTCTCGAGGGCACATTGTAAAAGTGGTAATTAATAACTACAATAGATATTAATGTCCCAAGAGTTCATACATCTTCACGCAAATAAGTTAAATAGAAATCATAATGTTTTCTTTCTTTTTATCCCCGCTATAATTTTTGCCTTATTGGTTGCCATTCTTTATTCACTAATACACCCTTAAATGGATAGTTTTAAAAAGGTTTTACTGCCGATTCTTTTAGTAATTATATTTATTACTGTCGCCGGAATGTTTTACAGAAAAATGCAGGAGCTTCCTGTAGCACAAGTAATTAAAACCGTTAAGATCGGAAACGCATCTATCAAAGCGGAAGTTGCCGATAGCGACGCCGAAAGGCAAAAGGGATTATCCGGAAGATCGGCTTTGGGAAAAGACAGCGGAATGCTGTTTGTAATTAGCAACGGAAAGGCAACTCCGACCTTCTGGATGAAAGATATGAAGTTTGCAATTGATATTATTTGGATACATTCGTCATCCGGCGATGTAAAAGCCGGAAAAATAGTCCAGATAGATAAAAATGTTGAGCCCCGGACAGGCAGTACTCCCGACAGCAAACTTAAACTCTACAGTTCGAAATCTGCTGTCGACTATGTTCTGGAGGTTAACTCCGGCTATTCGGATTTACACAACATAAAGGTGGGGGATAGCCTTTTAATTGAGTAGGCTAAATTCCCACATCCAGATTAGTCCGTATAAAACCCGAAGTAAAGAGGTAAATTAACGAGTTTACCTCGCTTTAGCGGGCTTCCTGAGGTTTGGCCTCATTGACGTTAATCTTCCTTCCTTTAAGGTCTGCTCCGTTTAAGGTTTCTATTGCTTTCTTTGCTTCTTCATCGCTTGATAGTTCAATAAAACCAAATCCGCGGGATCTGCCTGTCATTTTGTCCATAATAACTACGGCGTCAACAACAGTTCCTGCTTGTGCAAATAGAGCCCTAAGATCATCACCTGTAACGGTATAATCCAAATTTCCTATAAATAATTTAGCTGCCATGAATTTTATCTCCTTTCTAATCCCTACTAGAAGACTCCTCCTCGAAGTTACTCGAAGCCATCACTCTAAAACGGGCAAAGATATTGTATAATACTATTATGCCAAAAGCAAAACCAACGTCATCACCTCTGGTAAAAAGTAAACTTGGGCCGGCTTTGGGATTTGGAACCCCAAGCTTTTTTAGGGGTTCCAGATTTTCAGGTAAACCCAATTTCCAGGGTCCGAAATTTAATCCATCCCAATTCCATACCCAGCATAAAGGCGGATCATGATATGAATGTAAAAATCACATCGACTGTTGCCAAAGAGGAAAACGGTAATATTCAAATTACCTTTACTATTCCATATTCTCAAATTTTCCAAGCTCAGGAAAAAGTAGTTGAAGAATATGCCAAAGAAACCGAAATTCCCGGATTTAGAAAAGGCAATGCCCCGGTTGAAAAAGTAAGAGAAAAAATTCCTGCAGCTGCCCTAACGGAAAAATCTTTGGCAAAAATTCTTCCCGAAGCGTTATCATCTGCCATTAACGAAAATAAATTAAGACCTGCGATTTATCCGAAATTTGAGCTTATCAAGGCTAAGGAAAATGAGCCGTGGGAAGTCAGAGCTATAACCTGCGAACTTCCGCTGGTTATCTTACCCGACTACGCAAAATTAATTAAAGAACAAACCATTATATTACCAAAAGAAGAATCCCACTCCGCTGAAGCTTCGCGGGACAAGAAAGAGCAAAAAGTAATCAAAGTATTATTGGACAGTGTCAAAATAAACATCCCAAAATTACTTATTACGGAGGAAGTTGACGCAAGACTTTCCTCGCTTCTTCAGAGAATTGAGAAACTTGGTCTTTCTTTAGAAGGCTATCTAGGGTCAATTGGTAAAACCCCCGGAAAATTAAGAGAGGAGTATGAACTTCAGGCCAAAAACACCATAACAATTGAGCTTATACTAAATGAGGTAATTAAGGAGCAAAAAATAGATGTTTCGGAAAAAGAAGTTGACGAAGCCATAAAAGCAGCCTCCGCCGATGCCAAACTTGCGGAAAGCCTAAATACTCCCGAGCAAAGAAGGTTTATCAAAAGCGTTTTAGCCAGACGCTCCGCGCTTGACTACCTTACTTCCTTGGTCTAAAATGCAGCCGGAAATAAGTCTATGGACAAAGCACAAAAGACTAAAGTTCAAACTGCGGCAAGGCGCACAAACGTTCTTGAATCTTTAAAGGATATCGGTTCCGGCGTCACATCATCCTTAAATACAGACCTTTTAGGAGGAATTTCCAAAGACCTTCTTGAACAAATCCTAAACAGAAAAGGCCCGGGCAAAAAAACTTCAGGAGATATCCGCGTGGGAGAGTCGTTGGAATTTTCGGATCTTCTTTCGGGAAAACACGAAGAAAATTTAAAATTAAGGAATCAAATTGCTTTTGAAAGAAGGTTGATTACCGAAGAAAAGGAAGTTTCAGAAAAGAAAACAAACGAGCTTAAGGTCCAGCTTCAGGCACTTATGCAGGAAGTTTCTTACCTTGCCAAAACCACCCAAAGCCTAGGAGAAGAAGTTGAAGTTGCAACAATGCAGGCTCCAAGCCAACCCGGAATTTATCATATTATCTTTTTTGAAAAAATAATTGATTTTATTAGAAACTTTAGAAAAAACATAGACAGCGCATCAGTCTGGCTGGGAGCATCAAATAAAAGAGCAGAAAAGAAAAATTATTGGGCGATGTACAAGAAAAGAGGGGCTTCTTTCCTTCTCTCGGGCGAAAGCTATTCCCAAAGATCGGCTGGATAAAACGATATTATATTATTGCTATATAGAACCAAAGATAGTATTATGGGGGTATAGTAACTAGATGGTTCGATATTAAAGATAAAGCACTAGATTTAAGACAAAAAGGCAAATCTATAAGGTTTGTTGAAAAGAAATTGGGCATTCCTCGATCAACCTTAAGTGGATGGTTTAAAAATATTATTCTTACCGATACACAACTAAAAATTCTTGAAGCTCAACATCAGAAAGGCATGATTAAGGGTAGGAAAAAAGCTGTTTTGTGGCACAATCAACAAAAAGAAAATCATTTAAGTAAGGCAAAAACTCAAGCCCTAGACACCCTTTCTCATATAAATTTCAAGGATGTTCATATAACCGAACTGGCTCTTTCAATGCTGTATATAGGAGAAGGCTCCAGAGACAATCTTACTTCTATCGGAAACACAAATCCTCTAATTCTAAAGTTTTTTATCAGTTGTTTGTATAAGTTATATGCTATCAAACCAGCAGAAATTAAATGTGACTTGCATTTAAGATACGATCAAGATCCAAAATCATTAATAAGATATTGGTCAAAAACACTATCTATTCCACAAAATAGTTTTCACTCAACAAAGGATATAAGAACAAAGGGGTCCAAAACCTATCCAAACTACAAAGGTGTGTGTATTGTACGCTGTGGGAAAATGGCTATTTTAAGAAAGTTAGTCTTCCTTAGTGAGGAATTTTGTAATAAAATTGTAACTACAGGAGATAATAGCTTTATTACTTAGGCTATTTACGGACTCGTAGCTCAGTTGGTTAGAGCGTTGCATCGACATTGCAAAGGTCCTCGGTTCGAGCCCGAGCGGGTCCACAATTTAGATAGTTAATTTAATTACTTCACAAATAAGAAGAAAAGAAGAGCAAGGATAATTCTATAAAAGAGTGGGGATATTGGTTAAATTTAAATAACTTAAAGATTTATGACATCCTCCCCGCTCTAAAGAGCGGGG
>Ga0100396_1003356_pt1 | contig 10420 bp, 9 predicted proteins | sample CryGeymeta201520_FD_81551 | JGI IMG/M metagenome (GOLD analysis project Ga0100396, IMG submission 81551) | Groundwater microbial communities from Crystal Geyser aquifers in Utah, USA - Crystal Geyser metaG 2015-20 | ecosystem: Environmental > Aquatic > Deep subsurface > Groundwater | place: USA... | reverse complement strand
TTTTAGAGATATTCGAAAAAAAGACAAATCGTACACCAAAGTCAGTTACCGATGTATGCAAGAAGCGCATAAAAGATTACGAGTTGTGAGCAGGGGGGTAAGGCCATGATGGAAAAAACCAAAAAAAATATATTAGAGAGCAAGGGATGGAAAGTTGGAACAACAACTGAATTCCTGGGGTTGTCATCAGAAGAGGCAAGGTATATCGAATTGAAACTGGCACTGAGTGAACATTTGAAGAAACAGCGTATCAAACAAAAAATTACACAGGAGCAGTTGGCGAAGATGATAAGTTCAAGCCAGTCGCGTGTTGCAAAAATGGAAAAAGGCGACCCGACTGTTTCATTGGATTTATTGGTGAGATCTTTATTGACTTTGGGGACTTCTGAAAATGACTTGGCAAAAGTCATAGCAGCGGCAAATTAAAGTTTAAAGGCGCCCAAAAAATCACTCCAGTGGGCACGCCGGACCTCGGCGCCCCGCTGAGTTCAAACGTTCCCGGCAGGAGAGAAACATCAATGGAGCAGAGACAGTTTATTGACAGACTCGCCACCGTGCTTGGTGAATCGGCCAGAGAGGTAATCTATTCGTGTATTGGCGATCTGGTCGTGAACGGGATCCAAGTCTCCCGTTTCGCCCCATCCGATCATGTGCCCAATCGCCAGGACGTCACACAGTACCTGGCGGCGTGGTGCAGGTATGCTCAACTCAGCGAAGACGCTTGCCGGACATGGCTCTGCGACTATGCGGTGTCAATGCTCTCCTCGTTGTCCAACTCGTCTCCGTCCGGTATCCGCCACAACACGAAGTCCTGTGTTAAGTACATATACAGGAATGACCGCCCGTTTATCTGCGAGCGCGAGGGTAATGGGTTTCGAGCAGAGTGCAGCAAAGCATGTCGTGTCTACAACGAGATGGCGATTAAGGCTGCAACGACAAGAGCCGATTCCTTGGCCGCGATGAATCAGCGACATGCTGTGGCTCCCCCAACAACTGCGGTGCCCTTGGTGAAGCAAGTCTACCGCGAGCGGTTCCGGTCCGCAATGCAACTCGTTTCGCGTGAGTTGTCGAAGGGAACAAAGAAGAACGGCATTCTCAACCTTCTCAAACAACAAGGCATGAAGACCAGAACGGGGCGAGAATGGACGTATGGCATTCTAGTCTCTGAAATCCAAAAACTCGGATAGAATGCCGAACCAGATTTCGCACCGTACCGTTGACCCGCTGGGTCAACGTCCGGTGAAAATCGACGTTATGTGATTAAGGCAACTATTCTGCTATAAACTTGAAACCAATAACTCAGCCAAAGGAGGAGGCTTAAAATGACTTACCGCATTTCTCCAGTTTGGTGGCCAATTATGAGCTAGAGGCCATCCGAAAGGCCTATAATCGGCTATGCTGAAAAACAACAGGTGGTCCGTCCTTGCCTTCTGGAGAACCTTTCTATGGTTCTGGAATATGGGGCAGGGTTGGAGGTATGGCTAGGCAAGGATATGTGGTCTTCTGAGAGCCTGGGGATCTGTGTTACCATACAAAATGAGGAATAGCCCAAATTGTATGGTAACGTTTGCTTGACACAAGTTACCATACAGTCTATCGTTTTTGAAACTCTGTATGGTAACGGGGAGCGGCATGGCGATAAAGGGTATATTAAGAGAGGAATTGGATAATTCCATCAGAATGCAGAAAAGGTATGACGAGGAGCTTGAAAAGCTTCCCGCGGGCAGCCTTGTAAAGAAGAAAATCAAGGGACATGAATATTACTATATTGTTCTTCGAGAAAATAAAAAAGTGAGGTTTGCCTATCAGGGGAAGGAGGTGTCTGAATCAGTTTTTGAAGAGTACGCAAGGGCGAAGGAGCTTCGCGCGAAGTACCGGAACCTCCTGTCTCAGGTCAAAAGGCAGATAAAGTTCCTGAAAGGGGTATTGCGTGGACAGGAGTCAATATGACCTCTGCCTTGAAGTGCTCAAACGGTTGGATGATTCTGGCATTCTGCCGAAAACCGTTTTGATAGGGAGTTGGTGCCTGCCGCTGTACAAGAATTTCTATCTCGGTCATCATGATATCTCATCATTACGAACGCGCGACATAGATTTTCTCATTTCTCGGAGGACAACATTTGCCAATAAAGTGGACCTGCCTGCCTTGCTCGAAGATTTGGGCTTTGTTCTGGAGCACAGTTTCCCCGAGGGATATGTCAGATTGATCCATCCCGAGTTGATACTTGAATTCCTGGTGCCGGAAGCAGGCCGAGGGACTTCAAAGCCTTATCCCCTGACTGAATTGGGCGTTAATGCACAAAGATTGAGATTCCTGGGACTCCTTGAATGGGATACGATAGTTGTTGATTTTGGTGGCTTGAAAGTGACCATCCCACACCCTGTCAATTTCGGGCTGCACAAAATTCTGGTATCTTCGAGGCGCACTGACGCTGACAAGAAGGCTAAGGATATTAAGGCAGGCGTGGAGGTGTTAAGAATGTGCGCTGAGAACATGGATGGGCCAAGGATTGTTGACTTGTTCGGGACTATTTCTCAAAAGCAGCGGCAGAGGATAATCAAATCTCTCGAAGCCAGTGGAGCTGAAGACTTACTGAAAATGCTGGACTGATAGACAGGGATTGGATAAAGGCGAATTCTCCGCCGCTCTTATACAATCCTTGACATGCATATCTTAGCCCCAGAGCGCATATTATCAGGATAGAAGTTAACTATGCATAGATTCTTCAATAAATGAAATAGCTCCGCACAACCCTCATAAAAATGCCTTGCAGATGATACGGCAAGGACGTATTATCAACCAATGGAATTCATCAAAGCCGCGGGGTTTACGAAGTATGCTTACGATTATCTCTCTAAAGATGAAGTTGCAATGATCCCTGCTCACCTTCTGCGTAAAATCGCAAAGGAACTTGAAGATGCCTAAGCGTAATATTGGTCAGGAAATTATTGAAGGTGTCAGTCACGTTAAAGCCTATAAGGCCGGGAAGACAGATTTGCGCGTTCATGGCATGAAAGAGGCATCTCATCCGCAGGTGATCCGTGCCAAGCTGAAACTATCCCAGTCGGCCTTTGCGGGCTTATTGGGGGTAAGTTTGCGAACGCTTCAGGATTGGGAGCAGGGAAGGCGAAGGCCTAGCGGGGCAGCCATTGCTCTATTGAGGATTGCGGAGCAAAAGCCGGAGGTCTTTTTGGAGATTTCATAAGGAAACAGTAAAGCTCTTTTTCAGTTATCCAACGCATCTATCGAGGCGGATAGAAAGGATATGGTTCTTTCAACATCCAATAATGACACCGCTTATGCCCCGGGATTATTTACTTTCCTTCATAACGTCCTGAGCTGCAATAAATGACTGACCACCTCTGGCCGAAAGTATCCCCCCGCCTTACCGGCTCAGAAGCCGAAAAGAGATTCTATGAAGCATTGAGGTCAGGCCTTCCCGAAAGATGGTGGGCATGGCACAGCCTTAGACTCAGGAGCACAAGCTCGGGAAGATTCGATGAGGCTGATTTCATAATCGCAGATCCCGGAAGACCCGGCATCCTGATTATTGAAGTAAAAGGCGGCCTGATTGAGATAAGGGACGGCCAGTGGTATCAAAACGGCCGGCCCATGGATTCCAGGCCCCTCGATGAGGCCGTATCCTTCAGAACTATACTTGCTGAAAGGATAAAGGATCTCAATCTCAATCCTCCTACAATCGGATGCGCCGTATGCTTTCCTGCCACCATATCCGACCATCGCCTCCAGGGAGAAGGCCTCCAGGGTATTTTGATAGGATGTAACGACCTTCCGCACCTGAGGGTGATCCTCCCTGATATAATGAACCGTGCCGTGCCCGACCCGTGGTCCCCGTCACAGGGTTGGATTGATGCGCTTCACAGACTCTGGGGGGAGACATGGGTGCCGGGTCTCTGCCTTGGAAGCAAAGTCCATATTGATGAGGAAAGACGTCTTCCACTTGATCTTGAGCAGATAGCCGTCCTTGAAAGCCTTGAGGAAAACGATCGCCTTCTGATCAGAGGCTCTGCCGGAACCGGAAAAACATTGCTTGCAAGGGAGGCCGCTCTTCGGGAGGCGGAAGAGGGAAAGCGAGTCCTTTTTCTCTGCTACACGGACGCCCTCGCGCTTAATCTCAAAAGATCTTTAGCCTACCCGAATCTGACGGTAAACGCGGTTAGAACCTTTGCATCAGCCCTTCTTGGCGAAAAAGCCCCTGATAAGTCCCCTGGAATACCATCTGAGTATTGGGAGAGCGTAAGCATAAGGGCGGCCCTTGATGGCCTTCCTCCAAGAGATGAAAGATGGGATACGGTAATCGTTGATGAAGGGCAGGACCTGAGCACGGATGACTGGGAGCTTGTCAGGGAATGCCTGGTGCCTCAAGGAAGGCTCTGGGTATTTGCTGATGAAACTCAGGCCTTCTGGAAGGACAGGGGAGTGCCTGAAGATATTATCGAAAAATTCATGAAATTCACCCTCAAAAGACCCTACCGGTGCCATCCTGCAATTCAGCATCTAAGTGACTGCTACGGAGGCCCCTGCGATAAAGACCCTCAAACCCTCCGGGCGGGCATAAAGGATGGAACAATCAACATTGTCACAAGCTCGGAGGGAAGGCTCCTAAAGCAGATCGGAAAAGAGATTAACAGGTTTTTATCAGGCGGCCTTGCTCCATCCCAGATAGCGGTTCTATCTCTCAGGGGAAGAGGATCAGATGAGAGCATCGTTCATCACAGGGAAATTGGAGATCACAGGGTGGTTCCCGCTACAGACCCTGATGCGGAAGACAACATAGTCTGCGACACATTCCTCAGGTTCAAGGGCCTTGAGAGGCCCGCTGTCATAGTCACCGATTTCAGGCTTGTGCCGAACCTCTATGAAAAGCACATGCACATTGCTGTTTCAAGGGCTCAGAGCTTTCTAAGGATCGTTGGGGTAAAAGAGGAGATAGAGAAAGATCCGATATTGGCGGGATTGATATAGAAGAGGGAGAAGGATATTTCTGAGGATGAACATAGGTCGACGGCTCATAGGGCCGTGAATATCTTTGGTACCGTACTGGTTGGAACGTGATGGCAATTGATCAACGGCAACAAGCGCTGATCGCTTTAGCCAATGATGTGTGGAATATCGAATTCCTCAAATAGATCGGAGCAAGACGAGCTAACTGTTTTAATACGTGCTGGAAGCTAACGATTGTGCAATGAATGCTCTTTGCGGCAAGACACTGCTTCTGAATGCCCAAAAGCTTCTTAACGCTTTTAGAAACAGCATCACCATAGACTGGCAGTCCGTGAAAACATAAGAGACCAAATGAGTGCCATCATCAAAAGGATTGTGAAAAAATATGGGTATCCGCCTGATAAGAAGGCTAGTGCCACTGAGCTTGTATTGGAGCAGGCGGAAGTCCTTTGCAAAGATTGTGCAAAAGGGGTATGAATTCCCTAGTATTGTATAGTAGAGCTTTAAGAACTCTGTCTTCTGAGGGTTATGGCCCAATATGGAAGTAGATCGGAACTTAACCACTACCAAGCGATTGACAGAAATCCTTAGCGGTTCGCCAATACCTCTGTCCCTGAAGGATTTAGGTGTCCGCCTAAGGTTAAGCCATTATGGTCTAGCAGATTACCAAATCTCTGCTTTGCTTAGGGGCATGCTGCGTGAGGGGCGTGTTGAACTCAAAAACGGCCGATGGCTAATCACTCCATTATCAGAGAGGAATATCGGAAGTTCAAGGTATTTTAAGTTAATCCAACCTTCACTTTCTCCGGAAGCTCTCTCTTGCCTTGACCGGGCACCAAGAAAATTATCGGATGGGACTGCAGAAGGCAACACAAAAGAAGCCCAGCCGTTGCCCTCATCTGATCGCTGGGCAACCTTCCGTAAGCTTGTTGCTTACTACAAACAATGCATACGCAACGAGGAGGGGGCCGATGCATCAGCATTCCAAAACGAGATCGGAAAAAGATTTATCTATTTGAGAAAGATTGGCTCGTGGTATCCACGCCCAGGTGTGCATTGGCGTAGCACGATCGCTCTTGGCCCACACCTTTCTCCTTTGCTCAACAGCATACCGGCTTCAGGAGATGAGGATGCACTTGTTGTGGGCTATCCGGTGCAGGCATTCTACAAGGAAAAGCAAGATGAGCCTGATGTAGTTATAATTCGCCCGGTATTTTATTTCCCTGTAGAGAAGGCGATCTCGCATGAGGGTCTTGTAATCAGTTGTGAAGACCCTAGGCCAGAAGTCAATCTGGGATGGCTGGAGTATGCTTTTTCAAGAAATTCTGATCGGCAGAGGAATTTTCTTTCAGCATGCGGCTTCATCAATCCTTGGCAACCCAGCGATGAGATTCCAGGCTTCGAACGAGGTGAGTTGGCACTCAGCCTTGATAATCTGGTTTCAGCCTTGTCCGCTTTTCTTTATGAAAGGGTCCGGCAGCCTTTGGATCTAAGGAATGTACCAGACGAGCCACTGCACGAGCCATTTGAGACAGGGCTTTACAATCGCGCTGTACTCATGTTGGCAAAAAGAACAAGATTCACCGTAAATTTGCTTAGGGAGCTATCTGTCATTGAAAAGGCCCCCGATGAAGTGTTGGAGCGAACTGCGTTGATCCACATTTTTGCCAGCAAGAAAAGTCCCACAACGCCACGGACTGAGGAACCCCTTCATGAAGCCGTAGTGGCTGACACCACCACGCTCAACGCAGAACAGCGAAGAGCCACTGCTTCACTCCTAACCCAAGATATAACCGTGGTTACTGGACCGCCAGGCACAGGAAAGAGCCAGGTGGTATCAGGTACAGTTGCCAATGCTCGACTCAAGGGCAAGACGGTGCTGTTTGCTAGCCGTAATCATAAAGCCATAGATGCGGTGATTGGGCGTCTTTCCTCCGCTGAGGGTCAATCCTTGATTGTCCGTACTAATTCCAAAGTTGATCCCAATTTCCGTTTTACCTTCTCTGAGGCAATCAAAGATATGCTTGCTCAGGAACCCGATCTGACTTCCAGAGAACGCTTTCGTCATTCAAGTAGCGAACTGGAATCTCTCTTGGCGGATAGAGGCGAAACAGCCCGAGCTGCCCTTTCCTCAGCGGAAAACGGCACAAAATTGGGATATCTGGTAGAGCGGATAAGCTATCTTTCCAGAGAGATACCAGAGGAATTGGTTGCCTTTCTTGAAGCCGAGCCAAGTAGGTTCCCTGCGAAGGGGTTTCAGGACATCAGCCCAAGCGTGGAGGGCTTATATCTTCGATATCTTAAAAATGGTTTATATAATAAGTTGTTATCCAAGCTGAGACTGCTTCTCCTATTGCCTGCTTATATGGGAGTGATTTCGAAATTGAGGCAACTGCCCAGTTTATCCTCCCTTCCGCTAATCATTGGGACTAATGACCTAAAGACCATCATCCAACAGTTTCAAGGGCTAAAAAAGGTTGCCGAGTTTGTGAGGTTACAGAAAGAATGTCGGCCTTACGAGATGGAGCTGCAGAGGCTTCCTTCTATTGAAAAGATTACAGAAGATATTGCCAGGATTAACGAGAGAATTGCTAAGGTAGCATCCCTTGCCATAGACCTTGACCAGGCTTGCAGAAGAGGTATTCCCTTTGGGGTGGATAGGGAGGAGCTTAGTGGGCTTCGTGCGGCTTTAAGGGCTACGGGAACTGGCCTGGATGAAGGGGAAATCCGGGCAGAGACAATTCGTGTTCTTCAAAAACTGACTTCTTCCATTCTTAAAGCTTTTCCATGCTGGGCCGTGACAAATCTTTCATTGGGATCTCGCATTCCTTTGGTTCCGGCAATGTTTGATCTAGCCATCGTGGACGAGGCCAGCCAGTCAGATATTCCTTCAGCAATACCTATCCTTTATCGTGCCCGAAGGGCTGGGGTGGTAGGCGACCCATGGCAACTTACTCATACCTCTAAACTTACAACGGCCAGGGATACTATTCTTAGGCGTCAAATAGGTCTTAAGCGGGTTGAGGATGTAAGATTTGCTTACACAGAAAGCTCACTTTATGACCTTTTCGCAGGAACCCAAGGGGTAGAACCGGTTTTTCTGAGCGAGACATATCGAAGTGCAGCGGAAATTGCTGGGTACTCCGATCTGGTTTTCTATAATGGGCGATTGCGCGTGGCTACTGACCCAAACCGCCTCGTTACACCGCAAGGAATGTCTCCCGGGATATATTGGACGGAGATAAATGGAGAGATACAGAGCGGGGGAGGAAGCGGGTGCTATTGTCAGGATGAAGTGCGCGAAGTCGTTAGAATAATGCGGGCGATGCTCACGGATGGCGGCTTTAGAGGGACTGTTGGTGTCATTACACCATTCAGGCATCAGGCTAACCGATTGAGGGACGCTTTATTTGAAAGCGATACGAAATTTTACGATGCCCTACTCCGCGCTAATACTCATGTAGATACAGCTCATGGATTTCAGGGGGACGAGCGGGATGTAGTCTTGTTTAGCTTATGCGGTGGTCCGGGAATGCCTGGGGGGTCCCGTTCCTTTTTAAGGGAGACAGGTAATCTCTTTAACGTAGCCGTTAGTCGAGCTAGGGCTGTACTTCACGTAATAGGCAATCGTGAATGGGCTAAACGCTGCGGCATTAACCACATTGAAAAGCTGGCTAGCCCGTTAAATAAGTTGTCTAGCATCTCGCTACCAGGGCCGTGGCATCCACATGAATCTCCTTGGGAGGAAAAACTGTACGATGCCCTCTTAGAGGCCGGTTTGGAACCCAGACCCCAATTCAAAGTCTCAAGTCGGAGACTGGATTTGGCGCTAATAGGGGATGGAAGTAAACCGCTTAAAATAGACATAGAGGTGGATGGGGATTGCCATCGCAATCCAGACGGCACGCGCAAGATTGATGACTTGTGGCGTGATATTCAGATCCGAGGAATGGGTTGGAAAGTGGTTAGATTTTGGACTTATCAACTTCGTGAGGACATGCAAGGTTGCGTGAAGAAGATTCATGCAATATGGAGCGAAAATGAATAGCGAAGTTAGTGACCAAGGCAAGCCTGAAAAGATTCAAGTGACAAATCTGGAACCTCATAATTCAGGGAGTGCGTTAGATCGTAGCTTTTTCCCTGTTTGGTCAATGGGGGTAGCTCTCATCCTGGTTATACTGCTGACCCTGCTATCGGGGTGGAAGATAATAAACCTTGAAAGTGAGCGTTCCAGTGTGGAGTCGCAGCGCCTGCTTCTTGAAAGAGATAAGCAAGCTTATGCAGACATCCAGAAAGAGCTCCCCTCTTTGGAAAGACGAAAACAGGCAATAATAAGTGAATTTTCCGAATTAGAGGGAAAAGGAAGGAGCGCACAGGTTCGCTATGAAAGCATTACGGTGCAATCCAATGCGGCCCAGTCAAACCTGGAAAAGGCTTTGGCCGAAAGGGATCAGGCTCAAGCTGCGAGCCAGGCTGCCAGACAAGAATTAGCCTCTTTGCAGGCCGATATTCAGAAGGCCCGGGTTGATTCTCAGAACTTAAAGCAGCAGGTAGAAGCCCTGCGTGCAGAGGAGCAAACGTTTGGAAAAAGCGCAAAACAACTTAGAGAGCAGGTAGCGCAGATTGAAGCAGATATCTCAGGTTTGGAGCGCGAGCGGCAAAACAGGAAGAAGATCCTTGAGCAGATGTCCCAGGACACTTCTGAGCTACAGAAAATCTCAAAACGCTTTGATGGAATCGCTTATAACCTTGAAGTGTCTCACAAGGCCGCCGACGAAGCGATTAAGAGCTTGCACTTTGAGAGTCAGAAGTTTACCAAAGCCGTTGAAGAAGTAAATAAGCAGACCCAGGGTCTTGCAAAAGAAACCCAGGTTGTCTCTCGCGAAGCCGGTAACTTTGCTACTGCAGTGCAAGGGATCCATAGTTCGGGGCAGACGGTGAAACAAGCATCTGGTGACATTCAAGGGGCTAAGACAGCCCTCACCGACGCCATGGGACAACTAAAGAAAGCATCAGAAGGGGCAGAACAACAAGCGCGGCGCTTAGCCGAGACTACAGATGCCCAATTGAAGATTCTTCAGCAAACTCTTCCTGTTCTTGACAAGTCAGCCCTGAGCCTGAGCAGTTACGTGAAGATGGTTGAAGGTCATGTCAATGCCCTGGATGGACCTACTGGAGATTTCCAGAAAACAGTGACTGATACAAAGAATGCGTACTCACAGCTCTCAGATGTGATCGTAAATCTCAAGAACGTGGTTGGTCCACTTTCACAGACACATTCAGATTTGGCCAGTAATGTGAAGGCCGCCGACGAAGCTATTAAGAGCTTGGATTAAGGTGGACCCACTTGTCAAGACATTTTTTTCATAAAGTTAAGTTACACTTTGGGGCGGTTTTTGGTTTTTATTTATGCCTACTGACTCCGTGAGTGAAGGGTTATTCATAGCTAAGTTG